>TBL_comb47_HYPODRAFT_10000113_pt1 | contig 99010 bp, 91 predicted proteins | sample TroBogypolimnion_40_FD_10682 | JGI IMG/M metagenome (IMG submission 10682) | reverse complement strand
TATTTAAAGCGTTAGAAGCGGTGGGGAAACACCCCGTGCGAGCTGTATCTGAAATTCACGCTGTAAAGTCCGAACTGATCGGGTGGGGTCCAAGTAAGCCGAAATCAAATTTATACCTTCAGTTGAAACAGACTCATTTCCTGCGAGATGGCATTCCGCTCATGACGGGTAGCACTTATTTCGTCGAAGGCCGCTTCCAATTCATCATCCATAGAACGGTTTAGCAACAAACGTGCCCCGAGTGGGGGTCGAACCCACACTTGGAGGATTTTAAGTCCTCTGCCTCTGCCATTGGGCTATCGGGGCGCAATGGAAAGCAGAGTCTACAGGCTAGTTACAGGGCGTCTCCCACGTAAAGCTCTCCGATAATCTTGCCTTCGGCCCTGGAGCCCAAGTGCAACTCGCCGATATGGCATACAACGCTACCTTCAATGGGATGACGAGATTCGTAAAGCACAACATTGGGATTATCAGTGCGGATATGGCCAGAAATTTGGGTACATAAAAGCGGCTGATTCTTCGCTGGAAAGATCAACAATTCCGCAAATCGCTCCGTAAATACCTTTTTGTTTGTTATCACAGACTGCTTCAAATCTTCATGATTGTTAAGTGTATGAAATAGTGACTGAATCGCATGATAGGCGCCTGTGGTGCGCTTGTTTGCGTGAGTTCCCAATTTCATATAGAAATTCTTTGGTTCGAAAGTCGGCTCATTGTTATGGGAGATGAAACTCCCCCCGGTGATTCCAAATAATCCTTTGCAAGAACTAAAGGTGACTACTTCAGCCAACTCGTGGCCCTCCTCAAGCCCTATCGATGCAGTGGCATCTAGGAATAACTTTGCTGCACACTTATTGGCGAAATCATTCAAATCAGTAATGGGAACCAGGAGACCCACGCTTGTCTCAGTTGGACAGGCAAGCACCCAATCAAAAGTACCGGTGAAGGATTCCAATTCTTTCCAATCCACTTCCACAACTTCTGTGACAACTCCGTAGAGGTCCATGAAGGAGCGAGCCAAATCTGCAACTCGATTGGAGTAAAAACCTGTGGAAACAACCACGACTTTGCCTGATACAAAATTATTGATAGCGATCTCAATGGCTAGGGTGCCAGAACCTTGAAATGAGGCGATGTGCTTCTGTCCCGAGAGGGCAAGTATCTTTTTGTGGACGTGCTCCATCGTCGAAAGATAATCAGAATCGTTCCGGGAGAAGCACGGGCCAAGACCCATCATGTTCTCTTCAGTGAGGGAGCCCGGTCCTGGGGTGAAGACGATCTTCTCGGAATTCTTCGTAATTACGAATTCCTTAATGCTCTGACCAACAGTAATTTCCATATTTTGAGGTTATCAATGGCTGCGGCAATTATCGTGAAGACAAGCCAAACTCTAAGCGAACAATAAGTAACCAATACAGATTAGTTCTCGAGTGCCCCTTGGAGAATTTCCTTGAGATGGCGAGGGGTAGGTACGCGCCCGGAGAGAAGAACTTTTCCATCCACCACCAAGGCGGGGGTGCTCATCACACCGTAACTGGCTATAGCGGCATAATCTTCAATCTTCTCAAAGGTGGCGATTAATCCCATCTCTGCGACCACTTCGCGCGTAATTCGATCGAGGGTTACGCAATTTTTACATCCTGGACCTAACACTTTAATCTCCATTGTTATCTCCCTTACTTAAGTATTGCGTTAAATAGATATCCAACGAAGATGATTCCCGAGGCGACAATCGCTATATATGTGATCAAAAGTTTTGGCTTAAGAACGCGCTTTAGCAAAATCATCTCAGGGAGGCTAAGGGCAACAACCGCCATCATGAATGCCAAGAGAGTCCCCATGGGTAGACCCTTGCTGTAGAGGGCCTGCACTATCGGCATTACGCCAGCTGCATTCGAATAGAGGGGCACTCCGATTGCTACAGCAATCAATACAGCGAAAGGATTACTCCGCCCTGCATGCTGAGCAAAGAATGCGGTTGGTGCCCACCCATGAATTGCTGCCCCGACCAAGATTCCAGCCATAAGGTAGAGCCAGATTTTCTTAAAGATACTTACCGATTCCTCCACACCCATTCGAGTGCGATCTTGCAAGGAGTAGTCCGGTGAGGCGAACTCTGCCTGTTGATTCATTTGATTGGCATACACGAATGGTTCCACCCAACGTTCAACCTTCATCTTCCCCAAGACCAATCCCGCAGTTATCGCAATGGTTAATCCGGATAGCAAGTAAATGGCGGCGATTTTGAGTCCAAACATAGTGAACAACAACCCCACGGCAATTTCATTGATCAAAGGGCTAGCAATCAGGAAGCTCAGGGTGACTCCGATGGGAACTCCAGAAGATAGAAAACCCACGAACACGGGGACGGCGCTACAAGAGCAAAATGGAGTAACGACTCCGGCCGATGCAGCAATCAAGTTACCAATCCCTTGGCGTTTGCCCCCAAGGAAGGCTCGCGTCCGTTCAATAGTAATGAAAGAGCGCAACATTGTTACCACAAAGGTAATTCCAACAAGTAAGAAGATGATCTTTGAGGAATCGTAAAAGAAGAAGCGAACGGCATCGCCCAACTTGCTCAGCTTTTTGAGGGGAAGAACCGTAAATAGGAGCCAATTCCAGAATTTATCGTTCCCCCAATAAAGGAAGTACCAAGAGAGAAGGGCTCCTACTAATTTGAGGGTGCTCTTCTTCGAGCTCTCGCGTTTGCTGAGGTTCAGCGAAATCGACATCCCTAAGCCGCTCTTTCTCATATTGATAAACTTCAATATGTTCAGAGTACCCACAATGAAGATGGTTTTGAAGCAATTTGAGGGTGGCTTACATCACGATAACTCTTAAATCGTAAAGAGGATCGTTACCAGAGCGCTCATCATGATTGCTCCAGCCTGTGCTGCGCTTAAGACTCCGTTAGCTGTACCTAAGGTGACTGCGGCTGCAGGAATTCCTAATTGAGCGCTAGACAACAAGATATTTCGTTTAGGTTGTCCAACGAGCGCCGAGGGCGTGTGTGCAATAACCGCACCAATGCACATCAAGAGTGCTAACAGAATTGCATCGCGCGAATGGAAAGTCTGTCGTATATCAATTGATGCTCCCAGCCAGACAAAATAGAGCGGGGCGAAGAAACCGTCGCTGACGCCAAATAACTGCCGAGCCAATCGGTGTGGAACTCCGATGCTCGCAAGTGCTACACCCAATGTGAATCCGGCGATCATCACAGAGGCATGGAAATGTAGGGCCAGCGCCGCTACAAGCAAAAGTAAGGAGAGACTGATGCGAAGTTCTAGCCCTAAGTGATCCGCCTTTGAAACCGCATGCGTGCTATCCAACCACCCTCTGCTTCTCGCAAAGCGCAGCGCGAAATAAATCGCAACCGAAGCTATGAGAACCAAAATGGCACCTTCGGTGGCTTGCAGTCGCTCGCTCTTTTGGGTGAAGAAGGGCAGCGCTACGAAAGCTATAGCGTCGGCGATAGTAACCTGCGTAATCAAGATGCTTTTAGATTCCGAAGGTGCAACCTTTTCAACGAGAGGAATTACCAAGGCAGCAGAACTCGAAAATGAAATAACAGCCGCTAACTTCCAATTAGAAAAATGTGCCAGGTGATCGATGGCGAGTCCGACCAGAACTGCCAGAATAAAATTAGCTGAAAGAATCCAAGCCGCTTTTTCAAATGACTTTCGGGTAAGGGTCCGATAGTCGATGTGACTTCCGGCTGTAAACATCAAGAGCGCGAAACCCACAGTTGCGAGTAATTTGAGTGATTGATCCTGGTAGGGAATTTTGTTGAAACCACTCACTCCAAAGAGTGTTCCGATTAAAAGTTCCCCTACGGCTACAGGGACTCCCCAGCGCTGAGGCACCCGCAGTAAAGGGCCAGCCAGGCCTGCTACAACAAGGACTCCAAGCATTTGAATGCTCATAACCTAAGGCTAATAGACTCCTGCCCGTGACTACGATCAATCGAGAGCATTTAAAGAAGTTAATCGCGCAGGAAGAAGCGCGCTTTTTAACGCTTCACCCCAAGAGCGGGGAGTTATTCCAGAAAGCCAAAGAGGTCATGCCGGGTGGCGTGCCAATGTCTTGGATGGCTAAATGGCCGGGCGCTTACCCAATATTTGTAGATAGCGCCCAAGGTGCTCGTTTTACCGATGTCGATGGTCACGAATATGTAGACCTCTGTTTAGGTGATACCGGCTCAATGACGGGTCACTCACCAAAGGCAACCGTAGAAGCAATCAATGCGCAATTGAAGCGGGGATTGACCGCAATGCTGCCGACCGAAGATGCTGTCATTGTGGCATCCGAACTCGCTCGGCGATTCGGCCTTCCGCTCTGGCAGTTCACTGTGACTGCGACTGATGCCAACCGCCACGTGATTCGTTATTCGCGATTGATCACCGATCGCCCAAAAATCATTGTTATTGATAAGTGCTATCACGGTTCGGTTGATGAAACATTTGCAACGTTGGACGATGCCGGCAACACGATCAAACGCCCTGGAAATCTCGGTGCTCCAGTTGACTTGGCCGAAACCACCCGCGTCGTTGAATTCAATAACTTGGCAGCGATGGAAGCAGCTCTTGCTCATGGGGATGTTGCAGCAATCTTGATGGAACCCGCGATGACAAATATTGGAATTGTTCTGCCCGATGACGGTTATCTCAAAGCAGTCGGAGAACTTGCTAGAAAGTACGGTGCCGTCTGGATCATTGATGAAACTCATACGATCTCGGTAGGACCTGGCGGAATGACGGCACTTTATGGATTGCAGCCTGATGTACTAACGATCGGCAAGGCAATCGCGGGTGGAATCCCAACAGGGACCTTCGGTATGACGCAAGATATTGCAGCGAGCATTAAAGCAAAGGTCGAGCGCGAACTCATTGATACAGGCGGAATCGGAAGCACCTTGGCTGGTAACGCACTCAGCTTGGCTGCGATGCGAGCAACTCTTACGCAGGTCCTTACGGATGAAGCCTTTGTTCGCATGGTGAAGTTAGGTTCTCTCTGGTGCGACGGCGTCGATGCCGCGATCAAAGAATTTGATCTGCCTTGGTCCTGTTCCCGCCTGGGTGCACGCGGTGAATATTTATTTCAACCAACAGCTCCTAAAACCGGGCGAGAAGCGGCAGATGCCGGAGACTTCGAACTGGAGCAATATGTCCATCTGCGCCTGCTTAACGACGGATTCTTAATTACGCCATTCCACAACATGGCACTGGTATCCCCTGATACAACAGAATCAGATATCAATGCCCACACCGCCGCTTTCCGCACCATGTGTGCTGATTTGGTCTCTGCCTAGTGAATCTTAAGAACTTACTTCGTCCGCACAGGACGATCCCTAGAACAAGTTGGACCGCGACTTCTCCGTGGTCTCTCAGTATTTCGCGCGTGCTTATCCTGACCTTTGGATTAACCATCTTCGGTTTTGGAGAAGCTCTTCTTATCCAATCTACGCTGGGTAACGCGCCATGGAGCGTTTTATCTCAAGGAGTAAGCCGGCACTCTTCGCTCTCGCTAGGTTGGGCAACTTTCTTCTTGAGCATCTCTGTTTTACTGGGATGGATTCCTCTTAAACAGCGCCCAGGATTTGGAACCCTGGCAAATATTGTGGTGATTGCCTTCGCCTTGCAAATGGGAACAGATATCTTTCCGATTCAACATCACACGCTCTGGATCCGTCTTGCATACGTATTTGGTGGAATCGCCATGATTGGGTGCGGATCATCGTTCTACATTACTTGCGGCCTTGGACCTGGTCCGCGTGATGGTTTGATGACAGGAATTCATCGCGTCACCGGAATCAGAGTCGGTCGCGTTCGCCTTGTCATTGAAGTCATAGTTTTGAGTATCGGGTGGGCAGCTGGGGGTCGAGTTGGAATCGGGACTCTCTGTTTTGCACTTTTTATCGGCAACTCAGTGGCGATCTGGCTCGGCCTAGTTCGCCATCTTGAAAATGCCATCCAACATCGCAGGGGTTAATTTCTTAGTAAAGGTATTTTGTTGGCTGGGGTGATAACTCCCAATTACTTTCAAGAGCTTTCCATCCGCTGATTTGGTCATGAATGTAGAGCCGTGGGCAAACTTCGGCCGTGGCGCGGGAATCTCGAAATTCATACTTAGCAGCTGCGCAATCAGACCGGTCCACGCAAAATTCCCGAGCGCCACAAAGACCTTAGCGGTAGGCAGAAGTAGCTCAATCTCGTTCGCCATAAAAGGTGCGCAGGTGGACTTCTCTTCATTGGTGGGCTTATTGCCGGGTGGAGCGCAACGCACCGCGCAAAGAATGCGCGTTCTATAAAGCTCTTGTCCATCCTTGCGAGATTCGCTAATAGGTATCTTCGCTAAACCAGAGCGATGTAAAGACGAGAATAGAAAGTCACCCGAACTATCGCCGGTAAATATCCGACCTGTTCTATTAGCCCCATGAGCCCCCGGTGCCAGTCCGACGATAATTATTTCAGCTTTGGGATCTCCAAATCCTGTTACTGGCTTTCCCCAGTAATCGTGATCTGCATAGGATTTTCTTTTGGTGATGGCGACCTCTTCGCGCCACTCAACCAAGCGGGGACAAAGAGTGCATGCGGTGATCGCTTTATCGAGCGCTGCGATCGACTTATATCTTGGCAAGGCCCCAGGCGATTCCGTCAAGAATATCGGATTCCGAAGCCACAAACTCTTTCGCACCAGTCAACGTCATAACACGCGATAAGACGAGAGAGCCAGAGGTGATTACATCAACGCGCCCCGGGTGCATATAACCCAGAGCAGCGATCTCATCGCGAGTCATCGATGCGAACATCTCGGCCACCTCATGAACCTTTGCTGCTGGAATTCTGGAGAGATGGATCGCATAGCGGTCATAATCAGGCAAATCCAAAGCAGCAGCAGCAACAGTAGTTGCGGTACCGGCGACTGCGATGAGCGTCTGAGCCGCGCTGAAATCCACGTGCGAGCCCGCGTCAAGAATTGCGGCATCGATATCAACAATCGCTTCGGCGACCTGCTCAGCGTTCGGCGGTTGAGCGGTGAGATGGCGCTCTGACATGCGAACACACCCAATATTTACCGAGCGAGCCGATGTGACATCGGTACTGCCCAATACAAACTCTGTCGATCCCCCACCAATATCCACTACTAAAAAGGGTGATAGCTCTTGACCCAACTCTTTGGTGGCACCGAGGAAGGAGAGCGCAGCCTCTTCGCTCCCTGGGATAACTTCTGGTGTAATTCCCAAAATATCTCTCACGCCATCAATAAAGAGATCGCGATTGGTTGCATCGCGCGTTGCGCTCGTCGCACAGAAGCGAATCTTCTCGACGCCCTTGGAACGAAGAATGGCGGCATATTCAGCGGTGACGGCCAAGGTGCGTTCTATCGCTTCAGGAGCAAATGCCTTGTTCTTATCAACTCCCTGCCCTAACCGGACTACACGCATATCGCGATGAACTTCGCGAAAATTATTCCCGTCGATATCTGCAATGAGCAAACGCAGAGAGTTAGTACCACAATCTATGGCTGCTACTCGCATGGGCTGGTCTTCCACCAATCCGCAAGTGCAGCAAGTGCTTCATCGCCGAGCGGGTTAACTCCAGGACCTGCTGCAAGTGAATGTGCAATCAACGAATGAAGGCACTTCACGCGATCGGGCATTCCCCCCGCCGAAATTCCAGCTACTTCAGGTACGTCGATTCCTAGGGCGGCTCGAGCGGCCATGTAATCATCGTGCGCTGCATGGTATTCACCTGCGAGATCGTGATCAGTCTCAAGGCGGCTCTGCATCTCACCCATCATTCCTGAACTCTCCAAAGTGGAAATCGCTCCGGTGAGTCTGGGGCAAGTGGCATAGTAAAAAGTTGGGAAGGGGGTGCCATCAGATAACCGTGGCGGGGTCTCAACTACATCGGGTTTGCCGCAATGGCAGCGATGCGCAATTGCATGGACATCTCGTGGAGTTCTTCCCAGTTGCCATTGGATGGCGGCGAGATCTTGCTCAGTGGGTTTATTAGTCATTTGTTCTGGCTTGTACTCGTAATTGTTGTAACCAAGCGTGAATACCAGGGAGTGCCACCTGGAACCACTCCTTGGATCGGAGCAACTGGAACTGTCTGCGCTGCGCTCGGGGCAGAATTGGTCAGAACTACGTACTCGCGCTCCCCCGGAAATACATAATGCAGACGAATTCTTGCCTGCATTGCAATATAGGTGGGATCGTTCCAGAGCGTCAACTCTTTTTCGGCTGCCTGTAGCGTTGCCTGCGATGTAGCAAGTTGCGCGCGATAAGCGTTGATCTGCGCCCGTTGCGTAAAGTAACTATGCAGAGGCGGTGCCAGGGTAATTGCTAAAACTAGAAGCACCGTGGCGAAGGCTAAGCTCCGCCCCGATATGCTTCTAAACATTTATATCCTTTTGGAATTAGCCATTAAAACGTGGGAATGCCCCACGTCCCGCGAAGAATGCCGAATCATCTAACTCTTCTTCTATGCGAAGGAGTTGGTTGTATTTAGCAACGCGTTCTGTACGCGCAGGGGCACCTGTCTTAATCTGACCGCATTCAAGGGCCACGGCCAAGTCAGCGATGGTGGTGTCTTCGGTCTCGCCAGATCTGTGTGACATCATCGTGCGAAAAGCGTTGCGGTGGGCAAGTGCAACAGCATCAAGCGTTTCTGTCAGGGTTCCGATTTGGTTGACCTTAACGAGAAGTGCATTGGCTGCGTTTTCTTTAATACCACGTGACAAGCGCTCTGGGTTAGTTACGAACAAATCATCGCCAACGATCTGAATCTTGTTGCCGAGTTCTGCCGTCATCTTTGACCAGCCAGCCCAGTCATCTTCATCCAATGGATCTTCGATAGAAACGATTGGGTAAGAACTTACGAGGTCCGCATAGTAAGCGATCATTTCATCGCTGCTCTTCTGTTTGCCCTCGAAAGAATACTTGCCATCTTTAAAGAATTCGGTAGCAGCAACATCCATCGCTAGACCAATATCTTTACCAGGCTTGAATCCTGCGGACTCGATCGCAACAAGGATGAGATCAAGTGCAGCGCGATTGCTCTCTAGGTTGGGAGCAAATCCGCCTTCATCGCCAACGCTCGTAACAAGGCCTTTTTGCTTAAGAACAGACTTNAGTGCGTGATAGATCTCTACTCCCCAACGCAAGGACTCTCTAAATGATTCAGCGCCGATGGGAGCAATCATGAACTCTTGTACATCAACGTTTGTATCAGCATGTGCGCCGCCGTTGAGAATGTTCATCATTGGAACCGGCAATGTGTGGGCGGTGGGGCCGCCGATATAGCGGAAAAATGAAAGATCAGCGCTTTCAGCTGCTGCGCGTGCTGTTGCTAAAGAGACGCCCAAAATTGCATTTGCGCCCAAGCGAGACTTGTTCTTGGTGCCATCGAGCGCGAGCATCTCTGCATCAACAAGTCGTTGATCTTGAGCGTCGTATCCGGTCACTGCTGGCGCAATTTCATCATTTACAAAATTAACGGCCTTCTGAACACCTTTGCCGCCATAACGTTTTGCGCCATCGCGAAGTTCGGCTGCTTCAAAGGCTCCAGTTGAAGCCCCGCTCGGAACCGCTGCACGAGCGGATGTTCCATCTTCGAGAAGCACTTCTACTTCTACCGTTGGGTTTCCGCGAGAATCTAGAATTTCGCGAGCGTGTACCGCATCAATCAGTGCCACAGGGTTCTCCTTTTTGTTGTTATCCTAATAAAGTCACTACCTAATTCTAGCGAGTGGATTCCCAAGGCTTCGCCTGCGTTTCATGGTCGTGGATCGCAGTGATATAGCTTTTGGTAGCCGTTCGTAGCGCTATTTCGGCGTCAATCCCTAGCTTCTGTGCCTGATCAATGATTCCAAGGAGTAGCACACCCAACTGCGCCTCGTCAGTATCGCTTGCGATTGTGACGGGATGGGCAACAGGAAGTGAATACCCATACTTATCTGCCCGATAGATCAATTTGGCGGCAAGTGCCATTGCCGGCTGGGCTAGTGGGACGCCATCAGTCGCTGAAGTCCGGCCTTTCTCCTCACGCTTCTGTTTTTCCCAATTCTCCAAGACATCATCGAAGGTCACCTCGGAGTCTGTAAAAACATGTGGATGGCGGCGGATTAATTTATCTGCAATGCCTCGAGCGACATCATCTATGGAAAATGGATCTTGCGAATCTTCTTCTGCAATCGCGGCGTGAAAGTAGACCTGAAGCAAAACATCGCCAAGTTCTTCGCGCATTGCTACACGATCTTTCTCATCCACCGCTTCGGAAAATTCATATGATTCTTCCAGCAGATATTTTAATAAAGATTCATGGGTCTGCTCTGCATCCCACGGACAACCCCCTGGGGAACGCAACCGATGCATGACCTCTTGCAGTCGAACCAGCTCAGAGGTCATGATCGCGTAGGAACTACTTTGTTGGCGCTGGTGTCGGATTGGTCGTTGAAGCCGCACCTGGTGGGGCGACAGTTACCTGTGCTGAATCCCATGTGCCGTACTTTGCGTTTACAGTTACGCCCTCTTTAAGCGCCACTGCCCGAACCAATGATTGAACTGCAGTTCCTGAATTCGCAACGGCAGTACCTTGTGCTTCGACAATCTTGGTCAACGCTTCAACATAAAGGATTTCGCGTACATAGCCAGGGAAATCTTTGCTAGCCATGCTGGATGAAACTTCACCCATCTTTAGTTTCGTTGCGCTTCCCTGTTGCTTCAAGATATCGGCTGCACGTGTGCTGACCTGTGCATCTGTCACGACAATGTTGTTAGCAGCTGCGGTATCAGCCAAGAGATGCGAAATAATGTAATAGTTGAGGGATTCGGCGGTGAGTGCAGCACCGAATGCGAGTTGCATGCCAGAAGTTGAAACTGTCTTTCGTTCAGCGATAATCGCTTTAACAGTGCCATCAACTTGGCTGGCGCTTATTTTAACCTTGCCAACTGTGGCCGCCGCTACCGATGAATCGAGAAAGAACCAAAGGCCCGCTCCGGCACCCGCTACGACCAATGCGCCAATGACGCCAGCAATTATCTTCTTCACTCGGGACTCCCTAGAGATTGTGCAGGACTTCGATAGTCCAAGACAGGACAGAAGTATCGCCTACCGAGGCATTTTCTAGCCAATTTGGGGCGGAATCTCGGGCGACCAGCAGGCTCGATGTTGCCTGTTTCACAAGGCTGCCGGGATAAATCCGAAGCAGGCGCAGTTGGGCAGACTCAGGAAGCACTATCGGAGCCACCTTAAGGAACTTTCCTTGCCAGACCACCTCGGTTAAATTCTTTGCTTTAGCCAAGGTGCGTACGCGTGCTACTTCTATAAGGCTGCGTGCGGGTTCAGGAAGTTCACCAAAGCGATCCTGCAATTCATCAACGATCGCGCCCAGACCCGCACTATCTACACAATCAGCGAGACGGCGATAGAGATCTAGTCGCAACCGCTCTGAAGGAACATACTCAACCGGTAGATGCGCCGTAATTGGTAATTCAACCTTGCACTCTTTAACGCGGGGATTCACATCCACATATCCCACCTTAAAGTCTTCTACCGCTTCGCCAACCATGCGCATATAAAGATCAAAACCCACCTCGGCGATATGGCCCGACTGCTCTCCCCCAAGCATATTTCCAGCACCGCGAATCTCTAGATCCTTGAGCGCAACTTGCATCCCAGAGCCTAGGTCGGTGTTTGTGGCAATTGTGGTGAGTCGATCATGAGCCACTTCAGTGAGTGGCTTGTCGGGCGAGTACAAGAAATATGAATAAGCGCGCTCGCGCCCGCGCCCTACGCGACCACGCAGTTGATGGAGTTGGGAAAGTCCGAAAGAATCAGCACGATCTACGATGAGAGTGTTGGCATTGGGAATATCAATTCCGCTCTCAATAATGGTCGTACAAACCAAGATATCGAAATCGCGTTGCCAAAATCCCAAAATTACTTCTTCTAGTTCGCGCTCGCCCATCTGTCCGTGAGCCACTCGTATCCGCGCTTCTGGCACTAACTCTTTTAGGCGAAGTGCAACGCGATCGATACTTTCAACTCGATTGTGAAGAAAGAAGATCTGTCCATCTCTTAACAACTCGCGGTGTAGCGCAGCGGTCACTTGCTTTTCGTCATAGGGTCCCACGTAAGTAAGCACAGGATGACGTTCTTCTGGGGGCGTTGTTATATTAGACATCTCGCGAATACCTGTAATAGCCATCTCCAGGGTGCGAGGAATGGGGGTCGCCGACATTGATAACACATCAATATTCGTTCGTGCCTTCTTCAACTCCTCTTTATGCTCAACACCAAAGCGTTGCTCCTCATCGACAATAACTAATCCTAGATCTCTGAAGATCACATCTTTGGAGAGTAAGCGATGGGTGCCGATTACAATGTCAATGCTGCCATTAGCTAGCCCTGCGAGAACTTCCTTCGACTCCTTGGTGGTGTTGAAACGCGAGAGCCCGGCTATTCGAACTGGGAATCCGGCGTAGCGTTCCGAGAAAGTCTTGAGGTGTTGCTGCACCAGCAACGTCGTTGGAACTAATACTGCAACCTGCTTGGCATCTTGGACTGCTTTGAAGGCAGCCCGAATGGCAATCTCAGTTTTTCCGTATCCCACATCGCCACAGATAATTCGATCCATAGGATGGCTGCGCTCCATATCGCGCTTCACTTCATCAATAGTGGAGAGCTGATCAATCGTCTCGACGAATGGGAATGCGGCTTCTAGCTCTCTCTGCCACGAGGTGTCTTGCGAGAATGCGAAGCCCGGTGCGCTCATTCTCGCTGCGTATAACTGAATCAATTCGGCAGCGATCTGTTTAACCGCCTTGCGCGCCTTGCGCTTGGTGTTCTGCCAATCAGCTCCCCCGATTCGGTGAACAGTTGGCGCTTCTCCTCCTACATATTTGGTGACCTGCTCGAGAGTATCTGTCGGAACAAACAACCGATCCCCTGGTTGTCCTCTCTTAGATGCGGCGTACTCAATAACCAGGTACTCGCGCGATACTCCCGCAACCGTGCGCGCTACGAGTTCGATATATTGGCCCACGCCATGCTGTTCGTGAACAACATAATCTCCGGCTTTAAGTTCGATTGGGTCAATAGCTTTCTTCCGGCGTGATGGCATGCGGGCTTGATCTTTATTGGAACTGCGAACTCCGGTTATATCTTTCTCAGTAATGAGCGCACTTTTGAACTCGTGCGATATAAAGCCGTGTTCGATGGGGGTGGCTATTACGTAGATAGCATCACGAGTGAGCCCCGACGAAATATTTTTAAGTAGACGTACCGGGAGCCCAGCTTGTTGAAAGAGCTTGGCATAACGTTCAACTATCCCAGGTCCCGCAGCAGTAAACACCAGGAGGTACTTCTCGGTGAGCCACTCTTGTAAATCGGCGATCAAACCCTCGCTGTGGCCCTTGTATTCAGGAACCCCCTGCAAAGGGATACTTTGTTCACCCACAGAGAACTCACTGGAATAAGGATCGATCGAAGTCCAATGATTTGCGCGTTCTCGCAGTTGGTTAAGCGTGAAATATCCACCGCCAGCCAGTTCTGCAGTGAGGTTGATTGGAGCCTCTGCCCCGTGAGCCGCATTCGACCATGAAGCGTCGAGGAATTCCTGATTTGTCGCCACTAAATCCAGTGCGCGAGAATTGATCCGCGGTTCATCGATCAGAACAATTTGAAAGTTAGCAGGAAGTAAATCCACAATCGAGGTGAGATCACTTCTAAGAAGACCCTGCAAAGACTCCATACCGTCGACATACATTCCTTCAGCTAATTTTGCAGTCAACTCTGCAACTTCCGGGAATACCGTGGTCAGGTAGCGAGCGCGCTCCTTGATGGTGGGAGTGAGCAATATTTCGCGACAGGGATAGATCGTTACCTGCCCCGTTACCGGTTCAAAGGTGCGTTGATCTGCCACGGTAAACCAAGCAATTTCTTCAATCTGATCTCCGAAGAAATCAATTCGGATGGGATGGTCTTGATCAGGTAGAAAGAGATCGAGAATTCCTCCGCGAACTGCAAAGTCTCCACGTCTTTCCACCAGATCGGATCTGGTGTAGCCCAGAAGAACTAAGTGCGAGATTAAATCGCTCATGACAATCTCTTGCTCGATATCGAGGGTCACGAGCGCAATCTCTTGAGGGGCGACCGGTTGAATCAATGCTCGCACCGACGTAACGATCACTCTGGCGCTCTCTAAAGTTGAGAGCACCTTTATGCGAGTGGCCACAGTGTCACTCTTGGGACTGAGTTTTTCGTGGGGCAAGGTCTCCCACGGAGGAAGTTCGACGACGCAATTAGGGCCTAAATATGTTTCCAGTTCATCCTGCAGCTCGCTCGCTCGCCGGGAAGAGGCAGTAACCACGATCAAAGGTGAGCGTTCGCTACGCGCGGCTAGCAGTAATCCAGTCGCCGAAGAGGGAGCAGCCAGGTGTTCGGCTGATTGATCGATCTCAATGTCAGAGAAGGCGCGCAGCAGAGTGCTCATGCCTACCTCCCCACGCCAAAAGCCCCCAATTTCCGAAGAGACGGGGGTACTTAATTAAGTGAATTCTAGCCCTCTGAGGGTGGGATGATTTACCCCTGAAACAAGCCCCCGCCGGTGTGGGCCGCAACGCTTCTTTAATTCCGCGGAGGTAACGCGAGCATGAGCAATCCCAACGTAGCCGGCGATCCGAAAAGTTATATCGCACGCGATGACCAAGCCCTGCGCAGTGATGTGCGCAAACTCGGTGAATTACTTGGAGAGACGCTCGTGCGCCAAGAAGGCGCCGGTTTGTTGGCCTTGGTCGAGTCTGTTCGCAAAGCCGTTCGCGAAGGTGGCGGCGAGGAAATTCTCTCTGACCTCTCTGTTGAAGATAGCGTGCAACTTGTTCGCGCCTTCAGCACCTACTTTCATCTGGCCAATGTGGCGGAACAAGTTCACCGTGCGCGAGTTCTGCACGATGAGCGTGAGGCAAGTGGCTCGTGGATCTCCAGAGCGGTTGACAGAATCATCCAAGCGCAGCAGAGCGGACACGAGATCACAGAAGAAGATTTACAGAAATGGATGGATGAATTTTCGGTACGGCCAGTCTTCACGGCGCACCCTACTGAGGCAGCTCGACGTTCGGTTTTAAGTAAGTTAGGAACGATTGCGCAATTGCTCGATGATAATAAAAGTTCGCTTCAAGAACGAGGTTTGGCCGAAACCGTCGATCTCTTATGGCAGACAGATGAACTTCGACTGGGCCGACCAGAACCCCTCGATGAAGCAGTAAATGCGCTGTATTACCTCGATGACCTCTTCTCAATGACCGTTCCTGATGTATTGGATGATTTTGCTCGCGAATTATCGCGCTTAGGGGTCACTATCTCTCCTACTGCTCGCCCACTCTCCTTTGGAACGTGGATCGGTGGAGACCGTGATGGAAATCCAAATATCACCGCAGCAATAACTCGTGATGCGATCACGCTACAGATTGGCCACTTCATTCGCGCCATGTTGGCGGCGCTTGATCCGCTTCGCCAAGCGCTCTCGGTATCGACACGTATCGCTGGCGCCTCTCAAGATTTGCAAGATTCGGTTGCTCGAGATTTAGATAACCTCCCAGAGATCGAAGCTCGCTTTCGCCGCCTTAATGTCGAAGAGCCATATCGGCTAAAGGCAACTGCGATCCGACATCGATTGATTCTTACGCAGCGCCGTCACGCGGCTAATGCGCCTCACCAAGAGGGTCGTGATTATGAAAATACCGCCGAACTATTGGCCGACCTGATACTCATGCGCGACTCATTGCTGGCACATAAAGGTGAACTTATTGCACATGGACTATTAGAGCGAGTGATTCGATCGGTTTCAACTTTTGGGCTCACTCATGCAACCATGGATATCCGCGAACATTCCGATGCTCATCATCACGCCCTGGCCCAATTAGAGGCTAACCCAGACTCGGTAGATGCGCAGGCGCAGAACACTATTGATACCTTTAAAACCATCAATGATTTAATTATCAAGTTCGGCCCGGAAGTCATTGAGACTTACATTATTTCGATGACAAAAACGCATACTGATGTCCTTGCTGCCGTGGAAATCGCAACATATGCAGGTCTGGTTGTGGGAGGTCACTCTAAGGTTGGATTTGCGCCACTTTTAGAAACAGTCGCAGAATTACGTGCCGCAGATACCATCTTGGATCTCTTGCTCTCTGATCCCAAGTACCGCGAAATTGTAAAGAGTCGCCACGATGTGCAAGAGGTCATGCTCGGCTACTCCGACTCAAATAAGGATGCGGGTATTGCTACATCGCAATGGGAAATACATAAAGCTCAACGCAAACTGCGCGACGTTGCTATTAAACATGGTGTAAAACTTCGGCTCTTCCATGGTCGCGGTGGCTCAGTTGGTCGCGGCGGAGGTCCTACCTACGACGCTCTCATTGCCTTGCCGTGGGGTTCCATTGATGGACAGGTAAAGATGACAGAGCAGGGAGAAGTTATTTCAGATAAGTATGCGCTCCCGGCACTTGCTCGTGAAAATGTCGAACTGACTTTAGCCGCCGCGCTGGAAGCAACTGTTCTCAATCGCGCCCCGCGCCAGAGCCCAGAGGATTTGGCAAAGTGGAGTACCTGCATGGACCTTGTAAGCGACAATGCATTTGCCCGATATCGCGAATTGGTCGATCACCCAGATCTCCCTGCCTATTTCTACACCTCGACTCCTGTTGAGCAGTTAGGTGATCTCTTCTTAGGCTCGCGCCCATCGCGCCGCCCAGATGCCGCTAGCGGGCTAGGAAGCCTCCGTGCTATTCCTTGGGTCTTTGGATGGACACAATCGCGTCAGATCGTCCCTGGTTGGTTCGGGGTGGGCTCTGGTTTGAAAGCCGCGCGCACTGCAGGACAGTTGCCCGTATTAACTGGCATGTTGAAGGATTGGCACTTCTTTAGAACTTTCATATCCAATGTCGAAATGACATTGGCTAAAACTGACTTAATTATGGCCGGCAAATATGTCGACCGTCTGGTCGATCCGAGCTTGCATCACTTCCTGAAAACTATCCAAGAAGAGTTCGATCTGACCGTCTCGGAGATCATGCTCTTGACGCAGAAAGATGAAATTTTGGGCGATCAGCCGATTCTGGCTCGTACCTTGGGCGTGCGTGATGCTTATCTAGCACCACTACACCTGCTGCAAATATCTCTGCTTGAACGGGTACGCAAAGGTGAAAGCCCAGATAGCACGATACGCAGAGCGCTCCTGCTTACTATTAACGGAGTAGCTGCGGGACTAAGAAATACAGGCTGAGTTAAGCCGCGCCGTGACAGCGCTTGTACTTGCGACCGGAACCACATGGGCACGGAGCATTCTTAGGTGTTCCACCGCTTTGTTGGGTTGAGCCATCTTCATCCGCTGCGGTGTAGCGCAATTGACTTACTTCGGCTTGATCGGGAACTTCAAGTCCTGGCGCCGCGATTACTGGAGCACCGTTCTCATCGGTAGCCTCGACGTTAACCTCGACATGGAAGAGCAAACCAACCAACTCTTCTTTGATTCCATCCATCATGGCGGCAAATAACTCGTAACCTTCACGTTGATATTCAACAAGTGGATCACGTTGCGCCATAGCACGCAGGCCAATGCCTTCCTGCAGATAATCCATTTCGTAGAGATGCTCGCGCCACTTGTGATCAAGTACAGAGAGCAGCACTTTGCGTTCTAGCTCGCGGGTAACAGGCGGAGTAAGCGACTCTTCACGGGCCAAATACTGAGCCCTCGCGTCCTCGAGCACACGATTGAGGACGAGATCGGCGTCAAGATTTGCAACTCCTCCAACTTCAGCAGCAATAGATTGCGCCGTAATTGAGGATGGATATAAGACATTAAGTGCAACGAAGAGCGCATTAAGATCCCACTGTTCTGGGTAACCCTCGGCAGTTGCACCCTGCACATATGCGGTAATCGTGTCTTCTAAAAAGTTCTTGACCTGTTCGCTGATATCGGCGCCTTCGAGAACTTCTCTGCGCTCTGAGTAAACCACGGTACGTTGGCGGTTCATGACATCGTCATACTTCAAGACATTTTTACGCATTTCGAAGTTCAGCGATTCAACCTGAGTTTGTGCGGAACGAATTGCATTTGAGACCATCTTTGATTCGATAGGTACATCATCGGCGATTCCAGCAGCTCCGAGGAAACGTTCAACTAATCCGGAATTGAAACGACGCATCAGGTCGTCTTGCAAAGAAAGATAGAAGCGAGATTCTCCGGGATCGCCTTGGCGACCTGAGCGACCACGCAACTGATTATCGATACGGCGGGATTCATGACGTTCTGTGCCTAGGACGTAAAGACCTCCTGCAGCGACAACGGTTTCATGTTCTACAGAAACGGCAGCTTTCTGTTTTGCAATTTCTGCAGGCCACGCCGCTTCGTACTCTTGCGGAGTTTCGGCAGGGTTTAATCCGCGATGTTGCAGCTCAAAATCAGCCATAAATTCTGGATTTCCGCCGAGCATGATGTCGGTTCCTCGACCAGCCATATTTGTTGCAACAGTGACAGCGCCGACGCTTCCAGCACGTGCAATAACTGCTGCTTCGCGCTCATGTTGCTTCGCATTCAATACTTCATGCTTTATGCCACGTCGCGTCAATACCGCGGAGAGCTCTTCAGATTTCTCGACTGAAACGGTACCTACCAGAACAGGTTGGCCAGCCTTGTGGCGCTTGGCGATATCGTCTGCAACGGCCAAGAATTTTGCAATCTCGGTTTTGTAAATGAGATCAGATGAGTCGACACGAGCAGTTGGCTTGTTGGTTGGGATGGGAATAACGCCCAGCTTATAAATCTGCATAAATTCTGCGGCTTCAGTCATAGCGGTACCGGTCATTCCCGATAGCTTCTCGTAAAGGCGGAAGTAGTTCTGCAAGGTTATGGTTGCCAGCGTCTGATTCTCATCCTTGATCTCGATGCGTTCTTTTGCTTCAAGAGCCTGATGGAGACCTTCTGCATATCGCCGTCCAGAGAGCATGCGACCAGTGTGCTCATCAACAATGAGAAGCTCACCATTCATAACGACATAATCTTTATCGCGCTTAAATAACTCTTTGGCTCGGATTCCATTGTTGAGATAACCAATTAAAGGCGTGTTAACTGCCTCGTATAAGTTTTCGATTCCCAGAGCCTTCTCAACCTTAGTGACACCCTCTTCTAGAATCGAGACAGTCTTTTTCTTCTCATCAATTTCATAGTGGAGATCTCGTTGCAATTGGCCACAGATGTTGGCAAATTCAACGTACCACTTTGTCGCCTTATCAGCCGGTCCGCTAATAATCAGAGGAGTTCTGGCTTCATCGACCAGGATGGAGTCAACTTCATCTACGATGGCAAAGTTATGCTCGCGTTGAACGCAATCTTCTAACGACCAAGCCATGTTATCGCGAAGATAGTCGAAGCCAAATTCATTGTTTGTACCATAGGTAATATCGGCTGCATAGGCTTCACGGCGTTGTGCGGGAGTCATACTCGCGAGAATTACACCAACGCGTAATCCTAGAAAACGATGAACACGTCCCATCCACTCGCTATCGCGCTCTGCCAAGTAATCATTTGTAGTGACCACATGAACGCCTTTGCCTGTTAGGGCATTGAGATAGGCGGGGAGAGTTGACACCAAGGTCTTACCTTCACCGGTACGCATCTCGGCGATATTTCCTAAATGGAGCGCAGCTCCACCCATAATCTGTACGTCATAGTGACGTTGTCCCAGGGTGCGCATTGCAGCCTGACGGACGGTAGCGAAGGCTTCAGGGAGCAAGGAGTTGAGGTCTTCTCCAGCGGCATATCGATCACGAAATTTCGCAGTTTGCGCCCGCAGCTCTTCATCGCTCAGCGCGAGAACCTTGGACTCCCAAGAGTTAACCTCTTGGGCAATCTTCTCTAGGTTGCGAATCGCTCGACCCTCGCCAGCGCGCAGAATTTTATCTAGAACAGCCACGAACCCTCATTTCAGAATTTTTTATCATCTGCCAGCCCCCTATCGTATTAGGAAAAAACACGCGGCGAGACCCCAGCCGCGAGCACCCCAGATGGGCTAATTCCGAGCTGCCCTAGGGCGCGTAACCCCTCTCGGATAGAACTGCCCGAAGTCACCAGGTCATCAATCAAGAAGATCGACTCTGGAGCACTGTGGGCAAGGCGGGGGATATGGCGGCTTCGCACAGAGTAGGCGCCAGAGAGATTCTGCATGCGTTCTTCTCGATTGAGATTGCTCTGATCGGCGATTTTCCGATTTACTCTCAAAGCTTCAATAACCTCAACGTCGCGAGAGGACTCTTTGGCAATACGTGAAGCGAGCGCGCGGGCCAGCAGGTACGAGTGTCGATAGCCACGCCTCCGATTAGCGGCGTGGCTCGAAGGGATTGGAATCAACGCCGCGTTTGATGGGTCACTCAGATTTACGATCGCTCTCATGAAAGATTCAAGAAGAAGTTGCGATAAATAATTCCGCGCGAGGGAATTGTTCTTCTCCTTCGCCATGAGGATGAGTTGAGCTAACTCATCTCCGTAGTAGGCACCTGCCCAGAATTTGATTTGTTCAATATCACGCACCACCGTGACTCGCACAATCTTTTCTTCACATGAAGTACAGAGCCCAAGACCAGATGCTTCACAGATGAGGCAGGTGGGTGGGAAGAGCAGGTGCAAAAGCGAACCCATACTCATAACTATCTCAAGCTTTAAATATCATCCTCATCAAAAGATAGGAAAGATGTGGATGATTTGTCGTTGGGGTTAGCCGCAATTGGTTCCCCTTGAATCGGAATGCCTGGCTCCTTCGGAATAGTCAACACGAAGTGCGCACCTTTGCCTGGGGCTCCCCACGTTTTGAGCGATCCTTGGTGGAGTTTTGCATCATCTAGTGCGATAGAAAGTCCCAGCCCTGTTCCGCCGCGAAGCCTTGAGCGGGATGGGTCAGCGCGCCAGAAGCGATCGAAGAGTCTTTCTGACTCGCGTTCTGTAAAACCAATTCCATAATCCCGGACACCTACGGCAACTTCAATAGCTGTGTCCACAATGGTTATATCTATCGCTTTTCCTTCGCTGTGATCAAATGCATTCGAAATCAAATTCCGAAGAATTCTCTCGATGCGACGTGGGTCGACAGAGGCAATGACATCATTCTCTGGAAAGAAGGTACGCACCTGACCATTTTGGCCAACGTGTAATTGATCAATAGATTGAATGACCAGTGATTTAATATCAACATCTTTGAGCTCTAATATCGAAGCGCTGGCATCAAAACGGCTGACCTCCAAGAGGTCAGTGAGCAGAGATTCAAATCGAGCGATTTGTGATTGCAACAGTTCAGCGCTGCGAGCTGCTGCGGGGTCCATCCTTCCCCTGCTTTCGGCAATAACATCTGAAGCCATCCGAATGGTAGTCAAAGGCGTTCTCAGCTCATGCGAAACATCCGAGACAAAGCGCTGCTGCAGCCTCGAGAGGTTCTCGAGCCTAGAAATCTGTTGCTGCATTGAAAGAGCCATTTCATTGAAGGAGATCGCAAGCCGGGCCATCTCATCTTCTCCCGAAACGAGCATCCGTCGGTTCAAATCACCTGCCGTTAACTGTTCAGCGATCTCTGCCGCATCTCGTACTGGATTTATCGCCTGTCGAATCACATACCAAGAAATTCCACCGATCATGAAGATGAGGAGGAATCCAGCCAAGAGAAGCAACTGCCCAATAAAGTCGACGATCGTCTGTTGCTCTGTCAACAGAAATACGTAGTACAACTCGTAAGGCGATTGCGGTGGAATCTCTATTGCATTTCCGACAATGATTGCACTTCTTCGGGTTCCATCCTGAAATCCAATTTCGCCGCGAATCCATCTGGCGGCTCCAAATTTTCGGACGGTGACTCGTAAGGAATTTGGAATAGATTCGAGGTCAACATTTCCCGAAGCGCCATTGAACATAGCGTTCGACTTTTTCACGAGGGGTGAGCCTATGAGCACTACCTCACGTGGAGTAGTGGCGATGGTGGGATCATTCGACTGCAGGATCTTTGCGACAACCGTTGGCAACTTTAATGTCGGAAGATAAAGCGTGGCATCGAGTTGACCTTGGGCATACTCATAGAGAGATTGCGCTTCGGATAACGACTCATTGGTCTTTTCACGGTAAATACCGCTCGAAATTTGGATAAAGAGAATGCTGCCAACGAGAGAAATCAGAATGATTGAAAGTAGGAAAGTGGTAGAAATGACGCGAAAGAGGATTGAACTCCGCCATTTCACGTCCAGCCATTTCATGCCTGACTCGTTCCCGCCTTATACCCAACGCCTCGAACAGTAAGAACTACCTGGGGATTATCAACATCTTCTTCGACCTTGGCGCGCAATCTTTGTACGTGAACGTTGACGAGGCGGGTATCGGCAGCGTGCTGATATCCCCAAACTTCACTCAGGAGCGCATCACGGGTAAAGACTCGACCAGGCTCTTTCGCTAGGGCGACGAGGAGATCGAACTCCAAGCGCGTGAGCGGAATCGTCTTTCCATTTCTAATAATGGTGTGTGCCACCTGATCAATGACGATGTCACAGATACGTAAGGTGGTCGAACTTTCAATATTGGAGCGCCGAAGGCGAACTTTTATTCTCGCGACTAACTCAGCAGGATTGAAGGGCTTGATCATGTAGTCATCTGCCCCGGCCTCAAGGCCTTGAACGACATCGTAACTATCGCCCTTAGCCGTCAGCATAACTATGGGAACCATCGACTTTTCGCGGATGATCTTGCAGACTTCAATTCCGCTTATGCCAGGAAGCATTACATCAAGCAGAACTAGATCTGGCTCATGCGAATTAAAAATTGTCATGACCTGATCACCCGAGTTGACTAAATCGACCTCAAAACCAGAACCGTTGAGGACGATGCCGAGCATCTCCGCTAGATCTTGGTCGTCATCGACAACCATGATCAACGTCATTAGCTGCCGTGCTCCCAAGAGTTGAGATACAGCTCTTGGGCAGGGGTCAAAGTATCGATCGATGCTCCCATGCTGGCAAGCTTGAGGCGAGCGACCTCTTTATCAATTTCAGTTGGAACATTGTGCAACCCGGCTCCGAGTGATGCTGCAGCTTTAATCAACCATTCAGCGGTGAGCGCTTGATCTGAGAAAGACATATCCATTACCGAAGCAGGGTGACCTTCTGCAGCGCCCAGATTCACAAGTCTTCCTTCAGCAATAAGTAGTAGACGACGTCCATCGGACAGTACATATTCATCGGTTGAGTGACGAATGCGCTTGTTCTTCTTTGCGGCGTTCTTTTCTAGCCATGCCACATCGATCTCAATATCGAAGTGTCCAGAGTTGGCAAAGATCGCCCCATCCTTCATCACGGCAAAGTGTTCTTCACGGAGTACATCGCGGTTGCCAGTGACTGTGACAAAGAAATCACCGATCTTGGCGGCTTCCAATGAATTCATAACTCGATAGCCTTGCATCAACGCATCAAGAGCCTTCGTTGGATCAATTTCAGTGATAACCACATTCGCGCCCATACCACGAGCCCGTTCAGCAACACCCTTGCCGCAATAGCCAAAGCCACATACAACAAATGTCGAACCAGCAATCAGACTATTTGTGGCACGGAAGAGGGCGTCGAGTGATGATTGACCGGTGCCAAATCGATTATCAAACATGTGTTTTGTATCCGTGTCGTTAACAGCAATCATTGGAAACTTGAGAGCTCCATCTTTGGTCATCTGACGAAGACGAATAACTCCTGTTGTAGTTTCTTCACAGCCGCCCATGACTCCAGGAAGCAATTCGGTTCGAGTGGTGTGAAGCGTGTTTACCAAGTCGCAGCCATCATCAAAAACTAGATTCGGTTGAATATTAAGTGCAGAATTGAGGTCAGCGTAATAACCTTCGCGGTCCACGCCATTATGCGCAAAGACATTAATCCCGTATTCGTGCACGAGCGCTGCGGCAGTGTCATCTTGGGTGGATAGTGGATTTGAAGCACAGAGTGCTAGTTCAGCGCCGCCGGCCTTCAGAGCACGCATCAGGTTTGCTGTTTCAGTTGTCACATGCATGCAGGCGGCGATACGAATTCCGGTAAATGGCTTCTCTGCTTCAAAGCGAGCTTTGATCTGAGCGAGAACTGGCATATTACGTTCTGCCCACTCAATCCGCTTCTTACCTTCGGCTGCCAGGGCGGCATTTGCAATGTTATGGCCTATTGATGTTTCAACTGACACAAGAGCTCCTTCAAGAGTTCAAGAACATGTCACATGCATGTCTAATAAGTGGTGGACGGATGTCCGTAGGGCTAAAGGTTACCCGATGAGGGCAAGTACCTGCTCTCTCACCGCAACCATCTGCTCTGGGGAGTTCGCTTCCACGTTGAGTCGGAGCAAAGGTTCGGTATTCGAAGGGCGCACGTTAAACCACCAATCTGGCCCCGTCACTGTCACGCCATCGAGCTCATCAATTTCATAGTCGGTCTGGAACGAAGCCTTAATGAATTCGACGCTCTGCGCTGGATCCTCTACGACGGTATTCACTTCTCCACTGGAGAAGTATCGGTTGAGGGGGGCCAAGAGCTCGGAGAGCGGCCCTTGACTATGGGAAAGTTCGGCAATCGCAAAGAGCGCGGCGAGGGCACCTGAATCCGCCCTCCAGAAGTCACTGAAGTAAAAGTGTCCAGAATGTTCTCCCCCAAATACCGCCCCACTGTCGGCCATCATCTTCTTGATGTACGAGTGACCTACACGCGAGCGCAACGGTTTACCCCCGTGCTCGAGGACTATCTCTGGTACGGCACGAGATGAGATGAGATTGTAAATAATTGAGGAACCAGGCTTACGTTTTAATTCGCGAATCGCGATCAATGAGGTGAGGGCAGAGGGATTTACAAGTTCTCCCCTCTCGTCAACCAAGAAGCAACGATCAGCATCTCCATCAAAGGCCAATCCAATATCTGCCTTCTCTTTCTTAACGCGCTTAACCAGATCCACCAAATTCTTAGGATCTATGGGGTTCGCCTCATGATGTGGAAAATTCCCGTCGAGTTCAAAGTAGAGCGGTACTAAATCAACATTGAGCCGGGCCATCAGTGCGGGGGCGGTGAAACCGGCCATCCCATTTCCAGCATCCACAACTACTTTAAGTCGCCTGCCGGTGGTGAACTCGTCGGCTTTAAATAGACCAAGTAGAAAATCGATGTACTCGTTGAGAAGTTCGCTCGAGCGGGTTTTGCCAATAGCGCCGGTCTGCATGGGAACTCCCTGGATCATAAGATCTTTGATCCGCAATAGCCCAGACTCTGCACCAATTGGACGGGCTCCTGACTTCGCCAATTTGATTCCGTTGTACTCAGCTGGATTATGGCTGGCAGTGAACATTGCTCCTGGAAAGTTGAGCGAACCCGAGGCGAAGTAGAGCATGTCGGTAGATGAGAGCCCAATCCTTATCGCATCGATCCCTTGGGAGTTCAATCCATCGGCAAATGCCGTAGCAAGCTCGTCTGATGATGGGCGCATATCCTCGCCAATAACAACGGTGGCTGGCTCCCGTTCTTCCATCAAGAAACGTGCGAATGCTGTCCCAAGGACGAAGGTGAAATCAGGTGTGATCTGCTCGTCAACGAGACCGCGAATGTCGTATGCCTTTATTACCTTATCCAAAGATTCACGTGTGAACATGGCCTAAATCTACTTGAGAAACGAGAGCTGGACTTAACCTAATTTGAGGGTAGCGCCCGCAGGTGACCGCGGCGGCCGATTTCAGGGTTGGCTGGTCCAGAGGCGGCGGGAGCGCTCTGTTGGTTTCCAATTTCACGCACCGCGTCTGCAATTGCCATCAGATCATCCTCGCTGGGCCCTACGGGATCAGACTCAGGTTCTAAGGTGATGACGTTCCACCCGTTGGGAAGCGTCAATTTTTCGCTGTGGGATTGGCAGAGATCATAGGAATGTGGCTCCGCATACATTGCCAGCGGGCCAAGAACCGCAGTTGAATCTGCATACACATAAGTAAGAGTTTTTACTGCCGGTAATTTGCAGCTGGCGCGCGAACATGTTCGACTAGATCGGTGTTGGGTTCGCATAATTGAGAGATTAGTGCCTGTTCACCTAGAAGTGTTGGATTTCGTGCACCCTAGTGGCGCGTCAAAGTCCGCAGATCGGCGATAGGGAGCTCGCCGCGTGCGATGAGTTGATTGGCCAATAGGGGAAGGTAGTTGAGCCCGCCGTCAGAATTTGAAATAAGTGCTCCACCATACATCGCCTCTTTTGTGAGAGGGGTAAAGGTGATCTGGTTGAGGGATCCGGAAGGATGCCAAGGCGCTGAAGCGTCGCCAGATATCACTGTCGAATTAGCCTTGCCTTTGGAGTCAATCCATTGCGCCTTTATTGCTACCGTGCGACCCATAAAGAAGAACTGACCCGCGGCACCAGCCAAATTAATTTTAAAGTTAGAAAGCGGAGTCAATTGATTGGCCCATGCAAAGTCGAGGCCCCCTGAAATCTTCTTGGTTAACGCCGAGGCAAAAATTGGTTGGTCAGATGTAACCTCAATGCCATATGGGGTTGAGAGGGAGATCTTTGGTAGTGGGACATCTACCACGCGTTGCCGCGGGATCGTGAGCGAATCAAAACCCACTGGGGTAATAATGCCCCCACCGGAAAAGATGGTCACATGAACATTAGCGCTGATATTGCCAGGTACGAGAAATCTCATAGTAGATGCTGCCTTTGTGGCAGAACCGAACAAACCGGAGATATAACTTGTCGTTGTTGGCACTGCAACTGGAGTAACAAAACTTGCGCCAAGATCGTTTAATCCATTCTTACGGTGATCCAATAGGAAAGAGCTCACCCGCCCTGATTCAGTCACAACGTGAAGGGCGATAGATTCTTCACCAGGAACGAGGGTTGCAAGGGCAATATTTTGGGCAGAATTCGCCTTTATCGTGAGCGAAATTGGAGCAAGCGCTACCTTGGAGCTGTACGGGAATACCTGGACGACCGAATCACTCAAACCGCTATTAATTATTTCTAGAATACCTTGACTAGTAACTCCCGCAGAACCGCCAATGAACCATTGATCAATCCCGCCAACTTCACAGACTGCATCAGCCGTGCTGGCACCTGATATCGATAAGAAAGCGATCTCAGAACCCGGGTTGCCACTCACAAAGGTTGGAGCAACTGAACCGACAATAACCGTTGAGCTATGAATTTTTACCGCTGCACTTTTTCCGGTTACAACTCGAGTAGATAAATTCTTAGCTGGAAGGGAAATTCTCTCGCCACCGCCACCTAGAGCCCCTGGACAGACCACTGCAGGATAACTTCCATCAAGAACGATGTGAGCTCTAGCTTGTGGAATTAAAGTGGAAAGTAGGACCGCGCGCATGCAATTAAGGCAGGGGCACGCAGCGCAAAGAACACTCCCTGAAAGTTTGGCAGCTTTAATTTCATAGTTATACCAACTCTTCGAGCGGTACTTGGCGACGGCGTCGACCCGATGGAAGTGCCATGACTACAGCGATGAGCAGGGCGAGAAGCTCGAGTGAAATCAAAGCGCGATGCGCGGTGCCATCAAACAAAAGTGTGATTTTGCCCGGCGTATTCACTGAAAAGATGGGTAGTCCAGAAGGGGCATGTTGTAACGGAACATCCGCTCCGTTATCGATTAAACGCCAACTCTGGTCATACGCTTCGCCGAGCGTGATAGTTCCATGACCCGCCGTGTATCCCAGCGCTCCAATATCCCCCGATGGAATCAAGTGATTCTTTCCAAAGGGATCCGTCAACATTACTCGCGGTGAGGCTCCTACGATGCGCCAAACGATTCCGATATCCGTTGCTGACATACGCGTAAACCCGCCGACGCCGTCAATGACGCGAGCGGTCTGAATTGAAACTGGAGCTTTCAAGAAGAGATATTGAATTCCAAACTGGCCCAAGACTTTTGCTGCGGTGACGCCAGAGCCAGAAACCAATTGGCCCACTACATCTGTGATCTCAGGTGGCATCGAGGTTGCTACATCGGCGTCACCGATAAAGAGTGGGTTCCCTCGGGAAATAAAGAAGGTGTTCGTTGTGGAATGTGCAGATAGAACTAAAGTCTTGGGTTTCGCGGGGCTTTGCGCTAATGCTGAGACGAATGCGGGAACTACATCGCTCTGATCAGATTGGACCAACGATGATGGTTGCCCGAAGAGTATCCAGCCCCCAAGAAGAATGGTGCCAATAAGTGAAAGCACGGTCGCCACAGCCACAGCGAAATGGCCAACTCCTAGATTGCGAACTCTAAGATTTGGAGTCACCTTTTCTATCGCAACCATCATGGGGGGAATAAGAATGATGGCAATCACTATGAAGATTGATCCGACAAAGACCGAGTCGGTTGCACCATGACCGGCAATATGAAATTCATTCAACAATATTGCAATGGCAAGAAGGGCTGAGCTGACCAGCGAGCTACGACGCATCGAACGAATAAAGAAGCTAAAGAAGATGAAGAGTGGAACGGGCGCAACTATCCACCACGGAGGAGCTCCTTGGCCGCCAGGGTTAGTGAGGAGAGTCTGTACCGTCCCACCATTGGCAACTGGAATACCGGGTGCCAGAAGAAATTGAGTCGGATGGATTAAAGCGCCAAGCGACCACGGCAAGCTGAGCAAGAAAGTGGTAATTATTACCGCTCCCCGCTTGGCAATGGGGCTAAACGCCTCACTCTCAACGAGGTCGATCCAGCCCGCCGAATTTGCTGAACTTTGCGTAAGAGAAATTACTGATCTCACAAGGAGCGCGATCTGCACGAGAAACCAGAGCCCGAGCAGTAGCGGCGAGAAAGAGAGAGCCAGGGTTGCTAGCAAGGTAAGAGCGAAGACTCTGCGCCAAGAGAGTTCAACGATATTAATCATTAACGGCTGTAGAAAGATAAATAGGGGTGCGAGCAGGTATAAGACAAGGATTTCGATTCGACCTTGGTTGAGGGAAGCCCAGAGTAACGGGGTGAGAATGTAGACCAGCCCACCAAAGGTTGACGTCGATTCTGAAATTCCAATCCGTCTTTGCGCGTTTACAAAGATGACGAAGGCAAGGGTTGGGGTCAAGAGAAATAGCAATGTAATGAATAGGGATAGGTGTCCCAAAGTTACAAATGAAGCGACGCCAAGTACGGCTAACCACGGCGGCACCGATGCAGCAGATCCCATTCCAACTAGATGCCAAGCTCGTGCATAGTTTCGTAATAAATCTCCGCCAGCGGTTGGAATAAAACCTAAAGCGCCACCCGAGAGCGAACCAAACCGTGCATGAGCAGAGACGATGGAGAGCACTAATATTGTGACAAGAGCTAGCGAATCGGGGCGTAGTAAGACTCCACGAAATAGTGAAGGTTCTCCGGATGGCAGTGAATCTTGTTCATCGAACTCTTCCGAGATTACTCCGAGGTCTGAGTACATCTCCGAAGAATTAACTTCCAGGGGATCTTGCGCACTTTTCAACTTCTGGGAAATTGTGTTAGTAACTCGATCTACCCCAGCGCGAATCTGACTACCGCGAGGAGGAATAAAAACACCCACAACCGAAGGTGAGAGCAATCGCTTCCTGCGTCGAGCGCCCCGAGCTTTTATAAGGTCGGTGGGATGAATGATCAGAAGGGCAACGGCTGCAATTTCATCGCCGGCATATCCAGGCAGCTTTGCAAGCAGATCGAAGATGACGCGTAGAAGGCTGGTGCCTAGAAGTTGAAAGGTAAGCCACGGCAACATCCATCGAGAGGAATTTGCGAGCATGACATACGCAGCATTTCTTCGATCAAGCAACAAGGGCCTATGCAAGAATGCTTCAGATACATCAACTGCCCGTCGTTCACTCGCCGATGCCTCTGCATGAAATGCACTTGCTGCTCCAACACAAATCGCGGTAAACCCAGCTACATGTGCTCGCCACCCAAAATCGACATCGTCGCGGAATAGTGCGAGATTTGGATCCAATCCACCAATCTCTTCAAACGCTGGCCGACGCACCAACATAGCTGCGGTACTTACTGAAAGCACCTCTTTAATTTCATCGTGCTGTCCTTGATTTTGTTCACGGGGTTCTAGCCCAGTCCAACGCGCACCATTACGTGCAATTGAAATTCCAGCTTCAAGAAGATGATCTCTGTCATACCAACCCAATAATTTTGGTCCGGCGATGACTACCTGAGGTCGATCATTGATTGCTTCTAGCAACAACGCAAGAGCATTCCTGGCAGGAGCACAATCGTCGTGAATTAACCAGATGCATTCATTTGCAGCATCTGCGGGATCTCGAAATTTTGGAGAGTGTTCAAGAGCAATTTCAATAGCATCGCCATATCCAATATCTGGTTCGGCAGCAATATAAGTAAAACCCGCGGCGCGAAGTAACTTTGGTGATGCATCTGTAGAACCAGTATCAACGGCGATGATGCGATCGATTCTCCTCGTCTGCGACGAGAGAGAGATAATTACTTCGGGAAGCCAGGATGCACCATTGTGAGAAACGATCACGGCGGTAACAAAAAAACGAGATACATCAACCTCTGGAGGAGTTTGCTCCGACGTTAGATGCTTTGCCATTAGTTGGCACTCGCAAAAGCAGAGATATGCGAGTTAAGCAGAACGACGCTTAAGGCGACGACGCTCCCGCTCGGAGAGCCCACCCCAAATACCAAAGCGCTCATCATGTCCTAGAGCGTATTCCAAGCACTCTGAACGAACATCACATGAGAGGCAAACTCTCTTCGCTTCACGCGTAGAGCCACCTTTCTCAGGAAAGAAGGCTTCCGGGTCGGTTTGAGCGCAGAGGGCGCGCTCTTGCCAGGAGAGGTCAGGATTTCCGTTATTCGAGCCGCCGAGGTTGGTGAGGCCACCCATTCCAAAATCTGATTGAGCGGCGATCTGGCGATCTGACATACGTACTCCTCAAACTTTTCGATCTAGCCATTGCTGGCCAAACCGGCTGGATGTAAATCGACTTGGGTGAATTACACGCGTGTAATGCCTTTGAGTCAAGTCCGCGAGAGGCTATTTTTCTTCCAAATAGCCAAAAAACTGGTTCTCGGCCATAAATCCAGCAGGAATTTCATAATTTGGGGCTACAAATGTATTAATGAGGTGAGAATTGGCACCGACGCGAGCAGCTTCGCCAATGATAGATCCAACGATCCTCGCTCCATTTTCAATCGTGGCAGCCCGTGCTATGTGGGATCCATCTTCGACCTTGGCCGAAGCGTCAACAGCGGCATCTCGCGCAACCAGGGATCCAGAACTCATGGAATACAAATCCTGGTTTAAGAGTTCGGCGAAGGCGATCGATTGTGCCCGCCCAGAGATTAGATCAGAGGTGGCTTGCAAGAGCGCAGCTGGGGTTCCAATATCCAACCAGTACGAAGAATCCAAGTAGCCCAGAATTCTTGAATTGGCTGCGAGGAGCGCTGGAAAGGTCTCACGTTCAACGCTCACAGCTCGATCCGTGGGAATTGAGTCAACCACGCTCCGATTAAAAATGTAGCAACCTGCATTAATTATCTGCGTAGGAGGATTTTCCATCTTCTCATTGAAAGAAAGTATTCGAGATCCTTCAATTTCTACAACGCCAAATGCACGCGCATCGGTAACCGAGGTGAGGTGCAGCGTTGCATCCCCATCCCCGCTCTGATGGAGATCCATTTGGGCGCCTAAATCGTGACTGCTTAGTACATCGCCATTGAAAATAACGATCGGACCTTCTCCACTCAAAAGCTGCGCCGCATTGGCTATAGCGCCGCCAGTCCCTAGTGCGCTTTTCTCAACGGCATATGAAATCTTTATTCCAAAACGCTCTCCATCTCCAAAATGGGGTTCAAAGATCTCGGCCATATAAGAAGTTGCAAGAACTATTTCACTGATTCCAGCTGCTCGCGCCTTGGCAATTTGGTGCTCCGTAAATGGAATACCGGCGACGGGAAGCATCGGCTTAGGGGTGCGAAAAGTCAGTGGTTGCAGTCGAGTTCCAAATCCGCCAACAAGCAGAATTGCCGAAGTTGGACGTTCGCGCTGCATTTTCAATTACTTCAGGATTCGCGTTGCCGCAGCGGCGATCTGCGCATCAGTTGCCGTCAGGGCAATGCGGATATGCCTCGATCCTGCTTCGCCATAAAAGCCACCAGGGGTTACCAAAATCCCATTCTCTGCGAAGAATGAAACCGAATCAATATCGGATTCGCCTCGCGTGCACCAAATGTATAAACCGGCCTCACTATGCTCGATAACAAAACCTAAAGAGGCAAGAGCTGGTCGCAATGCATCTCGGCGTCGCGCATAGCGCTGCGCCTGTTGGTGCACATGAGTCTCATCTCCAAGCGCTGCCACCATTGCTGCTTGAACGGGAGCGGGTACCAATAAACCAGAGTGCTTGCGAATTTCGCGAATCTTTGCAATCAAGACCGGATCCCCGATGATCATTCCGCCACGATAACCCGCCAGGTTAGAGCGCTTTGATAGCGAGTGCAGAGCGATGAGATTTTTATTATCTCCCCCCGCTACCTGGAGAATAGAAATGGGTTGTACGCCATCAACTTCAGCGGGAAAATTGAAGTAACACTCGTCGCTAGCGATCGTCGCACCGGTTCGGCGAGAGTATGAAATTACCGCTTGTAACTCTTCCCGAGAGGAGATGCGTCCAGTTGGATTTGATGGTGAATTGATCCAGACAAAATCCGAGGGTGGCCATGTGGTCGCATCGAAATCAACGGGGTGATGTTCTGCCTTAGCCAATATCGCACCTACCAAATAAGTGGGATAAGCGATCTTCGGGTAAAGAACAGCGTTAGCTTCTAATTGCATCGCTAAATTTGCCACGACCTCTTTGGAGCCGATGCTCGGCAAGACATCAAATTCGCCCGTCACCCCCAAAATATCGGTGGCCCAAACCCTCATCGCAGCTCGAAGAGCAGGAGAACCAATCGTGAGTGGGTATCCCGGAGCATTTGCCGTTGCCACTAATGCGGCTTGAATGAAATCTGGGGTGGCATCAACCGGAGTTCCTACCGAGAGGTCGATGATCCCATCTTTAAATTCCCGTGCGCGCGCGCCATAGGGAGCCAAAACATCCCAGGGAAAATCCGGGAGCTTGATTCTTTACGCTCCAGCCTTAGGGAGAGCAACAACAAGTGGATGATCAGAATCCGATGCTCCAACTTTGCTGGCCCCACCGGGTGAACCAATGGTCTGGAAAAAGGCGGAATTAATCTCGCTGTACTGCTTCCAGTCCGCCGGTACATCATCTTCATAATAAATCGCCTCAACCGGACAGACCGGCTCGCATGCTCCGCAATCCACGCACTCATCGGGTTGGATGTAAAGCATCCGGTTACCCTCGTAAATGCAATCGACGGGGCACTCTTCGATGCAGGACTTATCTTTGACATCAACGCAAGGCTCAGCGATTATGTAGGTCACGTCAATCCTTTCAAGTAGCGGTTCCATTTAACTGCGGAAGAATAATAGGTAGAGAATAGTGGATACCAGAGAGAATAATTGCGTGAGGGGGTTCCATGAAGCCACTGCCTACTCTGGCACAGATTGGGCAACGGGTGAGTCTGCGCCTGCATGACCCAGAGGGCGGCTTTCGCGACCTCCTAGGCCATCTGGTGGCAGTTAATCAGGTACGTAAAAAAGATGGCCAGATAGTCACCTTTGACCCGGACCGGATATCGCTCTGGAAAGTTGTTCCCTCAAATCCGATATTTACCGGCATCTTTCTCTATGACACCATGAGCCGAACTCAACGCGAATTAACGATCAGCGATGGGAAAGCCTTACGGATGTACTGCTGCGGCCCCACGGTCTATCGCGATGCCCATGTCGGCAATCTGCGCACCTTTCTCTTGGGAGATTTGATAATGCGCCTGGTACGGCTTGATGGGCATCGAGTCCGCAGCGTGCAAAATATTACCGACGTTGGTCATATGAGCGAAGACATCAACTCCACGGAAGAATTAGAAGACAAGATTCTGAGTCAAGCCAAGGCAGAGCGCAGGGATCCCTTTGATGTAGCGCGATCCTACGAAGCAGGTTTCCATCAAGATATAGCTAGGCTAGCAATTTCTACTTCCGATATCTATCCCCGTGCTAGCGAAAGTATTGAGCTAATGCATCGGTTAATTGAAAAGTTAATTGACTCCGATCATGCATACATAGGTGGCGATGGATCTGTCTACTTCTCTGCTGGCTCTTTCGAAAGCTACGGCACTCTCAGTGGAAATAAATTAACTGAACTGATCCCCGGCCATCGCTATGAGTACGAAGAAGAAGATGACACCAAGAGATTTCACGCCGATTGGGCGCTCTGGAAGGCGGCTGGTAGTCGAAGCGAAATGGTCTGGGATTCTCCTTGGGGACGCGGATTTCCAGGGTGGCACATCGAATGCTCCGCCATGTCCCTGCACTACCTCGATAATCATGTCGACCTACATCTTGGCGGAATCGATCTGCGTTTTCCCCACCATGAAAATGAACGCGCGCAGAGTAACTGTGCATCGAGCAGCGAAGAGACTGATCATTGGGTACATGGAGAACATCTCCTTTTCGAGGGAAGAAAGATGTCGAAGAGCTCGGGGAATGTTGTACTACTGGACGATGTAATCCGCAGGGGTTTTGATCCTCTTGCACTGCGCTTAGTCTTCTTAGAGAACAAATATCGTAGCCAGATGGATCTCACCTGGGATTTGATCAGCGCTGCTGATTCCACGATTGCGCGTTGGCGAAATAAATATCAAGAGTGGTCAAAGTCCGAAGCCCACAACGATCCAGAAGCTGTTGCAGCAATTATTGACTCGATCTATACGCTCTTGCGCGCTGACCTCGATACCCCACGCGCACTTGTAAAAATGCGCACCTTGGAGCGCGATCCTTCCATTTCAGATTCCTGCAAAGCGCAAGTATTCGCAGAGGCGGATAAATTCTTCGGACTCGATGTGACCCGAACTTATATAGAGTTGGAATTGACTCCCGAAATACAACTCTTAATTACCCTTCGAGCCCAAGCACGCGAAGCAAAGGATTTTGCACGCAGTGATGAACTCCGTGATGATCTTGCAACTAAGAAGATTAAAGTAATAGACGGTCCAAATGGCCAGAGCTGGGAAGTTATTCCTTAGTTCCAGCAAAAAGATCTAGTTCGCGGCCATTCTTGTCGTACGGTCCACTCCCCTCGCCCTTTACGCGGATATAAAACTCGCTGCCCCCTATTCTGGTGGACAACCGCTTGGAAAATTTAAAGAGATCTCCATAAATTATTAACTGAGTTTTATGGGCTTTTAATGCCGCTAACTTTTGTGGAAGAAATTTTTGCCCGTCGTACTGCGTCGTAACCACTGCGTCAGCTTTAACAAATGGAAGGGCCAGCCATTGCGCAGGTACATAATTAAAAAATCGTATAAGAATCTGTATAAAGAAATTGCTGCTCCGCAAACTTCCATGCAAGGCAGAACGCGGAATGGCGCTCCAATAGATCTTGGAAATCTCCCAAGGTTCACCCGAACCAAATTCAGGGTCTGCAGCAAGTTCGGCGGCGCGCATGGCAATCTGGTGCGCTTTGATGTGATCTGGATGTCCGTATCCCCCCTGTTCATCGTAAGAAATCAGCACCTGTGGTTTGCGATCCCGAATGATTGCAACTAATCGAGCTGATGCTTCATCAAGATCTGCCTGCCAAAAAGAGTTTGGTCTTTGGTTTGGAGGGGTTCCCATCATCCCGCTATCTCGATATTCACGCTCCGGAGCTCCTAAAAACTGGAAGTCAGTGACGCCCAACTCGTTCATGGCGGCCGCCAATTCTCCTTCGCGGTACTTACCTAGCGAATCTTCCTGCGCTGCCGCGAGATGGGCTAGGGAAGGAACTAGAACCTCTCCCTCCTCGCCACGAGTGCAGGTTACGAGGGTGACTGCCGCTCCTTGCGAGCGATAGCCAGCCATGGTGGCGCCGTTATTAATGGTCTCGTCGTCGGGGTGCGCATGCACTAACAGAAGTCGATGGGAAGGCAATTGGTTCATGCCCTCATTATGAATGATGAGATACCATCATGCGAATGAACGAGGAAAAAGTCCGCTTACCCCGCGATGAACGTCGGGCTACGCTCCTGGCCGCCGCCTTGGAAGTATTTACTGCGGTGGGTTATCACGCAGCCGCCATGGATGAAATCGCAGATCAGGCTGGGGTAAGTAAACCCGTTCTCTATCAACATTTTCCCTCAAAACTCGATCTCTATCTTGCTGTACTAGATATCCACTGTGAATACCTGGTCGAAGACATTCGCACCGCAGTTGGCTCTACAAAGGACAATGCAGGTCGAGTTCTTGCAACGGTCAACGCCTATTTTGATTTCATCAATCGTGAAGGTGAAGCCTTCCGTCTCCTCTTTGAGAGCGACATGGCCGTTGTTCCCCAAGTACGTGAACGACTCAACCGGATGTCCTATGACTGCGCTTTGGCCTTTAGTCAGGCAATCACAACCGATACCGGAATTTCGCAAGAATCTGCGATGATGCTTGCAGTCGGACTCATCGGCACAGCGCAGACCACTGCACGCCACTGGCTGGCGCGCGATGGAAAGATTGATCGAGAGTTGGCTGTTAAATTGGTGGCGAGCTTGCAGTGGCGGGGAATTTCAGGTTTCCGCAAGATCTGAAGAGTACTAAACTCAATCCATGAGTAAAAAAGATAGCGTGACATCAGTTCGGGTAGGAATCAGCGATAGCTCACACGAGTTGCACTTTGAGACCGCTCTTGCAAGTGAAAAAGTTGTGACCCTTGCTAACGAATCAATTTCAAGCGGCACAACGCTTCAGCTCCTCGACATAAAGGAACGCACAATCCTGGTTCCCGCTGGCAAAATCTCATATATCGAAATCGGAGATTCCTCTGACCAAAAAGTTGGGTTTACCGCCGTATAACTCGACGTTGATTCGCTCGCGACTCTAGCTTTTCAAACTCTGCAGGATCGGTATGGAACTCTGCCAATTGATTGAGTTTTCCATTCCCGTGATAGTCGCTCGAACCGGTTTTAGCCAGATCGTATTGATCTGCAATATTAGATAGCAACTCTCGGTTCGGTAGAGTGTGATCTCGATGAAATACTTCGATTCCATCCAGACCCGCTGCAACATAACTTTCAAAGCTCGCGGCCGAAACTACTCTGCCGCGTAGTGATGACATAGCATGAGCGATCACCGCTACGCCGCCCGCCTGCTTGATTAATCCGATGGCGACTTCTGGAGTTGGCGAATAATGGGCAACATAGAATGGCGAATTGTTGTGCAAGACCTCTGCAAAGACCTCTTCTCTAGATTTCATGTATCCCTTTGCAATAAGAGCATCTGCTAAGTGTGGGCGCCCTAAGGTTGCTCCATCAGAGAGTTGTGCTTCGACATCTTCCATTGTTATTGAGTAATCTGCAGCGTTCAAGCGCGCGATGATCTTGTGCATGCGGCCAATTCGATTATCTCGAGTCTTCGCCATCATAGAAATGAGAGCTTCTTCAGTGCGATCAAAGAGAAGTCCGAGCATATGAACGCTGATTCCATCGATTGTCTGACACGATATTTCCGAGCCCAACACCAGCGATAAACCAGGGCGGAGTTGATTTGTCGCCTCGTCCCACCCCGCGACAGTGTCATGGTCAGTTAAGGCTATGGTGGTCAGTCCTGCCGCATGTGCCTTGTTGATTAATACACTGGGAGTATCGGTGCCGTCACTAAAATTTGAGTGGGTATGTAAATCAATCATTGTCGCTCTTGTTTCGCAGAACAAAGATGGCACAACCAATTAAGAGACCAATGATCCCCGGAATCGTTCCAGCTGATGGTTTTTGATTGAGCCAGAACCATGCGATGATGGCAGCGACTGGAACCTCGAAAAAAACGATCAGGGAGACTACGACTGGCGATACCCTCTTGAGTGTCATGTTGAAAAGCGTGTGGCCTAAAATTTGTGCGCCAAACACCAGGCCTGCCAAGTAAACCCACTGCACTGCGGGAAAATGCAAAAGTTGTGAACCTGAAAAGAGGCTTACAAAGAGGGTCGTCACTGCGCATGATGCAAAACATACCGTTGTGTATGTCGAAGTTGCGAGAGATTTTTGAACGCTAGAACCGATGATCACATAGGCAGCCGCTAGCGCACTACAAAGAATTCCACAGAGATCGCCGATAAAGGCCCGAGTCGACAGTGAGAAATCCACACCAGTGATTAATAAGAGTGAGGCAAAAGCGAGAAAGATTCCACCCAACGATTGCGCCGAAATTCGAGCTCCACGAAATTTCATGTAAAGAACAGAGAAGATTGGTTGCATTGCCGCAAGAGCCGTGCCAGCTGCGACCGAGGTGAAACGCATGGCGGCGAAGAAGGCCAGAAAATGGGCCGCGAGAAAGACTCCGGCTAATGCCGATATCGCTATGAGGCGACGGTTTCTCCGCTCAAAGATCTCGCCAGATTTAATGGCGAAGGGAGCCATAATGAGCGCTCCCCCAAGATTGCGCCAGAAGATAAGCGTTGGAATAGGCATCGAACTTTTAGCGATGAGAGGTCCTGACGATCCGATTCCCAAAACTCCACCGATGAGAAGCGGAATATCCCTTCCTTGCGGAAGGGCTGTGTGGTCGTGCGTATTTACGCTCACAAATTAAAGATAAACCAGAATTGGGCTAGCACGCAGACCGCAACGATCGCAATAATGGCGCCATAAAGCGTCAAGGATCGTTTACCGGCAACAAATTCCCCCATGAGTTTTTTATCGCGCGCAATACCGAACATATATGCCAAGAGCGGCAGCAGGAGGATTGCATTCAAAACCTGGGAAGAGATCAAAATCCAGATGAGCGAAACACCTGGAATCATAATCAAACCACCTGCCACCACCGTGATTGCAGCGAAGGTGAGATAGAAGAGTGGAGCTTCTTCAAATTTGTCATCGAGCGCAGCAGGAGAACCCGTCAAATCCCCAACCGAATATGCAGTAGAAAGCGGCAATATCGAGGCGGCCAGTAGCGCAGCCCCGATAATCCCTATCGCAAAGATATCTTTAGCGAGCGTTCCGGCCAACGGTTGCAGAGCACGGGCAGCTTGCGAAGCATCGGTAATGTTGGTGATGTGTTCGTGATTAAGCGTCGCAGCACAAGTAACGATCACGAAGAATCCAATAATTCCGGTGAGGGCTGAACCCACCCAAACATCGGCACGCAACAATTTAAGATCTGCTCGCGTCAGGCGTTTATCAACAGCATATGACTGAATAAAAGCCAGACCCCAAGGGGCCAGCGTTGTTCCAAGGGTTGCGGTCGCAATATTAACGGCGTCACGGGTGAAAGGCATCGATGGAACGACCATGCCGTGAATTGCCGCACCCCAATGTGGATGAGCCATAAAGCCTGCAATTATGTAAGAAATAAATACAGCAGATAGAACAAAGAAGACGCGTTCTGCCTTTTTGAAAGTTCCGCGAAGGACCAGAGCCGAAATTAGGAAGCCGGTGAGTGGAACCGTGATGTATCGAGAAATTCCAAAGAGTTGTCCTGCCGCGGCAACACCTGCAAATTCTGCGGTCATAGTTCCCACGTTCGCCAGGATCAACGCTACCGCGCTAAAACTTCCGGCTCGCGCTCCATATTTCTGGCGAACTAATCCGATAAGTCCTTGACGGGTTACTACTCCAATACGCGCCCCAAGATCTTGAAAGACAATAAGTGCAAATGTTGATACGACGAGCACCCATAGCATGCGGTAGCCATATTTGGCTCCCAATTGTGAGTACGTCGTGATTCCAGCTGGATCATCATCAGAAAGCCCAGCAATTACTCCAGGACCCATCACCGCTAAAAAGGCCGCAATTCTCAGTTGGCGGCCGCTTGGAATAGTTATGTTGCTCATGAACGAGTTACCCCGCCCTGCGTAAAGCGATTTCTATTTTTGGAGAGGGCATCGACAAGATCATCGGCGAGAATTCGACCGATCGGCTTGTTCTTTTCATCTATGACGATAATCGATGAACCACGATTATTAGAGAACTCTTCAACGACTTCATTAATCGGGGTTTCGATTGTCACAGCAGTGGGAAAAGGTTTTGCCATGAGCCCAGAGACGAGACTAGAAGGAGCGGCGCCAATTAACTCGACTGTTTGAATGTGATCTAGGAGTTTGCCCTTGCTATCGACTACAACAACTCCATCAGAGCTTTCGCGCTCTCGATTCTCAACCAATAATTGTAAGGCGGTCGCGACGGTATCAGTGCCTTTAACTATCAAGATATGGGTGGTCATTATGCCGCCAGCCAGCTCTTCATCAAAGGAAACTAATTCGCGCAATCTCTTGGCGGTTCCAACTTCCATGGCTCCCAAAATACTTTCGCGGTGCTCTTCTTCAAGGTCACGCAAGACTTCTGCCGATTCATCTGGCTCCATGTGTGCCAAAAGTTTGGCCGAGCTCTCTGCAGTTAAACCACGGAGCAGACCTTCAAGTTCGTCATCTTCCATCTCTTCAAGCACATCAGCAGCCAGCGCTGGGTCCAACATCTCAATAAGCGCACCTTGCTCACGACCTGCAAGATCTTCGATGAGATCGGCTAGATCAGCAGGGCGTAGTTGGCTGAGCGCTGAACGCGTTGCAGAGGTGCGAACAACTCCGGGGGAATCCGTCAACGATGCAACAGATGCCCAATCGAGTACGTGATCTGGGGTTGGCCGACGCGACAATGATCCTGGAAAGAGGCGGCGCAAGAAGGACATAAATGAAATATCTACCCCGACAACTCGTATCTCTTTATTGAATGGCGCTAAATAGAGATCAGAGGTGCGCACCACCCGCAGCCCATCAACGTCCACGATCTGGTGATCCAGGACATCGGCATCCAGAAGTGATTCACCGGGGCGTCGAGAAAATGTTTCGAGATTAATCACTGCTGAAGAAAGAGTAATAGAACTTGGAGTGAGCACCGATATGCGAGCTCCGTTGATAAACGACTTGCTATTTGCAATCTTGACTATTAAACCCGAAACCGGTGGATACGTTTCTTCGCCATGTCGAACAACTACGTCAACGAGGCGACCTATCTCGCGACCGTCAGGTCCAAATACTGGGCGGCCAATCAATCCCGCAAGTGAGACCAATGAATCTCGAACACTCTTGCGCGATATTAAGAGATCGCTGCGCCCGACTAGCCGCTTTGCAACGGTATTTATCGAGGCGACAGGAGGACGTTTCACCCCATCAGTCTACGGGCTGACCCATGGATCAAGGATTAGGTGTGCAGCGAAAGTGGTACCCCAACCAAGGAACGCGGACGAACCATGATTGCGGCCAAGAGTTCATCGAATGTTTTCTTCATAAAGCCATCAGGCGCCTGGAGATAGGCGGGGGTTCCGTGATCGCCGCCATCACGAAGCTGAACATCGAAAGGCACCTTGGCTAGCAGAGGAACTTCTGATCCCACAAGAGCGCTCAACCGTCTGGCTGTTTCAGCTCCGCCTCCTGCGCCAAAGAGCGCGATCGGCTGACCACAATGCGGACAGGGGCTTTCGGACATATTTTCAACCACTCCGAGAATCCGTTGCTTCATCTGGAATGCAATTCTTCCAGCGCGCTCGGCAACTTCGGCCGCAGCAACTTGTGGAGTAGTCACAACAAGAATTTCAGAGCGCGGAATTAGCTGTCCAAGAGAAATTGCTATATCGCCGGTTCCAGGCGGTAGATCCAATAGAAGTAGATCTAATGCGCCCCAATAGGCGTCCGTCATCAGTTGCTCCAGAACTCGATGGAGCAAAGGGCCACGATATGCAATGGGATCTTCGCGATTGGGTTTGAACATCTCCATAGAAACTATTTTGACGCCATGATTTTCTACCGGAATGAAAGTCTGATCCAGCGCCGTTGGTCTCTTATCCAAGATACCCATGAGGCGAGGTATTGAATGACCGTAAACATCCGCATCCAAAATGCCTACGTTTAATCCGCGTGCGGCTGCGGCAACAGCAAGATTGGCGGTAATAGAAGATTTTCCAACGCCTCCCTTGCCCGAGGCAATACCGATTATGCGCGTGAGAGTATCGGGTTGTGCAAATTGGTTGAATTTCTCGCGACCACCGCGCAATAATTTCTTAACGCCGTCACGTTCTTCATCACTCATAACTCCAAAATTAATAACAACCGAATCAACGCCATCGATTGCGCGCAGTGCTGAATCAATATCTGATTGCAGACGGTCGCGCATCGGGCACCCACTGATCGTTAACTTGATGCCGATTGTGGCCACACCATTGGCGACCTGCACGGATTCCACCATGCCAAGATCTGGCAAAGGTCGGTGCAGCTCAGGATCGTTCACTTGCGAAAGTGCTTTATGAATTTCAGTAACTATTTCCTGCGTCATGAGAGCACTCTACGACCCTATTTGGAGGCGATGAGTACGATCTGGACCGACTTCGTCACAGTCCCCCGTTGATACTTGAGGGTNACTGTGTNTCCTATCGAATGTGAACGGATCGCCACAATCAGGTCATCTGCGACCGAAATGGCATGTCCATCGATAGCCAAAATGATGTCACCTGGTTGGAGTCCGGCCTTGGCAGCAGGACCACCCGAAAGTATTGAATTGGTTGTGGTGGCGATCTTTGCACCAGGTCCCGCAAAACTTGAGTCCAGTGACATTCCAACTATTGGATAGTGCGACGCACCAGTCTTGATCAATTGGTCTGCGGTCTTCTTAGCCTGATTAATAGGAATCGAAAATCCCAAGCCGATAGAACCGGGTTGTCCCGAGATCGAATTTCCTAGGGATGCAATGGCGGAGTTAACGCCGATCACCGCACCAGTGGAATCCACCAAAGGCCCACCAGAGTTGCCTGGGTTAATGGCAGCGTCGGTTTGAAGTGCATCGATAAATGAACTCTCTCCTGCGGTGTTATCTGAACTAGTGGTCACTGGGCGATTCTTCGCAGAAATAATTCCCGATGTGACCGTACCCTGCAGGCCGAGTGGCGATCCAATTGCAATAACAGGATCACCTACTTGCACATTGTCACTATTTCCAAGCACAAGGGCAGGGGCACCAGTTACATCAATCTTGAGAACAGCCAGATCATAAGAAGTATCGCGACCCACGAGCGTCGCTGTGTATTGGGTGTTATTAGAAAGCTTGACTGTGATTGGAGTTTTAGCGAGGACCGCGGCTTCGACCACATGGTTATTTGTGATGATGTATCCATTGGATTGGATAAAGAAACCAGTGCCGGTATCTGTTCCAGTGCTGGTGCTTGAATCAACCTCGACCACAGATGGCAAGACCCGTGCGGCAATCCCTGCGACCGAGTTGGGTGATCGACTGATAATAGAATTTGATGTGATCAGATGATTTGAACTATCAAAGGCGGCTTTCCCGATAAGTGCTCCTGCTACTCCTGCAATCAGAGACATCGCAAGTGCCATGTACCAGGTGACTTGAACTACTCGCTTGAGTGGAGCGATCGGTGCGAAGGTAGAGATGCCATCGACTGACCATCAGAGACCCACCACGGTGTTTGCGTTGGGGTTTGAGATGCAGTGTGTGAAGATATTGGTTCGACGCTGGCGGGTGTTTCTGCTTCAGACATTGTCACATTATAATTGAGTTAAAGCTTTGTTGCCATAAGTACGCCGCCGCCTAGCGGCAAAACTATTGAACTCCAACGCGTATCCTCTTTCACCGCTCGAATGCCATCTCGGCGTGAAATACTCTCAAAGTCCCGCTGCGTTGGATCGGCTACCTTGCCACCGCTAAGCGCATGATCTACAAAGAGGATCCCGCCGGGGCGAAGAAGGCGATGAGACTCGTGAATCAGATCCAGTAAGTCAGATGCAGGCCTAATCACCACGAGGTCATAATTGCTATCTGCAAGTTTGCCGACAACTTCCATAATAATTCCTGTGATTAACCGAAAACGTTGAGTAGAAACTCCAGACTCTTCAAAGACAGAGCGTGCAGATGCAGCATGCTCGCGCTCGGTATCGATTGATGTGAGAACAGCATCTGGACTGGCGCCCGCAAATAACCAGAGCCCGCCGACTCCTGAACCCGTTCCAATTTCAACGATGGAACGTGCCTTAAGAGATTCGACAATAAAACGAAGTAATCCACCTACAGCCGGAGTTGGATCGAGAGTTCCTAACTCCTCCGCATTGTTGCGGGCCTGCTGCATAAAGATATCCTCGCGAACGTACTCTTCAGCAAATGCTGACATATCGCCGCGGTTACCTATCATGAGAGAGATGCTAGCCACTCGATGAGCAAACGGGTGCCAAATCCAGTCCCACCTTTAATAACTTCTCCAGAATCGACCTCGGATCGGGCTGGGCCGGCGATATCGAGGTGTACCCAGTTCTGCTTTCCAGCAAAGTGTTCTAAAAAGAGCGCTGCGGTGACTGAGCCAGCACTGAAATCCATCGCAGAAGCATCATGGTTGAGATCAGCAACTGGACTAGCCAGCGAGGGCAAATAATCATCTTGCAAAGGCATGGACCAGACTCGATCTCCGATACGTTCGCCAATCTCGTGCAACTGCGCAGTTAAGGATGCGTTGCGTGAGTACATCGCTGCGTATTGCTTCCCAAGTCCAAGAGTTGCCGAACCTGTGAGGGTGGCAATATCCAATAGGTAATCTGGTTTTAGTTCCAGATCCGCATAGGCAAGGCCATCTGCAAGAACTAATCGGCCTTCAGCGTCTGTATTAATAATTTCTACAGTTGTTCCGCCATATTGCGTGATTACATCTGAGGGACGCTGTGCCGTTCCAGAGACCATATTTTCAGCGCACATCATCAGCGCCGTAATTCTCACCCGAGGTTTGATCTTTGCCATCGCGACCGTGGAGGTCAAAATTGCGGCGGCACCTGACATGTCGCTCTTCATCGGAATCATAAGATCATATGGGCGTTTCATCGACAGACCACCAGTGTCAAAGGTGATGCCCTTGCCAACCATCACCACGTGGGGCCAATTCTTGCTTCCCGCTGGCTGGTAGCGAACTTCGATGAGCCGTGGAGAGGAACTGGGCGATGAGTTGCCCACTGCACGCAGGCCGCCGAACTTATCGAGCTCGCGACCCTTTTTAACAATGACAGATAAATCTGAGTTCTTTGTCTTGCGCACGAGTAGCTTCGCTTGTTCTGCAAGCCACGCTGGGTTCTTAATATTGGAAGGAGTATGAATAAGATCGCGACTGCGCCAGGTTGCCTCTGCCAGAATGGTTGCACGCTCTGCTACAGATGAAAGTTCTGCATCAAATGTAAAAGATGTAACTCCTTTTTCGCGCGCGCTCTTGTCGCTCTTGGAGTAATCGCTCTTTAGATTCCAACCGTATTGTGAAAGTGAGAGTGCAACCATATGGGCGAGCGCAGGATCGTATTCACCGGAGTATGTACTGAAGATTGAATAACCATTTGATTTCACCTTTCGACCAAAAGCCGCTCCAGCTTTTCGAGCATCCTCTATTGAGCCACTGCCAAAACCAAGAATAAATAGTCGAACTAGTTCGCCCGACCGAGTGAGGGGTATTTCCACTACCTCCCCTGGCTTGGCTGCGAAGTTGGGCCACTGCGCGAGAATTTCAGAGTAGGCATGACCACTCATTGCAAGAATCTGACCTGTGATTTCGTTTGAATATACTTCGGGACCGCCATCGCTGGCGTAGGCCGGAATAACTAAGGCGTTAAATTGAGTAAGAGCACGCTCGGTAATAGAACCAACTGTTGTGAAAGTTGGCTGAGGTAGTTGCATGAGACGACTCTATTTCTTAACGAGTGCTACTGCCGCCTGAAGGGCATTACCTAGATTTGTTGCCTCTTCGACGTTGAGCTCGACCACCAAGCGGCCGCCACCTTCGAGGGGGATACGCATCACCAGGCTGCGAGCCTCTTTGGTGACCTCCATGGGACCATCGCCAGTACGTGGTTTCATGGCTGCCATGGTGAAACTCCCTTACTTAAAAACAATGAGGAACGTAGGGGATAAGTATCTCGCATCAGGCCAGAGGTGGGAAATCCAGCGCCTCAAGTAGACGCTTCTTGCCACGCTCAATGACGCTATTGACTGCCTTATGCGGGACTCCAAGCGTCTGTGCAATCTCAATGGTCGACATCCCCTTGACATAATGCAGAGAGAGAATAAAGCGCTCTTCCTCCGGCAGGCTCGCTAAGAGTTCTGCAATAGACGGCGCCGGCTTCATAGGGGGCAGATTACTAGTAGGGCTGAGAAAGTAGTACGGCCAGTAAAAAGGCAGAGCAAACCTTGATTATTGGGCCATTTGATAGCGTTCGCCATATGAGAAAAGGCTTCGGTTCTGGCGTAGCAACAATTGCAGCAAATGGGGATCTCCTTGATTGCTGGTTCATCCAGGTAGGCCTAGAAGCCCTGGCGCCAGCCTCCGACCATCGCGCACTGCTCGCGGCCGATCCACTTCGCGGCGTGAGCAAGGAAGCAGTCAATCTAGAGATTGATTTAGATAGTGCACCTGCCTCTGCCGCCGATGCTTATCTTCGACTTCACCTGCTATCTCACCGCCTGGTTAAGCCCCATGGGCTCAACCTCGAAGGAATATTCGGGCTACTCACCAATGTCGCGTGGACCTCTGCGGGACCTTGCTCGCTCATAGACTTTGAATTAACTCGCGCGAAGTTACGAGCAGCTCATGGCAACCTCACTGTTTACAGCGTCGATAAATTCCCACGTATGGTTGATTATGTAATCCCCGAGGGCGTCCGTATTGCAGATGGCGATCGAGTAAGACTCGGTGCCTATTTATCCTCAGGCACAACCATCATGCACGAAGGCTTCGTTAACTTTAATGCCGGCACTCTGGGCAAGTCGATGGTCGAAGGTCGCATCAGCGCAGGAGTTGTCGTTGGTGACGGCAGCGATGTCGGTGGCGGCGCATCCATTATGGGAACACTCAGTGGCGGCGGCAAAGAGGTGATCGCAATTGGCGAACGTTGCCTGCTTGGCGCAAACTCTGGTTTGGGAATTTCCCTCGGCAATGATTGCGTCATCGAATCTGGTACTTACATCACCGCGGGTTCGAAGATCACCTTGCCGGATGGAAATGTAGTTAAAGCCCGTGAATTATCTGGCGCTAACAATCTGATCTTCCGTCGTAACTCGCTGAGTGGAAACCTAGAAGTGGTTCCAAAGGTGGGCGGTTGGGATGGGCTTAACTCGATCCTGCATTCAAATTAAGATCACCTGATGTCCTTGAAACAATCGCTTGGCCCTTTGAAAGAGCCTTTGTTTCTTCGATATTTCTTAGGCACGATGATCTCAAATGCTGGATCTTTTGCAAGCATTGTTGCGCTGACTTTCGCGGTGCTTGCTTCAAATGGGCCCAGTGCACTCGGGATCATTCTTCTTTGTAGAGAAATTCCCTTAATTGCATTTGTATTGTTGGGCGGTGTCTTTGCAGATCGTCTTCCCCGCAGGTGGCTTCTCGCATTCTCTTCATTCTTATCCGGAGCGAGTCAAGCGGTAGCTGCCTGGATATTGATTGCGGACTCACCAAGCATATTCTTGCTTTCCATCTGCGCAGTTGTGAATGGCTCTGCGAGAGCATTTATGGGACCTGCTGAAACTGGAATTCTTCCCGAGGTCGTGAGTGCAGAACAACTGCAGCAAGCAAATGCCCTGCTTGGAGCGAATCGGCAAATAGTTGGAATTGCCGGTACGGCGCTAGGTTCTTTATTGATCACATCAATCGGAAGCGGATATGCACTGGCTTTTGATTCCCTGACATTTGTGGTTGCCGGGTTCCTATTCTTAGCGCTGCCGAGTGGCTTATCTTTGGTTTCGGGCAAGCGCTCCGTTTACAGAGAATTTCTTGAGGGTTGGCAGGAAGTTAGATCACGAACATGGGTGTGGACCATGATTATTTCATTTGGCCTATTCCAGGTAGCTTACTTTCCCGCGCTCATGGTTCTCTCTGCCGACATCACGCGTAAATATTTGGGCGGCGCCTCAGCTTGGGCCACCATAATTTCTGCAGAGCTAGTGGGCGGATTGATCGGAAGTGTTATGGCGCTGAAGGTCAGTTTCAAACGTCCTTTAATTTGGACCAATTTAGTAATTTTCCCCACCTCGATCCAACTCCTTGGTTTCGCGTTTAGATGGCCACTTTCCATTCTCATAGTTCTCACTATTTTTGCGACGATCGGTTTCGCAATCGGAGGCGCACTCTGGATGACCACACTTCAACTTCTTATTCCGAAGGAGTCACTCAGTCGGGTATCGAGCTTTGATTGGTTTGGGTCGGTGGTTTTCAATCCGCTGGGGTACGCCCTTATTGGACCGATTTCAGCGGTGCTTGGTGAAGAAAAGACAGTGGGATACGCAGCAATCTTGGTATTGGTCGGAATCTTCTTTCCATTGGCAAGTAGAGTCACAAGAAATGTGAGAGTTTAAAAAACGTTGCGCAGCCAGTCACTTCGAAACATTTTTGCCTGTTAATAGGTATTGGGTGCGATCTCAAACCAAGAAGAAGGCAGTTTGAGTTTTGTTTTAAAATCCCCAACTGCTAATTGTGCTGTGACGCCAATACTAGAAGTAGCAGTAATCAACGTGGCGCTGTTCGTAACAGTTCGGGCGGTGATCGCCAAGGAAACCACATCTGGCAGATTGAATGCAGACGCAACATCTTTTTGAATTAGTACACGCTGCCAATGGGCGTATTGCGGATTCAAGAAAATATCTAAGCTCCAAGGATCTAGGACATTTGTTAGATAGGGGAATGCAGTCCCCCAGACATCTGCGCTGGTCTGCGTCTGGCCACCATCAGATGAGAAGAAGTAAACCGAGATTGGTTTGCCTTGATAGTAAATTGCTTGGGCGCTACTTGGATCCGTCTCGGTAGCCTCCACGGCAGCAACCCAATTCACCCCAACTTTTGCCTCTGATTCCTTGGCATATCCGATGTAGGCCTGGTCGTACTTAGTGTTATAGACATTGCAATCACAGACGGAGCGCAGCGTTGGGTGAGCAAGCGCATAAGTACGTGATGCAATGGCTTGGGCTTGTAACGCTGCTGGGAGCCAACTCGAAGACATCTCACTGATACCCATGAGGTATTGCTCAATAGTCATGGTGGCCGTGATCTCAATTTTACTGCCAACAACTTTTAGTTGTACTTGGCCGTAGCGCAATTGAGTGGAGCCAGCGCTCGTGGTCACTTTGATAACAGAGAAAGGTTCCGGTTTGGGGCCATAAAGTCCGCCGGTTGGAGAGGGAAATGCAGTTGTACCTGTCCAATACATATTCCAGAGTGATTGCGCAGGAAAAGATTGAGTGGGCGACCCTTTGTTGCTCACGGATGCCGCAATTTTTTTACCAACGAGAGAGAATCGATAAATACTCGTTGCTGTTCCGAGCCCGCCATTATTAAGTGAACCATCGGGATTGTTGGAGAGATCGATATTTGATCGTGATGCAGGATTGGCCATCGCAATCGTTGCAGATGTGACCAGGTGGGCGATATTCACTCGAATTAACTGTGTATCAGGAACCGAAACAACTTGCGTTCCCGGGAACCAGTAATTCACGATGTATTGCGCGCTCTGCCCTTCCATGGCCTGGCCCTGTGCGCCCATCTGACTCATTCCCACACCATGACCAAATCCTGAACCTGTCAAGACAAAATGAGGAGGAATAGCTGCAGCAAAGGCTTGCGTAGGAACGAGAGCAATGGCGAAAGCAAGGAGCAAACGTTTCATAGTTAGATCAAATTCTTTGGAGAGGTAATAAAGCCAATCCCCCAGAAGAAGTGCATCGTCGCAAGAATTGCAGGCAACATAATCTTCTCTTTTATATCTTTACCAATAATGAAAGATCCAACCAGATTTCCAAGCAAGTACAGCCCGGCCGGCAGAAATAGGACTGGGTTTACAGCGGCGCCCAAAACAATTGAAATCGCTGTAATCGCAACTGTGACAGGTGGTGCCAAATAGCGGAAGTTGATGGTTCCCTTGTGATTGCGGCTGACCGCGCGGCGCCAGCGGCCGTACTCAAAATATTGCTTAGCGAGCGCACGTAAGTTCGGACGGGGACGATAAGTAACCACAAGTTCTGGATCAAACCAAATGATTCCCCCGGCTTGGCGTAGCCGAAAATTCAGTTCCCAATCCTGGGCTCGAGTAAATCTTTCGTCATATCCACCTACGGCGAGCAGCGCCGCTTTGTTGAAGACACCCAAATAGACGGTATCTGCCGGTCCAGGTTTACCGCCCACGTGGAAACGCGCTGCCCCGACACCTAAGGGCGAGCGCATTGCGGTCGCAACCGCACGTTCAAAGGCGCCAACGCCTTTAGCTGCCATGATGCCACCAACGTTGACCGCTTTCGTCTCACTCATTCCCTTAACGGCATCGGCAATATATGTAGGAGCAACTTCGGCATGGCCATCGATGCGACAAATGATTGAGTAGTGCGAGGCGGCGATCGCCAGATTGAGCGCAGCCGCAGTTCGACCTGTTGGGTTTTCGACCAAGAGAACGCGCGGATCTCTAGCTGCCAAAGCATTGGCTATCTCATTGGTGCGATCAGTGGATGGTCCGAGCGCCAATATGACTTCGAGGGGACCTTCATAACGCTGCGCCAAAATCGCGGTTATTGCATCATCGAGGTAGCGCTCTTCGTTCAAAATGGGCAGGACAACGGAGACTCCCACGGGAGTTTGCTCTGAATTTACCTTCATCTGGCTCATACAGCGCTCACGGTACCGTTTCGGAGCGTTACTATCGGCGTAATGACTCTCAAAATCTCTGTGATTGGCACCGGATACCTCGGTACTACCCACGCCGCCTGCATGTCGAGCCTCGGCTTCGAGGTAATCGGCATTGATACCGACCCTGCCAAGATCGCCAGCCTTGCCTCTGGAACGATTCCGTTCTACGAGCCAGGCCTTGCCGAGCTCTTGCAGAGCGAGTTAAAAACTGGACGCCTTTCATTCTCGACAGACTTCAACGCCATCAAAGAGTGCGATGTTCACTTTATCTGCGTGGGAACTCCGCAGGTAAAAGATGGCTTAGCGGCTGATCTCACCTACATCTACGACTCCCTTGCCGCCATCGCACCTGTCATCAAAGATGGGTCGCTCGTTGTTGGTAAATCCACAGTGCCAGTCGGAACCGCTGCAAAGATGCGCGAACTACTTCTGAAAATTAATCCCAATACCGACCTTGCTTGGAACCCAGAGTTCCTGCGCGAAGGTTTTGCGGTCGAAGATACTTTAAATCCAACTCGCCTTGTCGTCGGTGTTACGAACGACAGAGCAGAAGGAATTCTGCGAGAAGTCTATGAAAAAAATTTAGCATCTGAAACTCCGTGGATAGTCGCTGACCTACCCACATCCGAACTCGTTAAAGTTTCAGCAAATGCATTCTTGGCAACCAAGATCTCTTTTATCAACGCAATGGCTGAAATATGCGAAGCCGCAGGTGGCGACGTCACTGTGCTTGCAAAGGCAATTGGTTATGACCCTCGAATCGGTAGCCGCTTCTTGCAAGCAGGTATTGGATTTGGTGGTGGTTGCTTGCCAAAGGATATTCGAGCATTTATGGCGCGATCAGAAGAGCTCGGTGCAAAACAGGCGCTGGAATTCCTTCGTGAAATAGATTCAATCAATATGCGCGCACGTTCTCGGATGATTGACCTCGTTCGTAAGGATTTATCGGAAGACCTGCGCGGAAAGAAGATTGCCATACTTGGCGCTTCATTCAAGCCAGATAGTGATGATGTAAGAGATTCTCCAGCGCTAGATATTGCGGTTCAAATTCAAGCTGCAGGCGCGACAGTGATCGTGCACGATCCCAAGGCTATTGCCAATGCTCGTAATCGCTTCCCCGCCCTTGGATTCACTGAAAGTATTGAAGAATGTGTTACGGGCGCAGATCTCGTGCTCCACCTCACCGAATGGAAGATCTATCGCGAGATAGATCCCGCCGAATTAATTAAATTCGTTGCACAACCAAAGGTCATTGATGGTCGTAACGCACTCGACCGAGATAAGTGGCGAAGCGCGGGCTGGAACTTTAGAGCGTTAGGGCGAAGTAACGCTTAGAAACCAGTTCGGGTATTTCGCTTTGCGTTAAGAGTCTTTCCCTTTTCTAAAGAAGCTACTCTCGCGCTTTCCATCAAGGCGCCAACCTTTGCCGCAACAACCGGATCGCTCGATCCTAAGATACGCGCTGCCAGCAACCCAGCATTCTTTGAATTTCCGACTCCCACAGTTGCAACTGGAATTCCAGCGGGCATCTGCACAATAGAAAGGAGCGAATCCATGCCATCTAAAACCTTAAGGGCAACAGGAACACCGATAACTGGCAGAGTGGTAGCCGCGGCAATCATTCCAGGTAGGTGTGCAGCGCCGCCGGCGCCAGCAATAATTACTTTGTATCCAGCGCCAACTGCGCCTTTGGCATAAGCCAACATCTCATTCGGAGTGCGATGCGCGCTCACAACATCGACCTCATAGCTAATTCCCAACTCATCAAGAACGTTTGCCGCCTCTTGCATTGTTGGCCAATCGGAGTCAGACCCCATAATGATTGCTACATCTTTACTCATCAATGGCTCCGCTCAGATAATCGACCGCGTGGCTTACTTCAGATCTTAAGTGTAGAAGATCTGCGCCCAGCAGGGTGACATGGCCAACCTTGCGACCAGGGCGCAATTCCTTCATATATTGGTGAACTTTGAGGCCAGGAATGCGCGCCATCAGGTGCAGGTACGGGCGATATAAATCGGTGCTCTTATCTGTCTCAATGCCAATCACATTGCCCATAACGGCATATGGGGCGAGCAATGAAGTGTCACCAAGTGGAAGATCCAACACTGCGCGCAGATGTTGTTCGAACTGACTGGTGACCGAACCTTCAATGCTCCAGTGACCCGAGTTATGCGGGCGCAGCGCTAGTTCATTAATAATAAGGTGATCCCCAATCACAAAGATTTCAACGGCCATGACTCCGACAAGATCTATGCCTTGCGCAATTAACAAGGCGATCTGTGCGGTCTTTGCAGCTAGCGCCTTTGATAATTCCGGCACCGGAGTGACCGTCTGGGTGCATATGCCCTCGCGCTGAACCGTCAGGGTTGGGGCCCACGTAGATGCTTGTCCATGCGGGGACCTGGCAACCATTATCGCGATTTCATAATCAAAATTGAGCAGCTCTTCTAGCAATATGCTCTGGCCGATTGACGCATGCAATGACTGCAGTTCAGATAAATCATTCACTTTAAATACTCCGCGGCCGTCGTAGCCACCAGAAATGCTCTTTGCAATCAACGGAAATTCGATCTCTGGGGTTCCGCCGTCATACTCCTGCCAACGCGGATTGGGCAAGCCGAGTTCTTCCATCTTTCTTCGCATCGCCAATTTGTTTTGGCTAAATGTAAATGAAATGGCCTTTGGAAATACTTTCACTCCCGTTGCTTCTAGAGCGGCGATTAATTCTGGGGCAATGAGTTCGTGCTCAAATGTTATGACATCGCAGTGGGATGCCCATTCCAAAACCGCATCTGTATTCGAGAGTGAGCCCACGGTGTGCGGTGCAATCTGCGCTCCGCTTTCGCTACTCGCGCCTGCAAAAAGCGAGAGTGAAATTCCTAGATCAATTGCTGGTGGAACCATCATGCGGGCGAGTTGACCGGCGCCAATCACTCCGACAGTTGGGAAACTCACAAGCGTGAGTCTAGCGAAGGTGTAACACATCCCCCACACTGATGAGATCGCCGTTCTCCAACCTTAACCTTCCCTCTTCATCAATGCCGATGGCCCGCCCGCGTATCTTGGTCAAATCAGGTAGCGAGACTTCAACGTCACTTCCGAGTGTCTGCGAAAGAGCTCGATAGGTAGGCAATAGATCAGCTCCCATTTCCCATCGTCCAAAGAGCTCTTTGAAACTCTCCAACACCGATGGCAAGAGCTCATTTCGGTCTAGCTCTACACCGGAATCAATGAAAATCGATGAAGCGGTTGAAACGGGAAGTTCATGCAATTGCGTGGAGACATTTATTCCGATGCCAACGATAATTCCTGTTCCATAACGTTCGCATAAGACGCCCGAAACTTTTCCGCTTTCACAGATAACATCGTTGGGCCATTTGGTTTTAAAGTTCTGTGATTTCGTTGCCTTGTTGAGTGTTCGCGCTATCGCGGCTCCCGCAATCAGCGGGATCCAGCCCCATTGAGTGCTTCGCTTTGGCTCTATGTAAAAGGAGAAGAGCAATGCGACATTGGGTGCTGACTCAAATTTTCGCTCGAGGCGTCCCCGACCGGCGCTCTGAAATTCCGCAACCACGCAGTCACCGTTACTGACCAGTTCACTTTTTAACTCATCCTGAGTCGATCCAACCTCTTCCAACACACGTACCCGCCAGTAATTCGCGGGTAAGGCTGTCGAAATAGCTGATTCATCAAGGTACGCACGTATCACAGATGCCTGCTTCACTAGTAAAGTGTGGATGTGACTGATGCGATAAATACTACTGCGGCCAAGATCAATGATTTGAAAGCGCGCCTTGAAAGCGCAGCGCAGAGCGGTACTCCGGCGGCAATCGAGAAACGACATGCTGCAGGTAAGTACACAGCTCGCGAGCGAATCATGAAATTGGTGGATGAGGGCTCCTTCGTTGAGTTCGACGCCTTCTCAACGCACCACTCCGACAAATTTGGCATGGATAAATCCCACCCGTATGGAGATGGCGTTATCACTGGATACGCAACCATTGATGGTCGCACCGTTGCGCTCTCCTCGCAGGATTTCATGATCTTCGGTGGATCTTTGGGCGAGACGATGGGCAAGAAGATCGTCAAGGTTATGGATTTTGCTCTAAAATCTGGGATCCCAATGATCGGTCTTAACGATTCAGGTGGCGCTCGCATTCAAGAGGGAGTTGCATCACTCAGCCAATACGGCGAAATTTTCAAACGCAATATTCGTTCATCTGGAGTAATCCCTCAGATCTCAGTGATCTTAGGCCCGTGCGCTGGCGGCGCTGTCTACTCCCCCGCAATGACTGATTTCACAATCATGGTTAACGAGACTTCACATATGTTCATCACCGGCCCTGATGTAATTCGCGCAGTGACTGGCGAAGAGGTCGGAATGGAAGAGTTGGGTGGCGCAGCAACTCACAACACCAAGACCGGTAACTCTCATTACCTGGCAGAGAACGAAGATGCCGCATTAGATTATGTGAAAGCTCTTCTCTCATTCTTGCCAAGCAACAACCTCGATGATGCGCCAGTACTACGTGCTACCGAGTCAGATGGAATTTCACCAGCTGACCGTGCGCTGGATTCGCTCATTCCAGATAATCCCAATAAACCGTACGACATGCGCGTGGTAATTGAAGCGATCTTGGATGAGGCAGATTTCCTAGAAGTTCACGCTCTCTTCGCCCCTAACATTTTGGTTGGCTTTGGTCGCATTGAAGGTCACTCCGTTGGAATCATCGCTAATCAGCCACAGAGTTTCGCTGGCACGCTTGATATCGATGCTTCAGAGAAAGCGGCGAGATTTGTACGCACCTGTGACGCCTTCGGGATTCCAGTCGTTACCTTCGTCGACGTCCCTGGTTTCTTGCCTGGAACCGAACAAGAGTGGAACGGCATTATTCGCCGTGGAGCGAAATTACTCTACGCATATGGCGAAGCCTCAGTTCCACTCGTTACTGTGATTACTCGCAAAGCCTATGGTGGTGCTTATATCGTGATGGGTTCAAAGCATCTGGGAGCGGACATCAACTTGGCTTGGCCATCGGCGCAGATTGCTGTTATGGGCGCACAGGGAGCTGTAAATATTCTCTATCGTAAAGATATTGCAGAAACTCCAGAGCGCGCACCAGAGTTGATTAACGAATATGAAGAGCAGCTCCTTAACCCCTATATTGCAGCAGATCGCGGATTCATCGATGCAGTTATCGAACCTCATGCCACGCGAGGGCAAATTACCAAAGCGCTTCGCGCACTTGCCAATAAGCGAGTGGATCTACCCGCCCGTAAGCACGGAAACATTCCGCTTTAATGGCTCATAGCGAAGATTTTCCCCGCGAGTTTCGCAGGCTCGGTTTCACAATCCATGCTGGAACGCCGACCCAAGAAGAGCTACTCGCTCTGACTCGTGCCGTCGATGAAATCGAGAAGAATTCACACCCTCCTACTAAATATCGTAGCTCTTGGGCCCGTCTCAAGATTCAAAACTCTCTCCCACGCAAATGGGGAACAACCGCATCATGAGTAAACAGATCATTCTCGCTTCAGCATCGCCATCAAGAAAGCGCCTCCTGGAGTCTGTTGGGATCCACGCGAAGGTCATGGTGAGCGGAGTCGATGAAGAGACCCCTGAACTGTTGGCGCTTAGCCCTGCAGATTTAGTAATCGCACTCGCCATCCTTAAGGCACACACCGTCTTTAACCGTTTGCCAGAAATAACTAACGCGCTGATCATCGGCTGCGACTCTACCTTTGAATTCGAAGGTATCTCGTTGGGTAAGCCAGGTTCGCGTTCTAGCGCCAAAGATCGTTGTCAGTTACTCAGCGGCAAGAGTGGCTATCTACATACCGGGCACAGCGTTATAGATACCGACCAAGGGATCGAAGTCTCCGATATATCGACCTCCAAAGTTACCTTTGCCAAAATGAGTGATGCCGAAATCATTAATTATGTTGATACTGGAGAGCCGCTGGAAGTTGCAGGCGGATTCACTCTCGACGGCCATTCGGCACCATTCATCACCCATATCGATGGCGACCCCAGTGGAATCATTGGTTTATCTCTTCCGACACTTCGCAAGATCACAATTAACTTAGGGCTCGAATGGTCCGCGGTCGCACCAGTGAGGGTAAAGCTATGAAAGAGATTTCAGCAGTGTTAATCGCCAATCGTGGAGAGATCGCGGTTCGAGTTGCCCGAGCCTGTCGCGACCACGGTGTGAAGAGCATCGCTATTTACTCCGATGAAGATCGCAACTCTTTACATGTTGCGACCGCCGATGAGGCCTTTGCGCTTCACGGACTCTCGGCGGCAGAGACTTACCTTGATCAAAACAAGATTCTTGCCATTGCGAAGAAATCTGGCGCAGACGCGATTCACCCAGGCTATGGATTTCTCTCAGAAAACGCTGACTTCGCCGAAAAGGTTATCAACGCGGGCCTAATTTGGATTGGTCCACCACCGGCAGCCATTCGCCAATTAGGTGACAAAGTTTCAGCTCGTAAGATCGCGGCGAAAGTTGGAGCTCCACTTGTCGCTGGAACAGCTGATCCCGTTGATTCACCGGATGAAGTAATCGCCTTCGCGAAAGAACACGGCTTACCTGTTGCTATTAAGGCTGCCCATGGTGGTGGTGGACGTGGACTCAAGGTCGCTTTCACCTTGGAGGAAATTCCAGAACTATTTCATTCCGCCGTACGAGAAGCAATAACAGGATTTGGCCGGGGTGAATGTTTTGTTGAGCGCTATTTAAATAAGCCTCGCCACGTCGAAACTCAATGCCTGGTGGATACCTTTGGCAATGCAGTTGTTGTTAGTACCCGCGATTGTTCGCTACAACGTCGCCACCAGAAACTTGTCGAAGAAGCTCCCGCCCCGTTCCTTACCGAAGCCCAGATTGATCAGCTTTACACATCATCCAAAGCAATCATGCGCGAAGTGGGTTACGTCGGCGCGGGAACCTGCGAATTCCTCGTCGGGCAAGATGGAACTATCTCATTTCTAGAAGTTAATACCCGCCTCCAGGTAGAACACCCCGTGAGTGAAGAAGTCACAGGTCTCGACCTGGTCCGAGAGCAATTGCGGATTGCATCTGGAGAGGCTATTAGCCCGATAGATCCCATTGTTCGCGGCCACAGTATTGAATTTCGAATTAATGGCGAGGATCCTGGAAATGGCTTCCTCCCTTCGCTAGGCACCATCACCAAGTGGGAAGTTCCATCCGGCCCGGGCGTGCGCATTGATGCCGGCTTTGATCATGGCCATACCATCGGATCTCACTTCGATTCGTTGCTCGCTAAATTGATCGTGACCGGTGCTACCCGGAAAGAGGCGCTGGAACGAGCACGCCGAGCGCTTCGTGAATTTGAAATTGGTGGCCTGGCTACCGCGCTGCCCTTCCATCGTGCCATCGTGATGGACAGTAATTTTACTGAGGAATTTAAGGTCTACACCAGCTACATCGAAAATGAATTCGACAATCAAATAACAGCTTTCAACTTTAAAGAGGGTGTTGCAGCTTCTAAAGTTGCATCGCAAAAGGTTGTCGCCGAAGTCAACGGCCATCGTTTCGAAGTCGTTCTGCACTCGCAAGCACCTACAGAGAAGCGCCACCGCATTAAGAGCAACAGCGTCGCCAAGAGCTCCGGTAATTCTGTTTCAAGTCCAATGCAAGGAACTGTTGTCAAGATCCTTAAGGCAAATGGCGATCGAGTCGAGATCGGCGATCTCATCGTTGTTCTTGAAGCCATGAAGATGGAACAACCTTTGATCGCGCAGAAGGCCGGCGTGATCGCCCAACTTGGAGTTGGCGTAGGCCAGAGCGTTTCAAGCGGCCAACTACTGTGCGTGATCGAGGATTAAGGAAGTTTGACTTTCCCGCTCTTGAGTTGGGCTATAGCTGCACTTACTCTTATCGAATAACGGGCTCCTAGAGCGGTGAGAGCGATTGATACTCCCCCGTCCTTCACCGTGTACATGTGGCCGTAGATTCCAGCTTTCGCATCTAAAACATCAATGATGCTCTGAGAATTAATAGCCGCGGTCATAGCATCAGCAACAGCCTTATCCACATGCTTGGAAACAGCTCCGATCAAAATCTTCTGACTGCCTTTGCCAAGCAAGAAATATTGATCTGGATTAACTCCGATGAGATAAATAGGGCGTTTGGTCGTTGTAAGGGAGGCCACGGTATCTTCGACCTCGCTACTACTCGACCACTCTGAATAAATTACATCTGTTCCCTGTGAGATCAGCGCTCGAGTTGCACTCTCCGGTGCTTTATCTAAGAGCACGCTCTTTACAACGGCCTTGGGATTAACGGAAGTCAGCCCTAACTGAAAATCTGAAATCATGGGGCCAGAGGAAGCCAGTCCGATAAATCCCACCTTATTAGCGCGCGTTGCGGCTCCTGCCAAAACTCCAGCGAGATAGGCCCCATCTGGTCTTGAAAAGACCAGGTTACTTATATTGAGATCACCTATCGAAGCATCGTTAATCAGGGCGAATTCTGTATCTGGATTTGCTACTGCGACCACGCTCACGGCAAGTGCATATCCTGAACCAATTGCAACGATCAGGTTGTAGTTTGCGCTGGCGAGAAACTGCAAACGAGTTTCACGATCGCTCTCAGTACCGTTGGTGACCATCTCGCGCACTGCCAGCGAACTGAGTCCGTACTTCTTCTTGATTGCATCCACGCCTTTGGCAGCAGAATCATTTATTCCATGATCTCCTCGGCCGCCAATGTCATATGCGATAGCAATCTTGATGGAAACTGCAGCACCCGCAGATGTTGGAAGCAGCGCAAGCAAAAGAGATGCGGATGCGAAAAGTGCAGCGAACTTACCCGCGCGCAATTAAGCCGATCCGTTCGTAAACTTCTGCAACGGTTTTGCGTGCAACCACTTCCGCCTTTTCTGCTCCTGCTTTAAGAATCGCATTAAGGTGTACGGGATCATCCAATAATTCCAGGGTCTTGGTTCTCACAGGACGCAGGTACTCAACGACGACTTCAGCTACTGCACCTTTAAAATCTCCGTAACCCTTGCCAACAAACTCTGCTTCTATATCGGAAATTGAACGTCCAGATAGAGTAGAAAATATAGTTAAAAGATTGGAAATCCCAGGCTTCTCGGCAGCATCAAAATGGACCTCTCGGCCCGTATCGGTGATCGCACTCTTGATCTTCTTTGAATTCGCTTCGGGAGTATCTAAAATTTCGATCAGCCCACTCATGGACTCTGCGGATTTACTCATCTTTGAAGTGGGATCTTGAAGATCGTAGATCTTCGCTCCCTCTTTCAAGATATACCCCTGCGGAATTGTGAAGGTCTTGCCATATTGACTGTTAAACCGCGTTGCGAGATCTCGGGTAAGTTCGATGTGTTGACGTTGATCTTCACCCACGGGAACTTGATCTGCTTGGTACAACAAGATATCTGCTGCCATAAGCATGGGGTATGTGAAGACACCGACACCAATCCGGTCATTTCCAACCTTCTGGGATTTATCTTTAAATTGTGTCATCCGACTCGCCTCACCAAATCCAGTGAGACATTCCATAATCCAACCCAATTGATTGTGTTCGGCCACCTGGGATTGCAAAAAGAGCGTGCTCTTTTCTGGATCAATACCAAGGGCCAGAAGTTGGGCGATCGATGTAAGGGTGTTCTGGCGTAACTCTTTAGGATCTGGCGAAGAGGTCAGCGCATGTAGATCGACGACGCAATAAAAGGCATCGTGGCTCTTCTGCAGATCCACCCATTGCTTAACAGCCCCAAGATAATTTCCGAGGTGAAAAGAGCCATTCGTTGGCTGGATTCCTGATAAAACGCGGGGCTGCGACATGTGGCAATCCTACCTAGAACTAATCGCCAGCCGAGATCAATAGCTGGCCTGCGCGCTTTCCTTCTAGGGTCAGGACGGTTATTCGAACACCCCCGACGCTGATGACATCATGTACGGCCGGTAGCCGACCTAGCAGATGCATAATCAATCCACCCACGGTTTCATACGGTCCTTCGGGCAACTCAATTCCAGTCTGCTCGTGCAGGTCCTCCAATGAAATCAGGGCGTCGATCTCATAATCGCCTCTTCGGGACTGTGCTGTCACTTCACTCTCGGGTTCGTCATACTCGTCTTCAATATCGCCGATAAAACATTCGACAATATCTTCCAGGGTCACGATTCCATCGGTCCCACCATACTCATCCAAAACGATAGCTAGATGTGCGCGCTTTACTCGTAACTCAGTGAGCGCTGGTAAGACACCTTTGGTTCCCGGCAGAAAAATCACGGGGCGCATAACATCGAGCAGGGTCTTGCTCATCTCATCATCGCGGGCGTTGAGCAGATCCCGAACATGCAAGAAACCGATGACCTCATCACTCGATCCTCGCGTCACAGGGTAACGTGAGTGAGCGGTTCGAACCGCGATTGCCTTAGCTTCCGTGAGGGTGAGGCCCACATCGAGAAAGTCCACCTCGGTGCGTGGAACCATGATTTCGTGCAGGACTAAATCTCCTGCGTTAAATACATCTTCAACAATATCTCGCTCTTCATCCGATAACGCTGCATGTCCTGTAACCAGATCAACGAGTTCTGCTTCAGAGATTTCCGAGCGAACTTCTTGAGCTTTAAGCCCAAAGAGTTGAACAATTGCATCGGTTGATTTAGAGAGAATCCAGATGATAGGGCGAAAAACATTTGCAATGCGATCGATACTAGGGGCGGCAGCCAGTGCAATCTGTTCTGTCCGATAGAGCGCTAACCGCTTTGGCACCAGCTCTCCTATAACCAAAGAGACATACGCAATCATCAACGTTACAAAGAGAACTGAGATCGCCGTGCTCAACCCATGGGATAACCCCCATCTTTCCAAAATCGGAATGACGAAGGAAGTTCCGATGCGCTCTGAGCCGAGCGCTGCAGAGAGGAAGCCGCAGAACGTCACCCCTACCTGAGCGGCAGCTAAGAAGCGGTTGGGATTTTTAGTGAGTTTGGCCAGCCGTGCGGTGCGCTTGGGCTTTGCGCCTGCAGCCTCCAGCTGTCGCAATTGAGACTCACGTAATGAGATTAAGGCGATTTCTGCCGCGACGAAGATGCCTGCCACCACGATAAAAAGGAGCACCAAAGCGACATCTAGCACTAACTGTCCAGTGCTTCCTATATGCGGTTTCGGCTCCATAGCCCTAAGGGTAGCGTGGTGCGAAATGGCTTGGTTCTAGAGGCGAAGGTGGCTAACCTTTACCCACTAGCAGGCTTCCGCCCGCTGGTGTTTTACCTTCATCCAACGGATCGTCGGGCACGTACCTGCCCGGAGAAGGAGTGCATAACTCATGGCATCAGTAGTATTCGAAAACGCTTCGCGTATCTACCCTGGCACAACTAAGCCAGCTGTAGACAAACTAAACCTCACCGTAAACGATGGAGAATTTCTTGTTCTCGTCGGACCTTCTGGTTGCGGTAAATCAACATCCCTTCGTATGCTCGCCGGCCTTGAAGAGGTCGACAACGGTTCGATCCGTATCGGCGATCGCGATGTAACAGATGTTGCTCCAAAAGATCGCGATATCGCGATGGTCTTCCAGTCATACGCTCTCTACCCACATATGTCAGTTGCAGAAAACATGGGCTTCGCGCTCAAGATCGCTGGCGTTGCTAAGGAAGAGCGCGATAAGCGCGTACTTGAAGCAGCAAAGCTGCTCGACCTCGAGCCATACCTAGATCGCAAGCCAAAGGCTCTCTCTGGTGGACAACGCCAGCGCGTTGCCATGGGTCGCGCCATTGTTCGCGAACCTCAGGTCTTCTTGATGGATGAGCCGCTCTCAAACCTTGATGCAAAGTTGCGCGTAGCAACTCGTACCCAGATCGCAGCGCTACAACGCCGCTTGGGAATCACCACCGTTTATGTAACACACGATCAGGTTGAAGCTATGACAATGGGAGATCGCGTTGCGGTTCTCAAGGATGGCTTGCTACAACAGGTCGACACACCACGTAACCTTTATGACACACCAGTCAACGCATTCGTCGCTGGCTTCATCGGCTCACCAGCCATGAACCTCTTGACCGCTCCAGTATCTGGTGGCAAGGCAAGTCTTGGTGATTTGAAGATTGATGTTCCCGGACATCTCAACGGCACCGTCACAGTCGGCGTTCGTCCAGAGGGCTTTACACCAGCATCTGCTGGCTTCCACGTACTCGTCGAAGTAGTTGAAGAACTTGGTTCCGATGCCTTCGTTTATGGCCGCCCAGTAGATGTAGGCGTCAAGTTTGCCAATGAAGGCGATGAAGGCGCACAAGTAATCGTACGTTGGGATCCAAAGCATCCACCAAAGCCAGGCGACACAATTACAGTCGAAGCTGTTCCAACCGCAATCCACCTCTTCGATTCAGCTTCAGGTGAGCGCATCAATAAGTAAATCTGAATATCAAAAAACCCCGGTGAGAAATCACCGGGGTTTTTTACTGCTTACTTTTTATGCAAGCTTCTTCTGCAGATTCTCCGCGATTGCTGCGAGGAAGTCCTCGGTGTTGAGCCAAGGTGAATCCTTCGAGATTAATATCGCCAGATCCTTGGTCATCTTTCCGGATTCAACAGTCTCTACGCAGACCGCTTCAAGGTTCTTTGCAAAGGTAGCGAGCTCTGGATTGTTATCCAGCTTCGCACGGTGAGTTAATCCTTGAGTCCAAGCGAAGATAGATGCGATTGGGTTGGTCGAGGTCTGCTTGCCCTTCTGGTGTTCGCGATAATGGCGAGTCACTGTTCCGTGGGCTGCTTCAGACTCAACGGTCTTTCCATCTGGAGTCATCAAGACTGATGTCATCAATCCGAGTGAGCCATAACCCTGAGCGACGGTATCTGACTGAACATCTCCATCGTAATTCTTACAAGCCCAAACATAACCACCAGGCATACGAAGAGACATCGCAACCATGTCATCGATCAAACGGTGCTCGTACCAAATTCCTAGAGTTTCAAATTGAGTTTTGAATTCTGCTTGGTAAATCTCTTCAAAGATATCTTTAAAACGACCATCGTAGGCCTTTAATATGGTGTTCTTCGTAGAAAGGTAAACCGGGAATTTGCGGAGGATTCCGTAGTTGAGAGATGCGCGCGCGAAGTCACGAATTGAATCATCTAAGTTGTACATGGCCAAAGCCACGCCCGATGATGGGAAATCAAAGACCTGGTGCTCGATAGGTGCGCTGCCATCTTCTGGAACGAAGGTGAGGGTCAGCTTGCCCTTGCCGGGAACGCGAAAGTCAGTGGCGCGGTATTGATCGCCGAAGGCGTGACGGCCGATAACAATCGGTAGGGTCCAATGCGGAACCAGGCGGGGAACATTTGAGATGATGATTGGTTCACGGAAGATAACTCCGCCGAGAATGTTGCGGACAGTGCCGTTGGGCGACTTCCACATCTTCTTCAAACCGAATTCTTCAACGCGGGCCTCATCTGGAGTAATGGTTGCGCATTTGACGCCAACGCCGTGCTTCAAGATAGCGTGGGCAGAATCAATTGTGACTTGATCATCGGTGGCATCGCGATTTTCAATACTGAGATCGTAATATTCCAAATTCACATCGAGGTATGGCAATATCAACTTATCTTTGATGAACTGCCAAATGATTCGGGTCATCTCATCGCCATCGAGTTCAACGACTGTGCCCGTTACCTTGATCTTCGCCATTACATCCCTGCTTTCTGGTGAGGTATTTCTCTTAAAGGTCTTTTACATCGATTTGCTTGGCGCGAACAGCTTCCGCAGCAACTTTGAGAGCAGCGAGCTCGCTCTCGGTCAGCGCAGTTTCAACTACTTCTTTGATTCCAGTGCGGCCGATCTTTGCCTCGACGCCAAGATAAACGCCGGCAATTCCATATTGACCATCCACCCATGCACAGACCGGCATGATTTCGCCCGAATCTTCGATAACAGCTTTGGCCATACGAGCCGCTGCTGCTGATGGCGCGTAATAAGCAGAACCTGTCTTGAGGAGCGCAACAACTTCAGCGCCACCATTTCGAGTACGGTCAACGAGATCGTTGATATCTTCGGCCGAAAGAAGTGCTGTTAGCGGCTGACCATTAACGGTGCAACGACTTGGGACCGGAACCATGGTGTCACCGTGTGATCCCAGAGTAAGTGTCTTAACCGAGCCGACTGGTACCGCTAGCTTCTCGGCTACAAAATTGGTGAAGCGTGCGGTGTCGAGCATTCCTGCCTGACCCATTACCTGGTGATGTGGAAATCCTGTTGCAAGTTGAGCGAGCGCGGTCATTTCATCGAGCGGATTAGAGACTACGATGATGACAGCCTTAGGCGAATGCTTGGCAATATTCTCAGCGACACCGCGAACAATGCCAGCATTAATACCAATCAGATCCATGCGTGACATTCCCGGCTTGCGAGGTAGACCAGCGGTTATAACTACGACATCAGAATTAGCTGTGGCTTCGTATCCGCCACCTTCTGGAGTAGTTGTTGCACCGATTATTTTGGTTTCAAAACCTTCGATAGAGCGCGATTGATTCATATCAAGCGCCAACCCCTCGGGCTTGCCTTCAACAATATCCGTAAGTACAACTGTTTCAAAAATGTTGTATTCGGCTAAACGAAGGGCGGTTGTTGAACCATAAAATCCGCTACCGACGACTGTGACTTTGCCAGATCTACTCATGGAATCCTCCTGAAAGTGAACTAGCCCAATCCTACTTTGCGTGCGGCAGGGTTAAAGACACTATAAACAGGAGCAAGGTCACACCGCTTGGGATCAAGAGTTCGATAGTCCGTCGTGTGGCGCTGGTTGTATAAGCGATATAGGCATAGAGCCCACCACCGAGAGCTACCAAAATAGAACAGGTTCGAACAGCGCTGAATATCCCGATTGTGACCCCCGTTACAACGAGGGCGATCGCCAATGTGCGCCAGGCTAATTCCGAGCCCTTAAGTGGCCGGAGTTTATTGCCGAGAGTTGCTAGCACGACCAGCCATCTCAACTACGTTAGTTATAAGCATCGCCCGAGTCATAGGACCGACACCGCCGGGCATTGGAGCGATATATGCAGCGACTTCCGCAACTCCTGGATGAATATCTCCAAGAAGCCCGGCATCAGTGCGGGTTATTCCCACATCCAGAACCGTGACACCAGATTTCACCATATCGGGAGTTAATAAATGCGCGCTTCCTACAGCGGCAATGATGATATCTGCCCGCTTAGTATGAAAAGCGACATCCTTCGTGGAAGTGTGGGTGATAGTGACAGTTGCGTCATCTCCCTTACGAGTGAGCAATAATGAGAGCGGCCGACCAACTGTTAAGCCACGGCCCATGATGACAACTTCGGCGCCTTTAGTGCTGATGTTGTAACGATGTAAGAGTTCGATGATTCCTCGCGGTGTGCAGGGAAGTGGAGCGGGCTCGCCAATGACCAATTTGCCAAGGTTAAGCGGGTGGAGTCCATCGGCATCCTTATCGGGATCGATCGATTCCAAAATCAAATTCGCTGAAATACCTTTAGGCAGAGGCAACTGCACGATGTAGCCCGTGCACTCTGGAGAATTATTGAGGTCTTTAATGGCGGCAAGAACATCTGCCTGTGATGCCGTCTCTGGCAGATCAATACGAATCGATGCGATGCCTACTTCTGCACAATCGCGGTGCTTTCCACCAACATAAGAAAGCGAACCAGGATCACCACCGACCAGAACAGTCCCAAGACCAGGTTTCGCAGACATCCCAGCGACAATAACTGCCAACTCTGATTTAATCGTTTTTGCGGTTGCTTTGCCATCCAGGATAACTGCGCTCATAACTTCATCCTAACTAGGCATGTGAGAAATGGCGAACACCTGTGAAGAACATAACAATTCCGGCTGAATTCGCCGCTGCAATAACCTCTTCATCGCGAACACTGCCACCAGGCTGCACTACTGCGCTCACACCAGCATCTATGAGGATCTGAAGTCCATCGGCAAAAGGAAAGAAGGCATCACTTGAAGCAACCGAGCCTTTCGCTCGCTCTCCCGCGCGCGAAACAGCTAGCCGCGCTGAATCAACGCGATTAACTTGCCCCATTCCAACCCCAACAGATGCTCCATCATGGGCTAAGAGAATTGCATTGCTTTTCACTGCTCGAACCGCGCGCCAGGCAAATTGCAGGTCAGCAAGCATTGCTTCAGAGACTTGGCCACCAGAAACTTGAGTCCAGGCGGATGCATCATCGCCAGGGGCATCAATCAGATCGGTCTCTTGAATAAGTAAGCCACCTGATATGGGACGGCGCTCTACTGCAGAATTAAAAAAATGGGCCAGGGTCAAGATTCGAATCGATGGTTTCTTGGCGAGAGCTTCAACTGCACCCTCTTCATAACTTGGAGCAACTACCACTTCGGTAAAAACATCCGAGAGCGCCGCAGCCATCTCGAGTGAGAGGGGGCGATTTGTAGCAACAACGCCACCAAAAGCAGAAACTGGATCGCAGGCGTGTGCCTTGGCGTAAGCCTGCGCAATAGTGGCGCCGATCGCGATTCCACATGGATTAGCATGTTTAATAATTGCTACACAAGGTTGTGCATGATCGTAAGCACTTCGTACAGCAGCATCGGCATCTGTGTAATTATTGAATGACATCTCTTTGCCGTGCAATTGCACGGCCTGAGCGATTCCGGGCGCGATCCATGATGTTGAGTTGGAATAGACGCTCGCCTTTTGATGAGGGTTCTCACCATAGCGGAGCGGGGCGATACGATGAAAAATTGCTGCTTTCCATTCGTCGTCAACATCGAGTTGTTCACCTAACCAAGTTGCAATCGCGGCATCGTATTCTGCAGTAACACGGAAGGTTTCCATAGCGAGCCGGGTTCGTTGCGCCAAAGTAAATCCTCCGGCAGCGATAGAACTTAAGAGAAATGGATATTGAGATGGATTTGATATCACGGCGACAGAGCCATGGTTCTTGGCCGCACCGCGCAGCATGGAAGGTCCGCCAATATCTATCTGCTCAATGCATTCGGCGAAGTCTGTTGTTGATGCGACCGTCTGCGCAAAAGGGTACAAGTTGATGACAATGAGATCGAAGGGAGCGATGTCGTGTGCGGATATCGCTGCGAGATGCTCTGGATTATTTTGATCTGCCAATATTCCGCCATGGATTCTTGGGTGCAGCGTTTTTACTCGGCCGCCCATCATCTCTGGGAACCCCGTGTAATCCTCGACAGCTGTAACAGGAATTCCTGCAGCAGCTAACGTCTTGGCAGTTGAACCTGTAGAGAGAATCTCAACTCCAGAACCTGCAAGAGCTGCGCCTAGTTCTACCAATCCAGATTTGTCGTAAACGCTAATTAATGCGCGTCGTAGTGGCTTGCGATTGCTCACAGAGTTCCTGTCTGTCCATACCGAGAGAGCGTCTCAACTATGAGAGCCCGTTCGGCAATCTTAATGCGTTCGTGCAGGGTCGCCTCATCGTCACTGGGAAGAATCTCTACCTCGCGCTGAGAAATCGCGGGGCCGGTATCTAAACCGGCGTCGACCCAATGGACCGTGGTTCCGGTAGTCCTAACCCCTGCGGCTAGTGCATCTCTCACCGCATGTGCTCCTGGGAAGAGCGGCAGAAGCGAGGGATGAGTATTGATAACCTTAAAAGAAGATACAAATTTCGGCGCAAGAATTCGCATAAAGCCAACGCTCACGACGAGATCGGGGGAAAGCACGTGCGCACAATCAAAGATCTCTTGATCCCACTGGGTCCGATCGCTCTTCATGGGAAGATAGAAATCAGGAACTTGATACCTGCGCGCAATACCCAGCGCCGGAGAATCCTTATCGCTCAATAAACCCACGAATTCTGCTTTGATCTCGCCGAGCTCTCGAGCCTGCAAAATAGCGGCGGCCAAGGATCCCCCGCCCGAGGCCAAAAGCAAAATTCGCTTAGCCACGATGAATAACTCTGCGGACCAATGCAGGGATATAGAGAGCAACAATCGATGCACCGATGGATGCCACCGCGAGATAGGCAACAAACCGCCACCAAATAACTCCGACGGGATTGAGATTACTGGTCAATAACTCTCCAGCGGAGAAGTAAGCGATAACTGCAATAACTAGAAAGAATCCGATTATCTGCGAGATGTAATTTCTGGTGAGTCGCAGAATTGAATGTTCTCTCCGTTGCATAAATGCAAAAATTAGAATAAAGAAAAGCCCCCAAAGTCCAATCCCATAATTCAATTCTTTGTGAATGCCAGTTGGAAGCGCAGATACAAAGGGTAGAGCTGGCACTTGACCGAGCGTCACATGCGATGCGTTAATAATTGAGTCTGATCCAAAGGAGAATCCGATACCTGTTAGGTAAGAGAGGGTAGCGAACCCAATATTGGGAAGATAGAGAAGTTGAAGAAGGGTCATCAGGATTCCGCCAACAACTCCCCCGCCCAGGACGACAGAGATACTTTGCAAATCAGACCAGTGACCGTAGAGCGAGAAGGCAAAGGCGAGAGTGGCGCATCCGAGCACAATCGCAAATAAATATAGGGAGAAGTAAAGGATGCGATTGCGGGAGCGATCAAATTTGAGGGTTGCGATCATTGCTATGAAAAAAGTGATGATCGGGGTTAGAAACAGATTTGCCGATACTCCATTGTGTATTGAAGCAAGCGCTAAAAGCTCACAGAGCAGTGCGTACCAAAAGGAATAAACCAGGCGTGCGCCATTGATCTTGTTAAATGCGGCTTCCACGGTTGGCAGGCCGCGACGTATCGCCCACATCGGATAGATAACGGCAAGGAGTGGAAGCACCGTTAGCTTCCCAGCTGGCACTGCAAATGGAATGAGATGCGCCCCTAAGAAGAGCCAAGCTGCAGCCCTCACTGGATCGCTAGTAGTACCGCTGGTGCTGCCTGCGCTGGCCCAGGTAAAGAGAGCAACAAAGGCAAGTGGAAAGAGCGTTAAAGAGACGCTCCGAAGGGCCTGCCGAAACGAGACCCCCAGAGCGCCGGCAATCATTTCTTATCCGTTAAGGATCGCACGCATCAATGCCGCGGTCTCACTCGGTGTCTTGCCAACTTTTACTCCCGCAGCTTCTAGCGCAACCTTCTTCGCTTCTGCAGTTCCAGAAGAGCCAGAGACGATAGCCCCGGCGTGTCCCATGGTCTTACCTTCTGGTGCAGTAAAGCCTGCTACATAACCTACAACTGGCTTGGTGACATACTCGGAAATAAAGGCAGCGGCACGCTCTTCGGCATCGCCACCGATTTCACCGATCATCACAATCGCGTCAGTCTCTGGATCATCTTGGAAGGCGCGCAGGCAGTCGATATGGGTTGTTCCAATAATGGGATCACCGCCAATTCCTACAGCTGTGCTAAATCCAATATCGCGTAACTCATACATCATTTGGTAGGTAAGAGTTCCGGACTTTGAAACAAGGCCAATTCTTCCTGGTCCAGTTATATCGCCAGGAATAATTCCAATATTGGAAAGTCCTGGGCTAATTAGACCAGGGCAATTTGGACCGATAAGCCGCGTCGTTCCTTTGCTTTCGGCATGCGCATAGAAAATAGCTGCATCGTGAACTGGAATTCCCTCAGTTATAACCACAACGAGTGGAAGTGCAGCATCAATCGCATCCATCACCGCAGCTTTAGCAAACTTTGGCGGAACAAAGACCACTGAAGCATTGGCTCCCGTTGCGGCTACCGCTTCGGCGACGCTATTGAATACAGGAAGTGCCTTACCTTCGATGATGACGCTCTGCCCACCTTTGCCCGGTGTCACTCCACCGACAATATTGGTGCCGTATTTCAGCATGCGTCCAGTGTGCTTGGTGCCTTCGGAGCCGGTCATTCCTTGGACGATCACTTTGCTCTCTTTATTGATGAAGATAGCCATTTACTTCGCCGCCAATTCTGCAGCCTTTGCAGCTGCCCCATCCATGGTGTCTAACTGTTGCACCAGTGGGTGCGCCGCTTCATTCAAAATTCTGCGACCTTCGAGCACATTATTACCATCAAGACGCACGACGATCGGCTTAGTTGCCTTTTCGCCTAACATCTCTAGGGCTTTTACAATTCCATTAGCTACTGCATCACAGGATGTAATTCCTCCGAAAACATTGACGAAGACGCTGCGGACATCGGTATCACCCAAAATGATCGAAAGACCATCCGCCATAACTTCGGCAGAAGCTCCACCGCCAATATCCAAGAAGTTTGCTGGCTTCACGCCAAACTTTTCACCGGCATATGCCACTACATCGAGAGTACTCATGACCAGACCAGCGCCATTTCCAATGATTCCAACTTCGCCATCGAGTTTGACGTAGTTGAGGTTCTTCGCTTTTGCTGCTGCTTCTAGTGGGTTCGCTGAAGCATGGTCCACGAGATCTTCATGCGTAGGATGACGAAAATCTGCATTGTCATCAAGAGTAACTTTTCCATCCAGGGCGATGATGCGACCATCTTCTGTCTTAACTAGAGGATTGATCTCCATCAACGTGGCATCTTCAGCAACAAATGCTGCCCACAACTTCAGGAGAACATCGGCTACATCATTGACTACACCTGCTGGAAATTGGCCAGCTTTAACAATTTCTAGAGCTTTCTCGTGCGATATGCCAATATTTGGATCGATGCCCACACGCGCCAACTTTTCAGGCTGAGTATGCGCTACCTCTTCAATTTCCATTCCGCCTGCAACAGATGCCATCACCAAGAAGTTGCGGTTTGCGCGATCGAGCAAAATAGCCATGTAATACTCTTCGGCAATGGGCGCCGCTTGCGCGATCATCACTTTATGAACCGTGTGACCCTTAATATCCATACCTAAAATTGCCTCAGCTTTGATGCGCGCATCTGCAGCATCAACCGCTAATTTCACTCCACCCGCTTTGCCACGGCCTCCAACTTTTACTTGTGCCTTGACGACAACTTTTCCGCCCATTGTTGCAGCTGCACGTTCGGCTTCATCAGCAGTTGTTGCAACTGCGCCGGCGAGTACTGGAATGTTATGTGCTTCAAAGAGATCTCGAGCTTGATACTCAAAGAGATCCACGCATTACCCCGATCTTCAAAATGTCCAGAATGAAAGAGAATCACTACAGGCGCAAATCCTACTTGTCCTTTGTGGCCGATTTTATAGGCGCTCTACGGGGGCGTAGCGGAGGAGCAGCCGCTTCTCACCAGAACTACCGAAATCGATCGTCGCTTCAGCGCGATCTCCAGATCCTGAGACGGTAAGGACTTTACCGAGCCCAAATGTGTCGTGTGACACTCGATCACCTACTTCCAGCACGATCGTTGATTCCACCTTCTTTCCAGTCGCCCGCGCGGGTGGTCCAAATGTGCGTGCGGCACCGATACGTGGCTTTAATGAAGAGTTGCCTTCATTCCAAGAAATTACGCCCTCAGGGATTTCAGCCAAAAATCGCGATGGTGGGTTGTATGTCGCAGCGCCCCATGATGAACGATATTCAGAGCGCGAAAGGTAAAGCCTCTTTCTAGCTCGAGTCAGCCCAACGTAAGCCAAGCGCCGTTCCTCTTCGATCTCTGAACGTTCGCCTAAAGTGCGCGAGTGCGGGAAGATCCCTTCTTCCATTCCCGTAAGAAAGACAGTGGGGAATTCCAAGCCCTTAGCGGTATGCAGGGTCATCATGGTTACAACTCCGCCATGATCTTCGCCTTCAGGAATTTGATCTGAATCGGCCACCAAGGAAACATCTTCGAGAAATCCAGAGAGCGAGATCTCTTCTTCATCATCGAGTTCGGACTCTTCATATTCGGCAGCGACCGAGACAAGTTCTTGTAAATTCTCGACTCTTCCCTCATCTTGCGGATCGTTGCTATTCACCAATTCGGCAAGCAGACCGCTCTGCTCTAAAACTGCCTGTGCGATGATCGATGGCTTGGTCTTTGCCTCAACCAAAGTTCGCAGGGTATCGAGAAGATGAATGAAATCATTGATCGCAATAAGTGATCGACTGGGAATTCCAGCGGCGTTCTTTGCCTCACAAAGTGAGCGCCAGAAAGAGATTCCCGCGCTCGCCGAATGTAGGTCTATGACATCAAGTGCGCGATCGCCAATTCCACGCTTAGGAGTGTTGATAATGCGCCGCAGGGAAATTTCATCTTCGGGGTTCACTAAGACGCGCAAATAACCGAGAAAGTCCTTTACCTCTTTGCGCTCATAAAAGCGCACGCCTCCCACAACTTTGTACGGGATAGCAGCGCGTAGAAAAATCTCTTCAAAGATTCGAGATTGCGCATTTGTGCGATAGAAGATTGCGGTAGTCTCCCGGATTTGATTCGGCGGCATCTCGTAATCTGCGAATTTCACCAACCACAAATTGCGCTTCATCGTGCTCGCTCTCTGCGACGTATCCAGTGATGGCCTCACCGGCGCCCTCTTGTGACCAAAGATTCTTATCTTTACGCCCCTCGTTATTAGAGATGACGGCGTTGGCGGCGCTCAAGATATTTTGAGTCGAACGATAATTCTGTTCAAGTAGCACGGTGCGAGCATTGGGGTAGTCCTCTTCAAATTGCAGAATATTTCGGATATTCGCGCCTCGAAAGGCATAAATTGATTGGTCGGCATCTCCCACGACGCATAACTCGGCCAACGGAAATCCCTCATCGGGAACGCCTACGAGTTCGCGAATCAAAATGTACTGAGCATGATTGGTATCTTGATATTCGTCCACCAAAATGTGGCGGAAACGGGAGCGATAGCGGGCACGCGCCTCGGGGAATCGTTGCAAAACATCTACGGTCTTGCCGATGAGATCATCAAAGTCCATGGCGTTTGCCGCGGCCAAGCGCTTTTGATAGATCGTAAATATTTCAGCGACAATTTCTTCAAAGTGATTGGTCGTCGCATTCGTGTAGTCCGCTGGTCCGATGAGTTCATTCTTGGCGGCAGAGATAAGCCCCGCCACTGCTCGAGCTGCGTATTGCTTAGCATCCAGATTGAGCTCGCGAATAATTACCGTTAGAAGTCGGACGCTATCGCTGGAGTCATAAATGGTAAACGAGTTGGAATACCCTAAACGAGAAGCTTCTTGGCGCAATATGCGCACACAGGCGGAGTGAAAGGTAGAAACCCACATCGCCTTAGCCCGATCCCCTACGAGATCAGCCACCCTTTCCTTCATCTCAGCGGCAGCCTTGTTGGTAAAAGTAATCGCCAGAACTTCGTATGGAGCAACACCGCGTTCACCCAATAAATATGCAATTCGACGAGTTAGAACTCTGGTCTTACCGGAGCCGGCACCTGCAACGACGAGGAGCGGGCTGCCCTGGTGAATCACGGCTTCGCGCTGCTGGGGGTTGAGACCCTCGAGTAGAGACATAATCTGGAGTCTACCTATCAACGCCAAATCGGTAGGATTGCGCCATGGAACCTATGCTCGATAGTGAAGTAGAACGCATTCTTGTTGTGACGGCTCATCCAGACGATCTCGATTTTGGAGCCGGGGGCACCATCGCGCAATGGTCCGCGAAAGGTATTGCTATTTCATATTGCATCTGTACCAATGGCGATCAAGGCGGGGTTGACGCGAGCATTTCTCGCGAAGAGATGAAGCAGATCCGCCGTCGCGAGCAGACTGAAGCCGGCAAGGTTTTAGGAGTTTCTGACATTCACTTCTTGGATTATCGCGATGGCTGGTTGGTCCCCACGATCGAACTTCGAAAAGATATTGTTCGCGTAATCCGCAAGGTCAGACCACAGCGTATGTTGATTCAAAGTCCAGAGCGCAACTGGAATCGCTTGGGAGCTAGCCACCCAGATCACCTCGCAGCAGGAGAAGCGGCGATTCAAGCAATCTATCCTGACTCGGGAAATCCCTTTGCCTTTGAAGATCTCTTGCACGAAGAGCACTTAGAGCCTTGGAGCATCAAAGAGGCTTGGGTAATGATGTCCGAGGGCAATGACCACCATGTTGATATCACCGATACCTTTGATACCAAGATGAAGGCCTTAGCGGCACATGCCAGTCAGACCGCACATGTAGAGGGTTTTGATGCGCGCATCCGGGAATGGGGCACACGCAACGGAGCTGCCGTTGGCCTAACAGATGGTCGTATGGCAGAGACTTTTAAGATTGTGACGCTCGGCTAACTTTTCTTACTTAACGAGTACCGACTCGATCGCAACTGTCTGTTTTGGCGTGCCATCAGTACCGCCGCCGACAACTCCGGCAGCTGCGATCTTTTTAACAATATCAATTCCCTTGGTAACTGCTCCCCAGATTGAATAACTAGGTGGCAGGGAGGTGTCCTTGTAAACGATGAAGAATTGGCTTCCGTTGGTATTGGGGCCAGAGTTGGCCATCGCAATGGTTCCTTCGGGATAGTCGTTGAGAGTTACGGTGGGCAAATTTTCATCTGGATAGCTAAATGGTGGGCCACCGGAACCACTGGCGGTCGGATCTCCGCATTGCAGGACAAATATTTGAGAGGTCGTCAAGCGATGACACAAGGAGTGATCAAAGTACCCGCTCTTGGCTAGTGATGTCATCGCAATCACAGTTAGTGGAGCTTTCTTTCCAAAGGCTTTAAAAACGATTTGGCCACAGTTGGTGTTGAGAGTGAAGGTTCGATCAACCTGATTAGCCTTAGCATCTGGAAATCCAGCTTTGAGTGGAGTGTGTGCAACGGCGCTTGTTTTATTACAGATCGCTACAGAAGCCCTGTTGTTGGGGGTGTTCCCGCGAGCAAAACTCGACTCTGATAAATCGACAGCACTCAACGAAAGAACGAGCAATGCAACACTTGTTGTTGCAACCAATCTCTTAATGAGATTCACTTTTTACTCCCACTCAATAGTTCCAGGTGGCTTACTCGTGATATCGAGTGTCACTCTGTTCACTTCTCGCACTTCATTGGTAATTCGAGTCGAGATCTTCTCGAGCACGTCATACGGCAATCGACTCCAGTCTGCTGTCATTGCATCTTCACTCGAAACCGGGCGAAGAACAATGGGATGGCCATATGTTCGACCATCTCCTTGCACACCTACGCTACGTACATCTGCAAGTAGTACCACTGGACATTGCCAGATCTCTCGATCTAGACCCGCTAATTTTAACTCCTCGCGAGCGATGAAATCGGCTTTCCGCAAAAGACTAAGACGATTCTCAGTAACTTCACCGATGATTCGAATCGCTAAACCTGGACCCGGGAAGGGTTGACGCCAAACAATCTCTCCAGGAAGCCCTAGTTCTACGCCTACTTCACGTACCTCATCCTTAAATAGGGTGCGCAGCGGCTCGATCAACGTGAATTGCAAATCCTCAGGTAATCCTCCGACATTGTGGTGGGACTTGATATTTGCTGTACCAGTGCCACCCCCCGATTCGACAACATCGGGATAGAGAGTTCCCTGCACTAAGAAATCAACGCTCTCGTGTTCTGATATTTCACGCGCCGCCAATTCAAAGGCGCGAATGAATTCTGCTCCGATAATCTTTCGCTTCGTCTCCGGATCGGTAACACCGGCAAGTGCATTTAAGAATATTTCGCGCGCATCGATAATTTTGAGAGCTACTCCAGTTGCCGCAACAAAATCTTCTTCTACTTGCTCGGCTTCACCCTCGCGCAATAGCCCATGATCAACGAAGACACAGGTCAACTGTGAACCAATTGCCTTTTGCACGATGGCAGCGGCAACAGCTGAATCGACTCCACCAGAGAGACCGCAGATTACGTGCTTATCACCGACGAGTGCGCGAATTTTTTCGACTTCGGTCGCAACGATATTTTCACTCGTCCATGTGGGTTCGCATCCAACAATGTCGATTAACCAACGGCGTAAAATCTCTTGACCATTCTCGGAGTGCAGCACTTCTGGGTGAAACTGAACACCGGCGAGAGTTGCATCGCTATTTTCAAAGGCAACGATGGGAGTATCTGCAGTACGCGCGGTGGCAGTAAATCCCGCTGGAACAGCGGTAACAGAATCGCCATGACTCATCCAGACCCTAGATTGTGTATCCAATCCGCGTAGCAACCTTGAACTGTCATCGTGGCTCATCGAAGTGCGACCAAATTCGGAATTACCGGTCTGGGTGACAACTCCACCTAGCGCGGCAGCCATCACCTGGAATCCGTAACAGATACCGAAGATCGGGATGTCGTGTCTGAATAGTGCTGGGTCGAGTGTTGGAGCTCCATCTGCATATACGCTCGATGGTCCACCACTCAAGATGATTGCCTTGGGAGCCTTGGCGAGCATCTCTGCAACCGACATTGTGGAAGGAACTATCTCGGAATAGACATGCGCTTGACGAACCCGCCGTGCGATGAGTTGGGCGTACTGTGCGCCAAAATCAACGACGAGGACGAGATCAGGCACGGTGAATAACTACTTCTACCCGCTGGAATTCCTTGAGATCGGAGTAACCCGACGTTGCCATACCGCGGCGCAGAGCACCGAAGAGATTCATCGAACCATCTGAGGTGTGTGAAGGTCCGGTAAGAATTTCTTGCAAAGTTCCAACGGTTCCGACGCGGACTCTGTCGCCACGAGGAAGTTCTAAGTGATGCGCCTCAGCACCCCAGTGCCAACCTTTACCTGGTGCCTCAACGGCCCGAGCAAGCGGACTTCCCATCATGACGGCATCTGCGCCGCAGGCAATCGCCTTAGCGATATCACCACTGCGACCGACAGATCCATCGGCAATAACATGTACATATCGACCACCTGACTCATCCATGTAATCACGGCGTGCCGAAGCAACTTCCGCAACAGCAGAGGCCATAGGAACCGCGATTCCAAGAACGGTGCGCGTTGTATGTGCGGCACCACCACCAAATCCAACGAGAACGCCAGCAGCTCCCGCACGCATCAGGTGCAGTGCGCCTGTCGCCGTTGCGCATCCTCCGACGATTACTGGAACATCTAATTCATAAATAAACTTTTTCAAGTTAAGTGGTTCGGTCTTGGACGATACATGCTCGGCACTCACAGTAGTACCGCGAATAACAAAGAGATCCACGCCGGCTTTGACAACTACCTCATGCAGTTCGGCGGTACGTTGCGGAGATAATGCGGCGGCGACAGTCACACCAGATGCGCGAATTTCGGCGATGCGAGCTTTAATCAATTCCGGTTGAATGGGAGCGGAATACAACTCCTGCATGCGGCCGATGGCCTGCTCTTGTGGCAGGGAAGCGATCTCTCCAAGAGGAATACGAGGATCTTCGTGGCGAGTCCAGAGACCTTCCAGATTTAGAACACCAACGCCGCCCAATTTTCCGATCGCAATAGCGGTTTCTGGTGAAACGACTGAATCCATGGGAGCAGCCAGCATGGGTAGGCCGAACTTGTAGGCATCGATCTGCCATTGAATAGAAACTTCTTCAGGATCACGAGTACGTCGGCTAGGAACGATAGCAATATCGTCAAATGAGTAACCGATGTGGGCGCGCTTGCCCGGTCCGATTTCTATTTCATTCATTGCGACTCCTCAGTGCTTTCCACGGTCTAATTCCCACCGCGATAGTTGGGCGCATCTGCTACATCGAAGATGTCATGGGGGTGACTCTCTTGTAAGCCAGCGGAAGTAATTTGAATCAATTGGCCCCTGCTCTTGAGCTCTGCAATATTGGCAGCTCCGGCATAACCCATTCCCGAGCGCAAGCCACCAACAAGTTGGTGGACAACTGCTGCCACTGCACCGCTGTACTTAACTTTGCCCTCAATGCCTTCGGGAACCAATTTATCTTCGGCAAGTACATCATCTTGCATATATCGATCTTTAGAATATGACTTCTGTTCGCCGCGAGATTGCATCGCGCCTAGAGAGCCCATGCCGCGATAACCTTTATATTGCTTCCCATTAATTTCGATGAGATCGGCAGGAGATTCATCGCACCCTGCGAGGAGAGATCCAAGCATTACGGTATCTGCTCCAGCAACGATCGCTTTAGCAATATCACCAGAATGTTGTAACCCTCCATCAGCGATTAATGGAATGCCAGCTGTGACACATGCTTTGTGGGCTTCCATGATTGCCGTGAGCTGCGGGACACCCACCCCTGCAACAACACGTGTTGTGCAGATCGAACCAGGGCCGACTCCAACTTTTACGGCATCAACACCAGCGTTAATAAGCGCTTGAGCTCCAGCACGAGTAGCGACATTTCCGCCAATGACATCTACGTGAGGAAAATCTTTCTTAATGCGGGCAACTGCATCAAGGACTCCGCGGTGATGCCCGTGGGCAGTGTCAACGACAATTACATCTACTCCAGCGTCGATGAGTGCCACGGCGCGGGCATATCCATCTTCTCCAACGCCCACCGCGGCCCCAACAATTCCGTGGGCCTTCGCCAACTTCACGTGTTCTACCTGATCGGCGATCGCCAAATTACGGTGCAAGATCCCGATTCCACCGGCCTTGGCCATGGCGATTGCCATTGCTGACTCCGTGACAGTATCCATGGCCGATGAGATCACGGGAATAGAAAGAGAGATATTGCGCGTCAAACGCGTCTTGGTGTCGACCTCGCTCGGAACAACTTCCGATGCATCTGGAAGCAAGAGAACATCGTCATAGGTCAGACCCAAAAGGATGACTTTTTCGCGGGCCTGTTCCATCATTGGGCCAGTCTAGGGGTTTCCAATCAGTGCCCTTAAAGCAGGCGGCGCTTATAAACCGAGGGCTTGGGAAATTTCGCGACAGGCGGATTCCAGATCTTTGGCTCTATACGCCCCGTCATATTCAGCACTCGCCCAGCCGGGCCCGCCTAAAATTACGCGAGGAGCTGGGCGAACGGCTGGAAGCGCGGCAAGAGTCTCCACACAGGTGTGCTTTGGCACTTGTGCCCAGAGAAAAACGGCTGGTGGAGCGCAGCGAGTGACAACCTCAACGATCGCTTCAATCGGTGTATTGGCTCCTAGGAATTGGACCTGAATATTGTCAGCAGCCAGAGTGGCAGCGAGCGCCTTAATGGCGAGGGAGTGCGATTCATCTCCTACACAGGCAATGAGTACGGGAACCTGATTTCTGGGATTTGAAACAATGGTCTGCTCGCTCAAGATGTTTTTAATGACATCGGAGACCATATGTTCGCTAGCGATACCTGTGCCTTCCCGTTCCCAAGTTTCACCAATGGCTAGGAGTAATGGGACGAGCACGTTGGTCCATGCAAAAGCAACGCCCACGGTATTTATCTGAGAACGAATCTCCCTCTCGATACTGCCGCGATCCATGCGGTGCGCTGCTCTTAAAAGAGAATTCACGAGTTGGCCATCCACGTAGGGAATTGGAGCTGGGGTGCTCCCGGGCGCTACTTCGTCGTGAGCGGCCGCCATTCGGGCAGCATCTACTGGTGGCACCCCAGAGATGACGAGTTTGTGCATATAGACGAGACGAGAGATATCTGCCTGTGAGTATTTGCGGTGTTCGCCTGCGGCATGCTCACTTGGGCCCAAGCCATATCGCCTATCCCATGTTCGCAGAGTAGAGGGGGCTACCCCTAACCTGCGGGCAACAGCGGCCACCGTAAGCAGGATCGGTTGCGACTCTGGAAGCGCTGGTGACGCAGAAGACATGCCCTAATAGTCGCTCAATGGGCATATTTCTGCCACTTGAAGCGTTCACGAATCGAAGGAATAGCACATATATAGCTCTTCTAGGAGAGTTGAACAACCTATGAATCGATTGTATAGTTGGATTCTAGGTAAGAAGGAGGGGCCATGGCCGAGATTTCAAGACTTCCACGTCCTGTCGCATCCGAATGGGAGTGGCAGTACCAAGGAGCATGCCAAGAACTTCCTACTGAGATGTTCTTCCATCCTGATGGCGAACGCGGTCCCCGTCGCGCCAATCGCGAAGCTACTGCTAAAGCTGTCTGCGCTACCTGTCCCGTGATCGAAGCATGCCGCAAACATGCGCTCGCCGTTCAAGAGCCGTATGGAATTTGGGGTGGCCTCTCGGAAGATGATCGCACAACGATCATTGAACAAAATGAGCGCGCAATTCGTCCTGTTGCAGTACTAACCCCTGCTTCCTAATTTTAGGTAATAAAAAACCCCGGTCATTGTGACCGGGGTTTTTTATTGGTTCTAATTAGTGATTGTGCCCGCCAGGTCCATGTGAATGGCCGGCAGCTGCTGCCTGCACGCGTTGCTCATCTTCAGGGGTCTCAAAAACGAGAACCTCTGTTGTAATGAACATGGCGGCGATGGAAGCAGCGTTGGCGAGCGCAGAACGCGTTACCTTTACTGGATCAATGACGCCAACCTTGACGAGATCTTCGTAGATATCTGTTGCAGCGTTGAAACCTTCATTTGCACCCAAGGTACGAACCTTTGCGACAACGACATATCCTTCATGTCCGGCATTTTCCGCGATCCAACGAAGTGGCTCATCGCAGGCTTTGCGGACAAGACGAACACCAACGGCGCGATCGCCTTCGAAGCCGAGATCATTTTCGATAGCCGCCGCAGCATGAACGAGCGCTGCTCCGCCGCCAACGACGATGCCCTCTTCTACTGCCGCGCGGGTAGCAGAAATTGCATCTTCCAGACGGTGCTTCTTCTCTTTAAGTTCCACTTCGGTATGCGCACCAACCTTGATGACGCAAACGCCACCGGCAAGTTTTGCAACTCGCTCTTGTAGCTTCTCGCGATCCCATTCAGAATCGGTAGTTGCTAGCTCGTTGCGAATTTCGTTCACACGGTTTGCAACTTCGCCTTTATCTCCGGCGCCATCGACGATTGTTGTAGCGTCCTTGGTGATGACAATGCGACGGGCTTTACCCAAGAGTTCAAGGGTTACTTGATCGAGCTTGAGACCAACCTCTGAAGTAATAACCTGACCACCGGTCAAGATTGCAATATCTTGCAACATCGCTTTGCGACGGTCACCAAATCCAGGAGCCTTAACTGCCGCTGAAGTGAACGTTCCACGCATACGGTTGACGACGAGGGTAGAGAGTGCTTCGCCTTCTACATCTTCGGCAATGATCAATAGCGGCTTATTAGCAGCTGCTACCTTCTCGAGCACAGGAAGGATGTCAGAGAGCGATGAGATCTTCTGCGCTGAAATCAGAATGAAGGCATCCTCTAGAACCGTCTCCATGCGATCTGAGTCAGTTACAAAGTAAGGACTTATGTAGCCCTTATCGAATTGCATTCCCTCGGTGAAATCGAGCTCGAGGCCAGTCGTTGAAGACTCTTCTACGGTAATAACGCCATCTTTGCCGACCTTATCCATCGCTTCTGCGATGAGATCGCCGATCGCCTTATCTTGAGCTGAAATTGTTGCAACATCAGCGATCTGAGCCTTGCCAGATACTGGTGTTGAATTCTTCTTGAGCTCCTCGGAGATTGCCTTAACAGCTGCTTCGATTCCGTATTTGATATCCATTGGCTGAGCGCCAGCAGCGAGGTTACGTAAACCTTCGCGAACCATTGCCTGTGCCAAAACTGTCGCAGTAGTAGTTCCATCACCTGCAACATCATTGGTCTTCTCAGCAACTTGCTTAACGAGCTGAGCGCCCATGTTTTCGGCTGGATCTTCTAGTTCGATCTCTTTAGCAATGGTGACGCCATCGTTGGTGATCAACGGTGCGCCATAACCCTTTGCAAGAACGACGTTACGACCGCGGGGTCCAAGCGTTACTTTGACGGTGTCGGCGAGAATGTTGACGCCGCGTTCCATCGCACGACGAGCGTTCTCGTCAAATGAAATAGTTTTACCCATGGTGGTTACTTCTCAATGATCGCTAGTACATCGCGGGCAGAGAGAACGAGGTATTCCTCGTTGTTGTACTTAACTTCAGTTCCGCCGTACTTGCTGTAAAGAACTACATCTCCAACTTTTACATCCATTGGAGTGCGTACGCCATCATCAAAGCGACCTGGGCCGACGGCAATAACGGTGCCCTCTTGTGGCTTCTCTTTAGCGGTATCTGGAATAACCAGACCTGACGCTGTGGTCTGCTCGGCCTCATTGGCCTTAACAACGATGCGGTCTTCAAGTGGCTTAATGGCAACGGCCATGATGTGCTCCCTTTTTCTTCAACGCTTCTCGGATTTCCACTTATCGCGGCTCCCCTGCCAATTAGCAGAGTAAGGGCGAGAGTGCTAACCAAACTCTAGCGAAAGCCCGCGGGGGCTGCCAACCGAGGAGGCGGGGCTATGAGGGGTTTTAGAGGCGAAAGCCCGCGGAGCGAGCCTCTGTGCGGGCTTCCCGCAGCCGGCGCAGACGCTTTACCAGCATCGGCTGGCTCAGAAGGGCATCCTCGCGATCGATCAGGTTGTTGAGGAGTTGGTAATAAGCCGGTGGGGTGAGGTCAAAGAGCTCTTTAATCGAAGATTCCTTGGCCCCGGCATAGCGCCACCATTGCCGCTCGAAATCCAGGATTTGAAGTTCGAGTTCGGTAAGGCCACTGCCTGAAGAGAGGTTCAAATCCATAGCGCTACCTTGGAATTCCATGCACTGATACTAATTGCTTAGGCTGACAATATCTGCAGATTCGAGATTATCTATCTTCCGTGTTCCCGCGCGACCTCATCCTTCCGGAGAGCTTCCTTAATTATGTTCTTCGCCATCGTCGGAAAAACTAATTTATGGAAAGGTACAACCACGGCCCAGTACAGGTGGCCGCCCGCCCCCTTCGGTTGAAATGTTGCGACTTGAGTTAACGATCGCATCGATCTGCCATCGTGTACCACCTGCGCGAGCGAAAATTCTAGCCACGCTTTGCCTGGCAGGATCATCTCGGCATAAAGCGTCAGAACCTGTTGGGGTTGCAAATTTTCCACCCTCCAGAAATCTACGCTCTCGCCTTGGCGCAATATATGTGGATCCCGACGACCTCTACGCAGGCCCACTCCACCGATGAGGCGATCTATTAATCCTCGCGACCACCAGAGAAAATCGGCGCCGTACCAACCGCGCTCTCCGCCGATCTCTTCAATGCTCTTCCAGAGTGAATCAAGGGAAGCATCCGTATAAATAATTCTCTTGTCGTGATACTCGGCATCTCCAGCCCATGAGGGATCTGATTGGGTTTTCTGCCACGGCGGCATAATCGCGTCGGCATCAGACCATCGAGAAGCAACTTCATTGCGAGCTACCTTGGAGAGTGCTAATTCAAATGCCTGCTCGACCGAGATCAAACCAGAAGGAGGAGGCGAAATAAGTAGCGAAATGGACTTCTGTTTATCCATAACCGCTTCGTTGATCAGCGATCCAACCAGCGGTCGAGCCAGCGCTACTGGGACCGGGGTTACCAGGCCAATCCATAAACTTGAAAGCCAGACCGACAAAAATGGAACCTTGATAATAATTCGCCGAGGCAATTTGGAGACTCGAGCGAAGGTCTTCATGAGCTGCGCATACGTCATCACATCAGGACCACCCACATCGAAGATTCCAGATTTTGGTTCGTTGAGTTTTGCCACTTCGGCGAGGTAGTAAAGGACATCTCGAATTGCAATCGGTTGAGTTCGATTGCTCACCCACTTCGGCGTGATCATTACAGGCAACCTGTGAGTCATGTGTCGAATCATTTCGAAGGAGGCAGAGCCTGAACCGATAATAATTCCCGCTCGCAACTCCAATACTGGAACGTTAAATTTAGCCAAAGATGCACCCGTATTTGCCCGCGATGCCAGGTGTTGACTCTGGCTCGCATCATTTGCAATTCCACCGAGATAAATTATTTGAGAGACATCAGCCTCTTGGGCCGCTTGGCCAAATGTGAGCGCCATCGCTTCTTCCACTTGATCGAATCGACCCCCGGCGCCAATGGAATGAAGCAGATAAAAGGCGGTGTGGACTCCCGAAAGAGCTGCTGAAATTTCTTCGAGCTTTGTGGCACTGCCCACCGAAACTTCAACCTGTGAATACCAGGGTAGGCCGACAATTTTCGATCTATCTCGTACCAGTACCCGGACGAGAGAACCCTGCGCTAAGAGTGAGGTCACCAGTCGACTGCCCACATAGCCCGATGCACCAGTAACGAGTACTCGACGATTCTTAGGAGTTGTGTTCACCTGATTAACAGTAGACTGAGGAGATAGATTCGGATATTCGAAACCAGAGCTGGTAGCGAATCGACCAGTGATCGCCACGTGCTCCACTGATAGAAGAAAAAGGTAAATCCCAATGGCGAAACCCCGCGTTGTAATCCTTGGCGGAGGCTTTGGCGGACTGGCAACGGCCGAGGCTCTGGGTCACGATGCGGAAATCACCGTCGTGGACCGTAATAATTATCAAACTTTCCTTCCTCTGCTTTATCAGGTGGCTACCGCCGGTATTGCTGCAGACCATATTGCCTACCCTATCCGCGGTGCACTCCGCAAAACCGGGGGCCGCTTTCATATGGGTTCACCTATTTCGATCGATCACAAAAATAAGACGGTCAAACTCGATAGCAGTGAGGTAATCCCTTTTGACCACCTCGTCGTAGCCATGGGTTCGGTCACCGCTGATTTTGGAATTCCTGGGGTACATGAATATGGCCTCGGAATGAAGTCAGTTCATGAATCTCTCGCTATTCGCTCTGAGATCATGCGCCGTTATGAAGATCTCTGCCGTTTTCAGGATGACACTCGCCTAAAAGTTGTAGTGGTTGGTGGCGGCCCTACCGGAGTCGAAATGGCTGGAGCCCTTGGCGAATTAATCAAGGGGCCTCTCCATAGTGATCAGGCCGAAGCTGCTTCCAAGATCGATGTATATCTTGTCGAAGCTGGGCCTCGGGTACTGCCGATGTTTGATCAATCACTGACCGACAAAGCGCAGAAGGAATTAGAGAAGCTAGGCGTAAATCTGATGCTCAAAACGGCTGTAAAGTCGCTCGAATTTGGAACCATCAACTTTGCAGATGGAAGTTCCATGCGAGCACACGTGATGATCTGGGCGGCTGGCGTTACTAGCTCCCCTGGTATCTATGATCTCAGTGTTCCAACAGAAGGATTCCGCCTTAAAACAGAACAGACGATGCAAATTACGAATTATCCATACGTCTGGGCGGTCGGAGATTGCGCTGGGGCCCGCGGATCGAATGGTCGCTTCCTGCCACAAGTCGCCCCTGTTGCAATGCAACAAGGTCGCTTCGTCGCTGAGCAAATTAAACGGGCAAGTAAGGGTCAAGCGCTCAAGGAATTCCTTTATAAAGATAAGGGGTCGATGGCTACCATCGGTCGCCATAAGGCCATCATCCAAGTTAAAAAATTGAAGATCAGCGGCCCCATCGCCTGGTTTGGTTGGCTCTTCTTGCACCTCTTCTACTTAATGGGCGGACGAAATCGGATCGGCACCATTGCTGACTGGAGTTGGAACTATTTCACCTTCGATCGCGGTAATCGCCACATCATGGACTCGATTTAAACCCATGGCATACATCGATCTGCGCGGACATCAGACTTGGAGCGTTGAATACCCAAACAATGGAGCGCCACTTTTGCTGCTCCATGGCGGTTTAAGCGCTACCGAGAACTTTGATTATCATATTCTTCCCACGATCGAAGATCGCTTTCATGTATATGGCTATGACCGCAGCGCGCATGGACGCACTGGTATCCGCGAAGGTTTCTATCACTTTGATTTTCAACGCGATGAAGCAATTGCATATATAGAAGATGTAATCGGTGCCCCGACGCACCTCCTCGGCCACAGCGACGGTGGAATCATCGCGCTCTTGGTTGCGATCGCACGGCCAGACTTGGTCTTATCAATTATTGCCACAGGTACTAATTACACCTGGGACGCAGGACTCGCTTTGGGTGGCGAGGTGGTTGTCACCGATGAAAATCGTGCCGATTTTGCCGAACGCTCACCAGATGCTGCAGAGATGCTCGATATCATTATTCAAAAGGCACACGATGTTTGGGCTACCGAGCCAAATATCACCGTCGCAGAACTGGCCACAATTACCTGCCCGGTCTTGGTTGTCAATGGAGATGACGAACCCTTTAGCCCGCACCATGGAGTTGATTTATATCAAGCTCTTTCTAATGGCCGTCTGGCCATCATCCCGGGTTCACCGCATGCGACTCACAAGATAAAGCCGCACTTATTGCATCCAATAATCAAGGACTTTTATGACCATCCTGGGCCACGAGGGGAATCAAATCCGTTTAATGAAATATCTGGGGATTAATTAAGGAACGAGTGTGGTCATGGTGTTAGCCAAATTAAAGAGCAAGTTTGGATAAACACCTAGTACCAATGTAATCACGAAGCAGATCGTAATTCCTGTCGTAACCAAGAATGATGGAATCGCAACGGTGACCGTGTCGTCTGTAGGTTCTTTAAAGAACATAATCAGGATGACGCGAAGATAGAAGAACAGCGCAATCGCGCTAGAAAGTACTCCCACGACGACGATCGCAATATTTCCCGATGCATACGCTGCTGTGAAGATAGAGAACTTTGCAATGAAACCAGCGGTGAGTGGAATTCCACCAAAACTCAAGAGAAAGAGAGCAAAAGCAGTGGCCACCCCTGGGGATTTCTTAGCAAGTCCGGCCCAACGATTAAGATCATTGACCTCACCAGTTGAATCCCGAACGAGCGTCACAATTCCAAAGGCCCCGATGGTGGCAAAGCCATACGCTACTAAATAGAACATCATTGAAGTTAAGCCAGCCTTGCTCAAGGCGATTATTCCGGCCATCAAGAATCCAGCGTGAGTAATGGAAGAGTAAGCCAAGGTGCGCTTTACATCGCGTTGTGAAATCGCCGCAATAGCACCGCCAGCCATGGTTACGATTGAGATCGCAACAAATACTGGACGCCAATCATTTTGCACCGCTGCAAAACCAACGATAAAGATACGGAACATCGCACCAAAAGCCGCGACCTTGGTACAGGCCGCCATAAATCCTGTAACAGCAGTTGGGGCTCCTTGATAAACATCGGGAGTCCATGAATGGAATGGCACCGCTCCAACTTTAAAGAGCAATCCAACCGACATCAAAACTATCCCGAGCAATAAGAAGATGTGATTTGCGCCAGGGACAGCGGCAGCGTTGCGGATCATGGCTAGCGAGAGGCTGCCTGAAAATCCATACAAGAGCGCCCCACCAAAGAGGAAGAAGGCAGAGGAGTACGCGCCGAGCAAGAAATACTTAAGGGCTGCTTCTTGCGACAAGAGGCGGCGGCGTCTGGCCAACCCGGTGATGATGTAGAGCGGAATAGAAAGAACTTCTAGGGCAACAAAGAGGGTGATCAGATCATGGGCTACCGGGAAGAGCAACATTCCAGAGATAGCAAAGAGCACCAGGGGATAGATTTCCGTCATTTGAACACCAGCTAGCACGGCAGCTGCTTCTTCTTGTGATCCAGGAAGAGCAGATGCTTGCGGTGCAAAGTGGTCATCCTGCGTGAAGAAGAGGAGCGCTACAAAGGCCAAGGCGAGAATTGCACCTTGCATGAAGAGGCCGCCTCCATCTATTGAAACGGAATCCACCGCAGCAGTTTGCGAGACTAGATTGTGAATCGAGATCACCCAACAAAATGCGGTAGCTGTTGTAACTAGGGCGATAATGATTTGGATACGAGCGCGATAGGCACGGCCTACAAATCCTTCAACGAAGACGCCCAGGAGCGCACCACCTAAGACGATCAGGATTGGTGCAAGTAAGTTGTAATCAAGGCTAGGAGTAGTAAGCATTATTTACCTGCCAATGGAGTTGGGTCTGTGACTTGAGCCGCTGCCATAATTTGGCTGGTCGCTGGGTCAATCACGTGGATAGCGGGCTTGGGATAAAAACCGAGGAGAACTAGCGCCACAATAACCGGGGCCAGTGCGAATTTCTCGCGCCAATTGAGATCGGGCGTATCTTCATTCCCTGGCTGCAGCGGTCCATGAAGGGTGCGTTGCACCAAGATTAAAATGTAGAGAGCAGCGAGCACGATTCCGAGTGTTCCGATAATTGCCGCGGCTGGATACCGAGTGAAAGTTCCGATCAGAACGAGGAATTCACTTACAAAACTTGAAAGTCCAGGGAGTGCAAGTGCGGACATGCCTGCAATAAAGAAGCTCCAGGCCATAACTGGCGTTATTCGTTGCAGTCCACCAAAGTCTTCCACCTGCGTCGATTTGCGACGTTCGATCATCCAACCGCCTACAAGGAAGAGCGCTGCTGTAGAAAATCCATGGTTGACCATGTACAAAGTTGCACCAGTTAAACCTTGGCTTGTCATAGCAAAGATTCCAAGAACAATAAAACCGAAGTGCGAGATCGAGGTGAAGGCAATCAAGGAGTTGAGGTCTCTCTGGCCAATTGCCAAGAAAGCGCCATAGATAATTGAGATTAGCGAGAGCGCGATGATGTAAGGAGCAAAGGTCTTCGTCGCCTCTGGGAAGAGGGTAAGGCAGAAACGAATCATGCCGTAGGTACCGACTTTGTCGAGTACGCCGAGCACCAAGATCGATGTGCCAGGAGTCGCAGACTTTGCCGCACCTGGAAGCCAGGTGTGGAATGGAAAGAGTGGGGCCTTGATCGCAAAGGCGATAAAGAAGCCTAAGAAGAGCCAATCTTGCGTATTGTGGCTGATCTTGAGATGAGAGAGAGCTGTTACATCAAATGAACCAGGGCCTTGATGAATTGAAACCACAAATAATCCGATGACAGCTGCCAACATCAGCAATCCACCGAAGAGGCTGTACAGCAAGAACTTCAGCGCTGCTGCGGCACGATCGCCCCGCCCGTAACCACCAATGAGGAAATAGACAGGAACCAGCATCGCTTCGAAGATTACATAAAACAAGAAGACATCGGTCGCTGCAAATACCCCAACCATGAATGTCTCAAGAACTAAGATCAGCAAGTAGAAGGTCTTTACGCTCCATCGCCCATTCTCGGCTTCATTCCAACCTCCGACAACGACGATAGGTACAAGTACGGTCGTGAGCAGAATCAGCACTAGTGCCAACCCATCAATTCCAACCGCGTAATTAATATTAAATACCTTGAACCATGAATGCGATGAAACAAGTTGGAAACCTTGAACTCCAAACTTGTACTTGGTCAACATCAAGAGAGAACTGACCAGAGTGACCAGCGATGAACCAAGGGCAATTAATTTAATGAGGTGCGTATTCTCTTTAGGAGCTGCGACCAGGCCGAGCACACCTAATAGCGGTAGGACGATTGTGAGCGTTAAGAGGTTCATGCGGTTACCACCCAAAGGATCAGGGCACCGATAAAGACGCCGACGAACATCGCCAGTGCATATGTCCGAACGTAACCGTTCTGAATCTTACGGAGAACATCGGACACTTCGCCAATCACCCAACCAACTAGTCGGACCGCACCGTCAATCACATGGTGATCTGTTGCAACTAATCCAGCGGTGAGTGCAGTGCCTGGTTTCACCAGTACGGCATCGTTAAATATATCTTGGTAAAGATCCTTACGCGCGATCTCGGTAAAGATAGAAACGTTTTCAGGAGCGACCTCAGGGACGCTGCGATATTTAACAATCGCGTAACTGGCGCCCAGTGCAACAATTCCTAATGCCAGTATGGATACAACGAGCGGATTCATCAACTCTTTTCCGCCTTCTGCATGTGAAGCATTAACTACTGGCTGGAGCCAGTTAACCAAAGCTCCACCAGCGCTGAGAAGGAATCCAGATGCAACCGAGCCGATTGCCAAGACGACCATTGGGCCCCACATCAAGACCGAACTTTCATGAGGATGAGATCCATCTTTCCAGCGTTTTGCGCCAGCAAAGGTCAGCACGACTACGCGGGTCATATAGAAAGCGGTGATTCCAGCGCCCAGAAGCGCGGCTCCCCCGAGAATAATTCCCTTGCCACCGCCCTGATTAAAGGCGGTCTCAATAATCTTGTCCTTCGAATAGAAGCCAGCAAAAGGTGGGACGCCCAAGATCGCCAAATAACCCAAGCCAAATGTGACCGCGGTGATTGGCATCAACTTGGCCAAGCCTCCGTATTTGCGCATATTTATCTCGTCATCCATACCATGCATGACCGAGCCTGCGCCTAAGAACATTCCAGCCTTGAAGAAACCATGAGTCAAAAGATGCATGATGGCGAAGGCATAACCAACTGGACCGAGCCCGGTTGCCAGAATCATGTAACCGATCTGCGACATAGTGGAAGCAGCAAGTGCTTTCTTAATGTCATCTTTAGCGGTACCAACGATCGCTCCGAAGAGGAGAGTGATTACGCCTACTGTTACGACGAGTAGGCGCGCTGTTGAAGAAGCATCAAAGATAAAGTTTGAACGAGTAATGAGGTAGACGCCAGCGGTCACCATCGTCGCGGCGTGGATCAACGCTGAAACTGGAGTTGGACCAGCCATGGCATCGCCGAGCCAAGATTGCAATGGGAACTGCGCGGACTTTCCGGCCGCTGCCAACAAGAGCATCGCTCCAATTGCAGTTAACGCAGCTGGTGATGCATGCGAAGCGCCCGCTTTGACACCTGAGAATGAGACCGCCCCAAATTGCGTAAAACAGATCATGATGGCTAGTGAAAGTCCGACGTCACCGATTCTGTTGGCTATAAAGGCTTTCTTTGCTGCGACTGCGTACGTTGGGTTGTGATTCCAAAATCCGATGAGGAGATATGAAGCTAGGCCAACACCTTCCCAGCCAACATATAAATTCAGGTAGGAATCGCCCAAGACCAATAGCAACATCGCCGCTATGAAGAAGTTGAGATATGCGAAGAAGCGACGGCGATCTTTGTCGTGGTCCATATATGCAATGGAGTAGATGTGGATCAGAGTTCCTACCCCAGTAATAAGTAGAACAAAGCAGATGGAGAGTTGATCGAGCAATAGTGAAGCATCGACTTTGAGGTTTCCGACCGAGATCCACTCAAAGAGCTTCTGGGTAGCAGCGCGGTTAGCACCGGTGTGGCTGTGCATCGCTATGAATTCAGAGACTCCAACGCCAAACGCAGAAGCCGATACAAGCGTCGCTAGGAGATGACCCCACTTATCTGCGATACGACCAAGGAGAAGAAGCAAGGCAGAGCTAAAAAGTGGAAGAGCGATGAGGTAAACCAAGTGACTGCTAGTTCTCATTAGTTCTTCAACAAACTGGCATCATCAACTGATGCCGATCGACGGGAGCGGTAAATGGTGACGATGATGGCTAGACCAACAACAACTTCACAGGCAGCGACCACCATCGTGAAGAACGAGGCGACCTGACCATCGAGATTGCCATGGATTCGGGAGAAAGTTACGAGAGCCAAATTAGAAGCATTGAGCATGAGCTCGATACACATAAAGATGACGATGGCGTTTCGACGAATCAATACGCCGAGCGCTCCGATCGTAAAGAGCATGACCGATAGGTAGAGGTAATTTGAAATATCCATTTAGTCCTCCTGCTCTTCAATCGCTTCTAACGCAAATGGTGCGCTAGTAATGATGTCTCCACGCGATCGTAGAGTTTGGGAAACCGATGTAGGGGCTGGTGAACCATCGGGCAAGAGCGCCGGAACGTCGACCGCGTTACGGCCAGCAAATACCCCTGATGCAGGAAGTCCTGCAGCATCGCCCAGCGAACTCTTGCGAAAGCGTGCAATAGACAGGTCACGTTGTGCGTAAGGCGAACGAACTTTTTGAGAGTGCGCCAAGACCATAGCGCCTAGGGCAGCGGTAATCAGAAGCGCTGAAACAACTTCAAAGGCCCAGACATATTGAGTAAATAAAGATTTAGCTATCCCTTGCACATTGCCACCCGCGTTAGCCGTTTGCAGACCAACTGACGGCGCTGGAAGGGTCGCTCGACCCAGAAGCGAGAGCATCAAACCACCCAGACCGATGGCTGCCACAATAGAAGGAATCCGCTGCCCCTTGAGGTTTTCAACGAGGGACTCAGAGCTATCAACTCCCACAAGCATGAGAATAAAGAGGAAGAGCATCATGACCGCTCCGGTATAAACGATGATCTGGACGATTCCTAGGAAGAGCGCATCTTCGGCGATATAGAAGATGGCGAGTGTGACCATCACCCATGCCAAAAGAAGGGCAGAGTGGACCGCCTTCTTAACAACTAATATCCCTAACGCTGCAATAACCGCGAGCGGAGCCAAGATCCAAAATTGCACTGCTTCAGGCGTTGCTGTGCGACCGACCGTAAGCGCGAGGTGGAAGCTGGTGTGTAACATTTTACTTCTGCTCCTCACGTGCCTGTGAAGGATGCGATCCGGTGATTTCGCCCTTGTAATAATTGAGATGGCTGGAATCTGGGTACATAGGATGCGGTGGAGCGATCATTCCTTGACGCAATGGCGCTAGTAGATCATCCTTTTCAAAGATTAATTTGGCACGATCATCATCGGCTAATTCATATTCGTTGGTCATCGTGAGTGCGCGAGTTGGACAGGCCTCGATGCAAAGGCCACAGAAAACACAACGCAGATAATTAATTTGATATACCTGACCAAAACGCTCTCCCGGAGAGAAACGTTCCTCTTGCGTGTTATCTGCACCTTCGACATAAATCGCATCTGCAGGACAGGCCCAGGCGCAGAGTTCACAACCGATGCACTTCTCGAGCCCATCTTCATAGCGATTGAGTTGATGGCGACCGTGGAAGCGCTCAGCGGTTGGTTCTTTAACCTCTGGATATTGGACGGTATTAACCTTCTTGAACATGGTCGCAAAGGTGACCCAGAATCCAAGGAGTTGTTGCGAGAAACTCTTCGCTTCATCAGCCATTGTGGTTCTCCAGTTCTGTAACCACTTCAGTTTGTTCGATCGTCAAGTGATTGACCATTGATTGTCCGGGCAGAGCAGGGATCGGGAACGAAGGAGGAGGTAGATCGGGAAGAACCGCGGCGGCCTTCGCCTTGGCAGTGCTGCGGTCATACAAAGTCGTCGCAAGCACCACGAGTAAGACGACGCCAATGCTAAATCCCAAGACAATAATGCGGCTTACTGCGCGTTGTGACATTACACGCAAGGTTGCGAGGATCAAGATCCAGAGCAAACTAGTTGGAATCAAAACCTTCCAACCAAACTTCATAAACTGGTCATAACGAAGACGGGGCAGCGTTCCGCGGAGCCAAACAAAGAGGAAGAAGAATGAAACAACTTTTCCGATAAACCAGAAGAGCGTAAACCAACCACCCAACCAGCTCTCGGTAAAGGTAAGGCCTGGAAGCGCGTGGTATCCACCCATAAAGAGGGTCGTTGCCAGGGCTGAAACGGCGACGATATTTACATATTCAGCCAAGAAGAAGAGTGCAAACTTGAGTGAAGAGTATTCAGTATGGAATCCACCAACGAGTTCGCCTTCAGCTTCGGCTAAATCGAAAGGTGCACGATTTGTCTCCCCGACCATGGAAATAACATAAATAACAAAGGATGGGAACAAGATGACCGAGAACCACCACTTGTGTTGCGCGGCAACGATCTCTGATGTTGACATGCTTCCTGAATAAATAAAGACGGCGACGAGGGATAGTCCCATTGCTACTTCATAAGAAATAACCTGAGCGCTCGAACGCAATCCGCCAAGCAGCGGGTAGGTAGAACCTGAAGACCATCCTGCAAGAACAATTCCGTAAACACCGATTGATGCGATGGCCAAGATATACAAGACGCTGACTGGGAGATCGGTTAATTGCATCGCGGTCTTGTGCCCGAAGAGCGTTACCGTGCCGGTAAATGGGATAACAGCAAATGCCATAAAGCAGGTGGTTGCTGAAATTATTGGAGCAATAATAAATACCACTTTGTCAGCCGCTGCCGGAATCAAATCTTCCTTAAGAGCTAGCTTCACGCCATCGGCGAGAGCTTGGAGTAATCCAAATTTTCCAACGCGGTTAGGTCCAAGGCGCATCTGCATGCGAGCGACAATTCTGCGCTCTCCCCAGACAGCCATCAAGGTGCAGACAACACAGAAGACAAATATCAGGAGTCCCTTAACTAAAATTAACCAGCCGGGATCTTGTCCGAGCAAAGCTGCTGTACTCATCGCTTCGCCACCTTTACTGATCCAGAAGTTAGCCCCAGTGCGGGAATTACTTGGGATCCTTCGGAATTCCGCGGTACCCAAATGAGATGATCTGCGATATTTCCAATCGCGACAGGGAGTTCAATCGACCCACGCTCATTCGATATGACAACCGAATCAGATTCGCTAACGCCCAGAGAGGCCGCAGTTGCGGTAGAAATATGCGCACGTGCCTGCTTTGCGGTTCCGGCCAGGTTCGCTTCGCCTTGCTGCAATGAACCTAGATCAAGCAAGAAGCGCCACGAAACAAGAGTGAAACCATCGGAAGAGGCTGGGGCGGATGCTCTCTTCGAGAATACTGGCTGTGTTCCATCCCAAATACCCAACGATGCAATTTCACGGGTGGTTGCTGTAACTGTTGGAAGATTAATTGGCTTACCCATCTCGTCTGCCAAGATCGAAAGAATGCGCACATCGCTGCGAAGGTCGACATCATCGATTCCCTTTTCAAAGGCGCGAGCGATTCCACGCCAGTCAAGGTAGGACCCGCTCTTCTCAACCACGGCGGCAACTGGGAGAACTACATCAGCGATAGCCGTGACTGCGGTGTTGGAAATTTCAAGTGAAACAACGAAGGTGTGAAGAAGTTGATTTAATGCGTCCGCCGAAATATCCATTGGATCGACGCCTCCGATAAGAACCGCGTCGAGCGATTCATCGTTGAGGGCAGCCAAGATCTCTGACGTAGAACGACCTGGATTTTCGGGAAGTGTTTTCACTCCCCATGCGCTCTGCAGATCTACACGAGCTGCGGCATCTGAGACGGGGCGATTGCCAGGAAGCAAATTTCCGATAGCTCCTGCGGCTATTGCTCCGCGTTCTCCGGCGCGACGTGGGATCCACGCCAACTTGGCACCGGTCGATTGTGAAAGTTCGAATGCCGCAGAGAGAGCTCCAGCGGTTTCAGCGGCACGCTCACCAATCAAGATCACGCTCTGTGCAGTCAAGCCAGAAATTTCAGCAAGACCTTTCACCAACTGCGCCGCGAGTTTCTTAGAGCCACGGCTAGCAAGTGGGGCGTCGGAAGAGACAACGAGTCCACGCTTGGTTACTTGACGATAAATGCGTAAGAAAACGATGGGTGATTCTTCTTCTGGCTCGAAGCTCGCGAGCACCACATGGTCGGCCTTATCGATGTCGATGTACGTTGTCTTTAAATTCGTAACAACCGCCGCTAGGAAATCGCGCTCTTCATCACTGTGTGGGCGGGCGCGGAAATCGATGTCGTTTGTACCTAGAGCAACGCGTGCAAACTTGGAATATCCGTATGCATCTTCATGAGTCAACCGTCCGCCGGCTAGAACGCCAACGCGCTTACCCTTGAGTCCGGCTGCTGCTGCTGCAATCGCTTCTGGCCACGACGCTTCATGGAGTTCACCATCAGCGCCACGAACGAGTGGAGTCTTTACGCGTTCGCGAGATGTGAGATATTTAAATGCCCAACGACCTTTATCGCAGTTCCACTCTTGGTTGACCGCTGGATCATCGCCACCAAGGCGACGAAGTGTCTTACCGCGACGCATATCGGTGCGTAGATCACAGCCTGACGCGCAATGTTCGCAAGCGGAATTTACAGAGACGAGATCAAAGGGACGGGCGCGGAAACGATAGGAAGCTCCTGTAAGCGCACCAACTGGGCAGATCTGCACTGTGTTGCCCGAGTAATAGGACTCGAAAGGTTGATTCTCATAGATACCGACTTGTTGTAGCGCCCCGCGTTCGTTGAGGGTAATAAATGGATCGCCGGCAATCTGCTCCGAGAAGCGGGTGCAGCGCGCGCAGAGCACGCAACGTTCGCGATCGAGAAGCACCTGCGAAGAAATATTGATTGGCTTTTCAAAGGTGCGCTTTTCGCCTTCAAAGCGTGACTCTGGACGACCAGCAGACATGGCCTGATTCTGAAGCGGGCACTCGCCGCCTTTATCGCAGATCGGGCAATCGAGAGGGTGGTTAATTAAGAGGAACTCCATAATTCCCTCTTGCGCCTTGGCGGCAACGGGTGATGTGAGTTGAGTATTTACGACCATTCCATTTTCAACCGGCATGGTGCAAGAGGCTTGTGGCTTAGGAAAGGCGCGCCCGTTGATAGATACATCCACCAGGCACTGGCGGCAAGCACCTTCGGGAGCAAGTAAAGGGTGGTCGCAGAAACGTGGAATTGCGATTCCCAACTGCTCGGCAGCACGAATAATTAGAGTTCCTTTTGGAACGGTTACTTCTGCGCCATCGATAATTGCGGAAACAGTTTCAACTGCAACGACTGCTTGCTCGGGCGTCATTTATGCACCTGCCGTTTCAAAGAGGGTAGACGCAACCGGATCAAATGGGCAACCGCCATTTGTCTGGTGCAAGATGTATTCAGCGCGGAAATATTTGAGTGAAGAGATAATTGGCGATACCGCGCCATCGGCCAGAGCGCAGAAAGAACGGCCTGCAATGTTGTCGCAAAGATCGAGAAGTTTTTCTAGATCTGCTTCCGTTCCCTTGCCTGCCTCTAGATCCTTCATTAATTGCACGAGCCACCAGGTGCCTTCACGGCAAGGTGTGCACTTTCCGCAGGACTCATGCTTGTAGAACTCGACCCAGCGCAGCGCAGCGCGAACAACACATGTGGTCTCATCAAAGATTTGCAGCGCCTTTGTTCCAAGCATGGAACCTGCGGCTGCGACGCCTTCGTAATCCAGCGGAACATCGAGATGTTCGGCAGTAAACATTGGAGTGGAAGAACCTCCAGGAGTCCAGAATTTCAATTCATGGCCAGCGCGAATTCCGCCAGCGAGCTCCAAGATTTGACGTAAGGTAATTCCGAGCGGTGCCTCAAATTGCCCAGGATTGGTGACATGGCCAGAGAGGGAATAGAGCGTGAATCCCTTGCTCTTCTCGGTTCCCATCGCTTGGAACCAGTCGGCTCCCTTTGCGATTATGGATGGCACTGAAGCAATTGATTCAACATTGTTAACAACTGTAGGCATCGCATAGAGGCCAGCGATGGCAGGGAACGGTGGACGCAAACGTGGCTGACCACGGAAACCTTCGAGGGAATCCAAGAGCGCAGTTTCTTCACCACAGATATATGCACCAGCACCAGCGTGCAAGGTGAGCTCTAAATCAAAGCCACTACCCAAAATATTCTTACCTAGAAGTCCAGCTGCATAAGCATCGTCGATAGCTTTCTGCACCCGGCGAACCACGTGTACTACTTCACCGCGGATATAGATAAATGAATGGTTGGCGCGGATCGCATAGGACCCGATAATTATGCCCTCGATGAGGACATGCGGGTTTGCCATAAGCAATGGAATATCTTTGCAGGTGCCAGGCTCTGACTCGTCGGCGTTCACAACTAAGTAGTGCGCCTTGTTGTCGCCTTGGGGAATGAAGCCCCACTTGCTTCCGGTAGGGAATCCTGCACCACCGCGACCGCGAAGTCCCGACTCTTTAACGAGCGCAATAACCTCATCGGGTGTGGATTTAAGAGCTTTAGCTAGGGGCTTATAACCACCATGGCGCTTATAAGCGGCGATAGTAAATGAATCGGCTTCATCCCAATGCGCCGAGAGAACTGGTTTTAATGTGCTCATTTTTTGCCCTGCGACTTTGCGATATTTAGACCAAGGAGCGATGGAGCCCCAGCCTGTACGCCCTCTTCTGCGAGGCCATCCGATAAACCAGCGAGCACGGCAGAATTCTCTTTCCAGGTTCGCAACTTTGTTGGTCCGCGGGTTGGAGCAGGAGGATTACCTTCTCGAATTGCATCAACTAAATTATTAACAGAAGCTGGGGTTTGATTATCGTAAAACTCCCAGTTGACCATAACTACTGGGGCGTAATCACAAGCGGCGTTGCATTCGATACGCTCGAGTGAAACTTTTCCATCGTTGGTTGTTTGGTCTTTCTTAATTCCAAGACGATCGCAGACTGATTCGTAAATTGCATCTCCACCCATAATGGCGCACAAGGTATTGGTACAAATTCCGACGTGATATTCACCGACCGGTTCGCTCTTGTATTGCGTATAGAAAGTTGAGACAGCGGTAACTTCCGCGGTTGCCAAATCTAATTTTTCGGCAATGGTCTCAATTCCACGTGCCGTTACAAAACCATCGATCGATTGCACATAATGCAAGAGCGGCATGATCGCCGAACGGCTCTTGGGATAACGGGCAATGATGGAATCCATCACAACGAGTTCTTCATTGGTAAAGGACATTAGCGGTCAACCCCACCCATCACTGG
>TBL_comb47_HYPODRAFT_10000112_pt1 | contig 99706 bp, 78 predicted proteins | sample TroBogypolimnion_40_FD_10682 | JGI IMG/M metagenome (IMG submission 10682) | reverse complement strand
CATCGCTGAGATCGGAGTTGGCCGAGGTCACTGCAATTGAATTAAGCAGCGTTCCATTTGTTCCGAATTTATTAAGATCCAGCATAAGGATCTGCTGGTTGGAAGATCCCTGCAGCACACCTGCTACAGAAGCTTGTGAAACAGCAACCTCAACGTCGGAGATGGTTCTGTTGCCCGAAGGATCATCCGTCGTTGAATTGTAGGTGGCCCCGCCAACATTCATTCCGCCTGCCAGTATCTTTGCATCAACGGTATGGCCCGAAACGGCTGCTGAGGCAATGTTATATGTCACCCAGACATAGGTGTGGCCTGCCGGGAGACTAAATGAAAGCCCACTGAATGTTGCCGTATGCGATACGAGACTTTTTGCAGTTCCCAAAGGATAGCTAGTGGAAAACCCGGGTGTTGAAGTCCAGTAAAGCTTTACACCGGAAGCAGCGATATCTGCATCTGATGCATCTGAATTTGCCGAAGTGACCGTAACCGAATTCAGGTTAAGTGCTCCACCGCCGGAATTTACAAGATAATCGATCATTAACACCGCGTTGTTAACGCTTCCCGAATAGGCAACAGAAACGTCTGCCTGTGTTACGGTGGCTGAAGCCAGTGTTTTTAATGTTTGTTGTGAACTGACCACAGAAACATCGTCAATAAATATAGTTTTTCCTCTGCCAGGAACCACATTGAATATAAAATAACCGGGTGAGCCGGAAGACCCGCCTGGCTTATAAAAGTGATACTCATACCATTGGTTTGCGATGGATTCTGCAGGCGAGGATCCATAATACCTGGAGATTGATCCAAGGGCTATCTGTCCCCCATTAAGGTCTGGGGTTGTATTATAATAAACATAGACCGCGTCTCCATACGAGGGATTTCCATCATCTCTATACATCCAGAAATCAACCATATAATTGTCGTTGGGCAAGCTCAGTGCTTTCGTGATCAAAAAGCCCTGTTGTCCTGGATCGGTGTTTGTTTCATCAAATTCAGCCATCCCGGCACCCGAGTGGGGTGAGCACGTGGGGTTGCTTCCGCTGGTTACCCGGCTCCAGGTGTGGGTGGAATTATAATGGTAACCAAGGACCCAGCATTCGGGCGGGAAAGTCGTACCGTCAAAGCTTTCCGAATAGGGGAATGTGGTAACCGGGTCACATGTTAACGGCCCGTGCTGGCTGGTGTCAGGAACGGCAACCACGAGGTTGTCCCTGGAAATTCCGTAACTGTTTTGTGCAGGATTACCACAAGTAAGACTTGCCGCAATGAGGATAAGAGTGCAGGTGAATAATAGTTTTTTCATAAGATGGATTGCGAGGGTTCAGGAAAAATAATTCGTTGTTAAATACCAGTCCTGGTATAACAGCATCAAAACGGGGTAAAATACCATGTAAGAGGAAAACCGCCGGCAATAATAAATTACGGGAGTTTTAGTGAGGCTATACTAAAGCAAATGTACGAAAGAAAGGCCAGACTGAAAAATTTCCCGGAATATTTATCTGAATTGGGCGGAGCCGGTTTAAGGCGTCTCAAAATCTACTGTGAACTATTGTGCCTAGTATGGTTAAATAAGGGATACAAAGAAAGAAATTTCTCAATCAACCTTGGAACAGGAATTTTATCAAGGTCATCCAATTTAACAGAAACAAATGAATTTTTTGGTCTCTTCTTAAGCCGCAACACATAAAATCTTGCATAGATTAGCTGATGGGAAAGAATATGCTGATAGATCCTGGATCGTTCAGGGATTACATTCTTCTCTTTTTTCAATATAGATTTCCAATCCGGAGACTTCATAAGTCTTGATAACGATATTGGTCCGGATGATTCTATCATTGGGAAATCATACAGATTTTTCCAGATGTCATTCTCTTCCCGCTTCTTGAAATAAACCACTGGTCCCTTTTTGGGATCCTGATAAATCATTACCAGGTAGCTAAAATATCTCTTCCGGGATTGAAGGGAGGAGGATTTAACCGGAAGATCGATGACCTTCCCGTTGGTAAAAGCAAAGCAACTCGTCCGGAAAGGACAAACATCACAACCGGGCATTCCGGGTTTGCATTGCAACGCACCGAACTCCATAACGGCCTGGTTAAATGTTCCCGGATCCGAATCATGCATTTTTTCCCGGGCAAGGTCTAGGACTTTTTTTTTACCGGATGCCATATCAACCGGGTCGGAGATGCCAAAATAGCGGGAGAAAAAACGCAGCACATTCCCGTCAACAACAGGATATGGAAGACCAAATGCAATGGAAGCAATGGCTGCAGCCGTATAATCGCCAATACCTTTCAGGTGCCGGATTGCCTCGTAATCCGAAGGAAATACTCCATGATATCTGATGACAATTTCTCTTGCTGCATGATGAAGATTCCTTGCACGGGAATAGTAGCCTAATCCCTGCCACTGCTTCAATACATCTTCCTCGCTGCCAGCTGCCAATTGGGCAACCGTCTGAAACTTTTCAAGGAAACGGTGGTAATAGCTGAGTCCCTGGTCAATCCTGGTTTGCTGGAGAATGATCTCGGAGATCCATATTTTGTATGGATCGCTTGTCCTCCGCCAGGGAAGATCACGATGGTTGTTATTATACCAGGAAAGAAGCAGGTTAGTAAATTCCATTATCAGAACTTCATTAAAAAACGTTTGCCCGTTTAATCTAAAGGGAGTTTTGCATTAAGGGTGCAAAATTAAGCAAATGATTGATGCCTTGCCTGAAACCGAAGTATCACCTAATGAGTGCCAAATCCTAAGAATTTTATCATTTATTTCGTTGTGTCTTAAATTTATTATATATTTGCACCCCAGTTTTGAACAGGAAAACCATTCATAATTAAAATATTATAACTAATCTGAAGCACGATGACAAAAGCAGAAATTGTAGCAGACATTGCGATTAAAACCGGTATTGAAAAGGTAGCCGTTCAGGCTACCGTTGAAGCTTTCATGGAGACCTTAAAAGGCTCCCTGGTACATGGGGAAAACGTTTATCTTAGAGGTTTTGGTAGTTTTATTATTAAAAAAAGAGCCGAAAAAACTGGCAGAAACATTTCAAAAAACACCACGATCATCATTCCGGCGCATAACATACCCGCCTTTAAGCCAGCCAAATCCTTTATGACAAAGGTAAAATCATCAGTTAAAGCCAAGTAAACCTTACAGCGGAAAACATTATGCCAAGCGGAAAAAAAAGAAAAAGACATAAGATGTCGACCCATAAACGCAAAAAACGTTTACGGAAGAACAGACATAAGAAAAAATAAATTGATTTGACCACTCATCATCATCTGTTCCGGATAATGGTGATACCCGGTCAGCAATTTTGTTCCTCACCTATTGCCTGCTACAATTCCTTAAGTCATTGACATCACTGATCCTGTATCAATGGGTACAGGATTTAAAAATATAAAGAGTGAATAAGGAATTAATTATCAATTCAACCTCATCCGAGGTTGAGATTGCCTTGCTCGAAGATAAACTCCTTGTTGAACTGAACAAGGAAAAATCGAACAACGAATTTGCTGTGGGAGATATTTACCTGGGCAAGGTCAAAAAGATCATGCCCGGGCTGAATGCTGCTTTCGTGGATGTGGGTTACGGTAAAGATGCATTTCTGCATTACCTGGACCTGGGCCCTCAGATAAATTCACTGATCAATTATGTGAAAATTGGTCTTTCGGGCACAACTACGCCGGTTTCAATTGCTGATATCAAGCTGGAAGAAGATATCCAGAAATCCGGCAGAATTAATAACGTACTGAAACCCAACCAGCAGATAATCATCCAGGTTGCCAAGGAGCCCATCTCAACGAAGGGTCCCCGTGTGACCTCGGAGCTTTCTTTTGCCGGTAGATATGTGGTCATGATCCCATTTTCGGATAAGATTTCAGTTTCCCAGAAGATCAAAAGTCCGGAAGAAAGAAATCGACTTAAACGGCTCATTGCAAGCATCAAACCCAAAAACTGCGGAGTCATTATCCGTACTGTTGCCGAAGGTAAACTGGTGGCCGATCTTGATGCTGACCTCAGGGCATTGTACAAGCGATGGGAGATCATTGCAAAAAAGATGCCTACCGCTAAGGCTCCCCAAAAGATCATCGGAGAGATGGATCGTACATCTGCCATCCTTCGCGACATGATGAATGCCGATTTCAACAACATCATTGTCAATGATGCTGCCGTTTTCGAAGAGATAAAGAACTATATCCTGAAAATTGCACCTGAAAAAATTGGTATCGTTAAGCTCCATACGGGAAAAACGCACATCTACGAGCAATATGGCATAGATAAACAGATCAAGGGATCTTTTGGGAAAACCGTAACAATTAAAAGCGGAACTTACCTGATTATCGAACACACGGAAGCGTTGCATGTCATCGACATAAACAGCGGTCACCGGGTTAATTCGGAACAGAACCAGGAAGCCAATGTGCTGGAAGTTAATCTTGAAGCGGCAACAGAGGTAGCCCGGCAACTCAGGCTTCGCGATATGGGGGGGATCATCGTTGTTGATTTCATCGACATGAACCAGGGTATCAACCGCAGGAAATTATACGAAAAGCTGAAGACTGAAATGATGCGTGACCGCGCTAAACACTCCATCCTTCCTCCAAGTAAATTCGGGTTGGTTCAGATTACACGGCAACGCGTAAGACCGGAGATGAATGTCCAGATTCTTGAAAAATGCCCGACGTGTGAAGGTACAGGCGAAATCAGGCCGTCAGTCCTGCTTACCGACGACATCGAGAACAACCTGAGCTATCTTGCCCGCGAACAAAATGAGAAATTTTTATCACTTTTCATTCATCCCTATGTCTATGCATACCTGACCAAAGGACTTTTCAGCATTCAGTGGAAATGGTATTTCAGGTACAAACGATGGGTTCATCTGACGCCGCAAGCCTCCTATCATTTTCTTGAATATCATTTCTTTAACAAGAATGAGGACGAAATCAAAATGTAATTGATGGGAATAATTATCTCACGACGTTCCACAGAGAAGAAATGAACCTTCCTGCCACAGGCAGGTTCGTGATACCATCGTGCCCCTTCGTGTTATAAATGTATAATCAAATCTAATTCTGTTACTAAACATGAGTATTGTTGTCAGCGGCATCCGCCCCACCGGGAATCTTCACCTTGGAAACTATTTCGGAGCCATCACAAGTTTTGTCAGAATGCAGCAGGAAGACCAGTGTTTTTTCTTTATAGCTGATTATCATTCCCTGACTACTCACCCGACGCCGGAAGATCTCCACGGCAATGTGAAGAATGTTCTGGTCGAATTCCTGGCCTGTGGCATTGATCCTGAAAAAGCAACACTATATATTCAGAGCGATGTTCCGGAGGTTGCTGAGTTGTACCTTATGCTCAACATGAACGCATATGTTGGTGAACTGGAACGTTGTACTTCTTTCAAGGAGAAAATCCGTCAGCAGCCACAAAACATCAACGCAGGACTGCTGACCTATCCAACACTGATGGCTTCGGATATCATTATTCACAGGGCACATAAGGTTCCTGTCGGGAAAGACCAGGAGCAGCACCTGGAGATGACCCGGACATTTGCCAATCGCTTCAATCGTCTGTATAAAACAGACTATTTCCCTGAACCGGTGGCATATACGTTTGAACAAAACCTGGTAAAGATACCTGGTCTCGACGGAAGCCTGAAAATGTCCAAATCCGAAAATGAAAACAGCGCGATCTTTCTTGCAGATACTCCTGAAGTTGTCCGGAAGAAAGTTATGCGTGCAGTGACGGATTCCGGCCCTACAGAACCAAACCAGCCTAAATCGCAAGCTATTGAGAATATTTTCAGCCTGATGAAGGCATTGTCCTCAACAGAGACCTTCGATCATTTCAACGAGCTTTATAATACCTGCCAGATACGGTATGGTGATATGAAAAAACAGCTTGCAGAAGATGCGATCAGGTTTACAGAACCGTTTTCCGAAAAGATCAAGGCACTTCATGCCGACACAAATTACTTAAGGAAGGTTGTTGAAATGGGGGCTGAAAAAGCACGTACAAGCGCACGGAAGACCATTTCCGAAGTCCGGGAGATCATTGGCTTCAAGCCATTTTAAGCGTGTTTCTACTGTGCCCTATGTGCCTTTTGAGGTTACAACTTAGCAGCTATTGAATAATAAACTTATCCTGCAGACATGTTCGATACTGCTCCAACCAAAGAAACTGCTGTCCTTATCGGTCTGGCAACACGAAACCAGAGCTTCGAAAGAATTACTGAATACCTGGAAGAACTTGCTTTTCTTGTAGATACTGCCGGTGGAAGTTCTGTGAAGACATTCATTCAGAGAGTGGATTTCCCTGATTCAAGAACCTATGTTGGAAAGGGAAAGATGGAAGAAATAAAAGCGTATATCGAAGACAATAATATCGATATGGCTGTTTTTGATGACGAACTTTCCCCCAGTCAGATCCGGAATATTGAGCGTATTCTCAATTGTAAGATTCTCGACAGAAACAACCTTATCCTGGATATTTTCGCGCGCAGGGCTGCTACATCACATGCCCGGACACAGGTGGAACTGGCGCAATGTGAATATATGCTTCCACGATTGACCAGGATGTGGACGCACCTTGAAAAACAACGCGGCGGCATCGGTCTGAGAGGCCCGGGTGAGCAGGAAATTGAGACCGACCGGCGAATATTGCGTTACAGGATATCATTACTCAAAGAAAAACTTGAAGAAATTGACAGGCAGCAGTCAACCCAAAGAAAACATCGCCGCGATATGATCCGTGTTGCATTGGTTGGGTATACCAATGTTGGAAAATCTACGTTGATGAACCTTCTGAGCAAATCAGATATTTTTGCGGAAGACAAGCTTTTTGCTACACTCGATACTACGGTCAGGAAAATGGTTATCCGGGATCTGCCGTTTCTTCTTTCTGATACTGTGGGATTCATCAGGAAGCTTCCCCATACGCTAGTAGAGTCTTTTAAATCAACCCTGGATGAAGTAAGGGAGGCAGACCTTTTGATCCATGTTGTGGACATATCACATCGTGATTTTGAGGAACAGATTGGTGTTGTGACCCAGACCCTGACTGATATCCATGCCTCCAACAAGCCGGTAGTAATGCTTTTCAATAAAATTGACAAGTACACCCATGTTACCAGGGAAGAAGACGATCTTTCCCCGGTCCAGAAGGAGAACATGACAATTGAAGAACTCCGGAATACCTGGATGGGAAAGAGTAATCTGCCGAGTCTTTTCGTTTCTGCTACCGAAAAGATGAACATAGATGAACTTAAAGAGTTGATATATTCTGAAGTTAAAAAGCTTCGTGAACAGAGATACCCTCCAATTCAGAATTGATTCCCAATAAAAGAGTTTGAGCCTCATAAACCAAGCTGTCTTTTGCATTCCGCTTTACTGGTGAGACTAATAAAAACAGCACTCTAACGCGAATGTGTTAGGCTTATGTCTGGTTAGTTTGCAAATTTCCACAATGTTCTTTTCGGATTCTCATGTAACAGTAATTCAGGGAGATGAGATATTTTATTTTTATGGATTTGACACTCTTACTGAACGTACAGATATACTTTGATTCTTAGATTCCCACCCTATTTTACGTATCTTTGCAGGGCATAACCCTATTGGTTTCACGTGAAACATGACACTTTTTCCAAAATATGATCTGATTGTAGTTGGGGCCGGTCATGCCGGTTGTGAAGCTGCCGCTGCTGCCGCTAATTTAGGATCTAAGGTTCTTCTCATTACAATGAACATGATGAACATGGCGCAAATGTCATGTAACCCATCAATTGGAGGAATTGCGAAAGGGCAAATTGTTCGCGAGATTGATGCTCTCGGAGGATATACAGGAATTATTGCTGATCTAACTACAATCCAGTTCCGAATGCTAAATAAGTCTAAGGGGCCGGCAATGTGGAGTCCCAGGACACAAAACGACAGGATGCTTTTCTCAGAAGAATGGCGGACCCGGTTAGAACAATTACGTAGGGTTGATTTCTGGCAGGATATTGTTCAGGATATTATCGTAAAGAACCATAAAGTCATTGGTGTAAGAACCGGGTTGGGAATCGAGTTTTCATCAAAAGCTGTAGTTTTATCCAACGGTACATTTTTAAACGGAATTATTCATATTGGAGAAAAACAGTTTTCGGGAGGGCGAATCGGGGAAAGTTCTTCGATGGGATTAACAGAAAATCTCAGGAAATTGGGATTTGAATCCAGTCGTATGAAAACCGGAACACCTGCCAGGGTAGATGGTCGCTCATTAGACTTTTCCAAAATGGAAGAGCAAAAAGGAGATGAAATACCAGGTCAGTTCTCGTTTAGTGAACGAAATAAGCTTGATGTCCAAAAAAGCTGTTGGCTTACATATACCAACCTGGAGGTCCATGATATTTTACGTAAAGGCTTTTCCAGATCACCGCTTTTCTCAGGGAGGATTTCCGGGAGAGGTCCCAGATATTGCCCTTCCATCGAGGATAAAATTGAACGGTTTTCCACTAAAGACCGCCATCAATTGTTCATTGAGCCGGAAGGATGGAACTCAGTGGAATATTACATTAACGGGTTTTCATCATCATTACCTGAAGAAATACAATTTGAAGCTTTGCATAAAACGCCTGGATTTAAAAATGCCAGGTTTTTCAGACCAGGGTATGCTATAGAATATGATTATTTTCCACCGTTTCAACTCACACCAACCTTAGAAACAAAGCTCATTGAGAATTTGTTTTTTGCCGGGCAGATTAATGGGACAACAGGGTATGAAGAAGCTGCTGCGCAAGGGTTGATGGCAGGAATAAACGCTCATCTGAAAGTTAAGAAAAAACCCGAATTTATTCTTACCCGTGCACAGGCATACATTGGAGTGTTAATCGATGATTTGATCACAAAGGGAACTGACGAGCCCTACCGAATGTTTACTTCCCGGGCTGAATATCGCTTGCTTCTTCGTCAGGATAATGCAGATGTGAGGCTGACAAAACTTTCAAATTCTATTGGTTTGGCTTCTTCCGAAAGGGTTAAAACCGTTCAGGAGAAATATAAAAGAATTCAGGCAATAATTGAATTTCTAAAAAAAGAGAGTGTAAGCCCCGAAGAAATAAACCCTTTATTAGTTAGCAAAAAGACCCAGCCGATTACTCAGAGATTTAAAATTTTTAACCTGGTTCTTAGGCCACAATTAAGTATTTTCGACGTAACATTATGCATTAGGACCCTTTCTGCCTTCATAGAAAAATTAGGAAAAGTTACAAATGAAGAACTTGAAGAGGCAGAAATTCTTCTCAAATATGAGGGGTATATTGAGAAAGAACAGGAAATAGTTAATAAACTGTCAAAGTTTGAATACCTGTCTCTTTATCCGGATATAAACTATCATTTGATGTTATCACTTTCCTGGGAAGCCAGGGAAAAGCTTTCAAAGATCAGGCCAAGAACTATTGGGCAAGCCTCCAGGATCAGTGGCGTTTCTCCAGCGGATATCTCAGTGCTGGTTGTTTTTCTGGGGCGTTAACTTTTTTCACGTGAAACAATCATTCAATTTGAAGTAATCCACAAATTCTGTTATCAATTTATTTTAACTATTAACCCATGGAATTATTGAACTTCTGCCCTCTCTGTAAAAGCACAGAATTCTTTGAATTTATAAAAGGGTGTGATTATTTTCTGACAAAAGAAGAATTCACAATTGTTCAATGCCATGAATGCGGCTTTAAGTTTGTGAATCCACGGCCTGCGGCGAATGAAATCATCTCATACTATGAATCACCAGAATATATTTCTCACGATACTCAAGGCCCAGGAATCCGGAAAATAATTTATTCTCTGATCCGGAGTTATACCATCAAAAAGAAAAGAATCCTCATTGAAAGATATTCAACAGGGCGAAAACTTCTTGATATTGGTTGCGGAACCGGAGAATTCATTTCAAGTTGCAGAACATCCGGATGGGAGGTGACCGGTGTTGAGCCTAATCAAAAAGCAAGGGAAATAGCAATAGTAAAATATAAGGTTAATATTATTGATGAGGCGGCCTTAAAGGTGATGTCCAAGCCCTACTTTGATGTGATAACGCTTTGGCATGTCCTTGAGCACGTCCATCAGTTAGAGGAACGGATGCAAAACATTAAGAATATTCTGAATGAGAACGGAATACTCCTTATTGCCGTCCCTGATAGTAACTCTTGGGACGCTCAGCATTATGGAAAATATTGGGCAGCATATGATCTCCCACGTCATATTTATCATTTTTCTAAAAATACATTATCCCAGCTAGCAGCGAAGTTTGAATTTTCTGTTGAGCAAATTGTTCCGATGAAATTTGATTCATTTTACATTTCTCTTTTAAGTGAAAAATATTTGAAAGGAAAAACAAACTATGTTAAAGCTGTTTTGAATGGGTTTCGATCCAATGAATATGCGAGAAGGGAAAAAATGGAGTATTCCAGCCTTATTTTTGTCTAAAAGCGAAAAATTCGAAAATAAAGCCTTTTAGCGCACGATAGGTCTGTTATAATACCGGGTATCATTTTTTATCGAATCGTGCCCTAAAAATGATTTGCAAGGCCCGCTTGTTACTTGTTGTAATTCAGCACTATAGATGGCAGTTTCCGGAAATAGCAGAAAAAATAGTTTTTGGCCATACCTGATTAGCAGTTTCGCCATGATCTTCGTGGCGATTTTGGTAGAAAAGTATTCTTATCAACAAAACAGACCAAGTAAAATCACGGATCAATTCCAATCTGTTTTTTTGAAAAAGGAAGCCAGGGGTAATGAGGAGTTAAATGTTTTGGTCAGAAATTTCCCAAATCAACCTTTTCAAAAAAGAATTCAATTTTCCCAGAATCAAAAAACACATCTTGAAACAGAAGGTTTTTATTTTTTTATTTATGAAAAAGATTCTCTTATTTACTGGTCGTCAAATTTAATTCCTCGAATAGAATCTCTAAGGGAAATTAATGCATCCCGGCATAACTCAATTATAAAACTAAGCAATGGATGGTATTATTTTATACTGCGGAAGGAACTTTCAAGGACTTACATTGTATTTATCCAGATTGAAAATTCTTATCCATTCAGAAATGAATATCTTCACAACTCATTTCAATCAGATTTTAATGTTCCGACTGGTGTTGAGGTAAGAAATGTAGATGGTCCTAACACCATTTATTCTTTAACGGGTATTCCCGCATTCAGTCTGGTAATTCCAGTTCAAAGCAAATTATCACTTGTTTGGTTTTGTATTTTATTTTTTCTTTATTCTGGCGGGTTTCTCCTTTTTCTGGTATTTTTATACAAACTATATTCCCATCTTCTTGAATCGAGTCACCATAAAGCATTATTACTTTTGGGAATCATTCTGGATGTCTTAGTACTCCGGGGCATTCAATTTTTGACAAAATTCCCACGGGTAATCTATGATTCTGATCTTTTTGGGCCAAACTACTTTTCCTCTTCAGCAATCCTCCCGTCTCTTGGAGATTTTTTAATTGACAGTTTGTTAGTGTTATTTCTTGCGTATGTATTTTTCATGGCCTTCCCAGGGATTTGGCTTCCGGTTAAAAGAAGATCAAACCGGTATGTTCTCTGCATCCTTCAGGTACTTGTTATTGTTATTGCATTTCAACTTTCTCTTTACCTCGTTTGGGATCTTGTTTTTAATTCAACGATAAACCTGAACCTTCAGAATATTTCCGGGATAACTCTAACCAGCATTATTGGATTTACTATAATAGCAGCAGTTTTTCTTTCCTTTTTTCTTTTTTCTTTCAGATTATCCGTATCTGCATGGAATTTATTCCAAAGGAATTTCTCAGGTAATAAAGAGACAAACATCACCAGAATTTCCCTTTCCTGGACTGTCGTATTCCTTGTCTTGTTCGCAGTTTTAGCGACACTGATCTTGAATGCATGCAACTTTAATTCTGAAAAGGAGAAAAGAAAATTGTTGGCGTTAAAACTTGGAATGCGGCGTGATCCGGTGGTGGAAATGTTGTTTTCACGTCAGGAGGATCAAATGGTAAGGAACTCTTTTCGGATTGGTGCTTCTGAAAAGCGAAAGCCGGGCATTGTTGATACCAACGAAGATAGCATTGCACACTGGATTCAACGTCGGTACTTCCGGGAAGCCTGGAATAATTATACTGTCCAGGTCACGCTTTGTATGGGAAAAAAAGTTTTAAGAATTCAACCACAAAACTATCTATATGGCTGTAATTCTTATTTTAGGAATCTTCTCAGAGAATTCGGTAAACCTACGGATAGCAGAAACTTATTTTTCCTCGATTATGGCTCTGGTTATAAGAACTATCTTGCAGTGATTCCTCTTACGTTTGAACCAATTGCAACAACAGATACCGCAGTGGCTTTTATTGAGATTAGTTCTAAACTGGTTCTTAAAGATCAGGGCTATCCTGGATTGCTAATCGATAACCCTCAAGGACAGATTAAAGATATTTCGGACTACTCCTATGCGTTCTACAGGAATTCTAAACTGATTCAACGATTTGGCAACGTTGATTACAGGCTTGAGCTAGATCATTCAATTCAGCAGACAGGACTCCAGCCTCATTTTTATTCCAGTGATGGATACAGTCATTTTTGCTATCCGATTAACCAGAAAGATTTCCTCATAATAAGTAAGCAAGAGCCGACAATGATGGACATCATTGCCCCTTTTTCTTATCTTTTTTTCTTCTTTACCTTGTTTACGTTTGCTTTTTACGCGATTGTCCGTTTTGGCATGTTGATACACATATCATTTTCCCGCATGGCAGAACGGATACAGGTTTCAATGACAGCGATAATGATTGTGTCTTTTGTGATCATCGGAGGATTGATAATATATTATATCGAACAATTGAATACCAAAAAAGACATTGATAATTTAAACGAAAGGACGCACTCAGTTTTAGTCGAACTACAGCATACATACGGATCTGTTGAAACACTTGACGAACAGAGCAGAGAAGATTTGAATGAACAAATGACTAAACTGTCAAATGTATTTTTTACAGATATAAATCTATATAATCCTCAAGGACGACTGGTCTCATCATCCCGCCCGGAAATTTTCGAAGCGGGATTGATTTCTTTCATGATGAATCGCTGTGCATTTGAACAGCTCCAAAACGCACATAGCTCGTTCTACGTTCTCGATGAACAAATCGGAGTACATAAGTATCTTTCTGCTTTCATGCCTGTTTATAACGATCGAAATCAGCTTCTGGCATATTTGAACCTGCCTTACTTTGCAAGGCAGGAAGAAATGAAGCATGAAATTTCGTCTTTTCTGGTTACCTTTATTAATGTTTATGTTTTTCTTATCATTCTCGGGGTTATCATTTCCCTGATCGTGTCATCATACGTCACACACCCATTGAAATTGCTTACCACAAGCCTCGGCCGGATATCCTTTGGAAAAACAAATGAAAAAATCAATTGGAGAAGAAAAGATGAAATAGGCAAACTTATTGATGAATATAACGTAATGGTTGACGAACTCGTAAAGAGTGCCGATGTACTAATACGCTCCGAGCGAGAAGGTGCATGGAGGGAAATGGCCAGACAAGTTGCACATGAGATTAAAAATCCACTGACGCCCATGAAACTCAGCGTTCAGTACCTCGAAAAAGCATGGAATGAAAACGCACCTGGCTGGGAGACCAGACTAAAGCGGTTTTCCCAGACAATGATCGAACAAATCGAAGCTCTTTCTTCAATTGCCGCTGAATTTTCAACCTTTGCCCAGATGCCCGCAACCCAGAACGAAGTGCTGGACCTCAACGAGGTACTTCAGAGTGTTATGGCGCTGTACGACAATTTCCCAAGCATAAGCTACACATATTACCCGGGTTCTACACGGAAATATATCCTAGCCGACAGGAAGCAACTTTACAGGGTTTTTACAAACCTTATCAATAACGCAATCCAGGCAATTGAAGGTAATAAAACAGGACACATCCGTCTCTCGCTCATTCAGGAAAATGATTTTTCTAAAGTTACAATAGAAGATAATGGAATCGGAATTCCTCCGGACCAGTTTGACAAGGTGTTCTTGCCAAATTTTACTACCAAATCAGGCGGAATGGGATTGGGTCTTGCCATTGTAAGAAACATTGTCACGGAAGCCGGGGGCAGGATCACCTTTGTCTCACAAAAAAACGATGGTACAATATTCACCATAAACTTTCCTGTTAAGGAAAATACTGGCCAACCAGTAAAAACTGATTGATATGAAAAAAATCATTGTATTTAGCGGGATCATTTTCTTTTTGACGGCTTGCTGGCATCACAATAAAAAGGAAGTAATTTTCTACCACAAATTTGAAAAAAAGTCCTGGTACAGGTACGATCATCTTACATTCAATATTCCCATTCTGGAAGTTAACATTCCATACACGCTCTATTTCTTTGCAAAACACGGTAAGAATTACGAGTTTGACAACCTCGATTTCGGCATCGTCATGAACACTCCTTCCGGGGAAGAAAGGATAAACCAATATAATTTTGTGATCAGGAAAAAGTTTGGCGGATACGCTGGAACATGCGTCCAGGATACTTGTGAGGCAATCATCCCCATAAAAAGGGGCATCTTTTTTTCGCAAAAAGGCATCCTGAAACTTGATATTGAGAATCTGGTTCCAAGACTGGAGGTGAAAGACCTATTTGGGGTTGGAATTAAACTTGTTCCAGGAAATTAATATCTCTTCTGCTTTTTTTCTATCAAGGGTTAATTGTTTCTTGAGTTCCTCCAGGCTGGGAAATTTTTGTTCATCCCTTAGCCTGTCAATAAAAAAAACCTGCAGGCATTTCCCATATACATCTGCTGAGAAGTTAAAAATATTAACTTCAATTGAATGGGAATCCTGGTTAAAGGTCGGTCTTACACCAATATTGACCATGCCTTCATAAAAAGTGTAATCCATTGCGATTTTGGCCGCATATACACCATTTGCTAAAAGCAATGGAAAATCCTCTAATAATTCAAGATTTGCAGTAGGAAACCCAAGCGTTCTCCCCAGTTGCCTTCCCATGATAACAATACCGAAAATAGAATAGGGTTGCTTCAAGATCAAATTGGCCTCATGTAAATTACCAGTGGCCAACGCAACCCTGGCTCTTATGGGTATATCAATGTTTTCCACCTTGCAAATCTAATGCAATTTTTACGGCTTTTATTACCCATGATCGTTCTAAACCGCGTATCATCGGCGACTTATACTTCACTAATCGTGAGCCTCATGGAAGCCGTTAATCATACTTTTAAACGTTGTGATCGGAGTCGTTCCGATAGTGCAGAAATAAACATGGATCATCATGAAAAGAGAAATCATAAAACCAGCCGTTATATGAACAAGGTCTGTAAGATGGAGGGCGCTAAAACCCAAGAATTTCAGCGGGATAAAAATGTCCGGGTACATAAGGGCAATCCCGGTAATTATTATTACCGGAACAAGTAAACTCATAACCACCAAGTACGTGAATTGTTGTAGCGGGTTGAATTTCCGTTCTTTATTGATTGGGAAAGGGGCCTTTTCTTTTTGAAAGATTCCTTTTGTATAGTAAATCACTTGAACTGTAAGGTTCTTAAAAAGTCCCTTAAATTTTATCTTGTAGTGACGCCCATTACCTGATACTATATTTCCAAAAAGAAAAAGAAAATAGTTGACCGATAGAAGTATAGCAACAATATTATGCAGTGAAACTGCAATATTAAAACGGATTAGCGGATATTTGGGGTTGGAGAATTGCATGCTGACTCCAGTAATGATCAATATCAGGCAAAGCAATGCATTGATGACATGCCAGAGACGAATAAAAACAGGATAGAAGTAAATCTTTTCCTCGGCCATATAAATTATTTTTTAAAGATTCTAAAGAGGGTATGGATAAATATTCCAATGAGGACGAATACCGCGATGATCACACTAATAACATTGAGGAAAAAGTTCCTGTTTGCCCCTATTACTGAGGAATCATTCGCAATAACACCTTTGAAAAAGCCTTGAGAACTTCTGATTTCTTTTATCTTATAGCGATACAGGGAGGCTAACAACACGGAATTTGTCGAGTGGCATTCCTCACATCGTTTCACGGCTTGTTTTTTTGGGAGGATTTTATGACCGACAAGTATGCTGTCATTAATTTTTTTCGTATGACATTCAATGCAACGAACAGATTGAAAATGGAGCTTCTGATTAGGTAGCCAATCATGTTTTTTAATGAGGTTAGGGATCTCTTTGTCGGTCAGGAGTTGATATTCATTGATATCACTATGACAATTCAGGCAGATTGCATTATCATAAGAAATCGTCAGTTTAATGTTATCACTGGTACGTGCTGTGATCAGGTAAGTATGGGCATTATGACACATCCAGCAAGTGAAATCACTTCCATGTTTTTCGGAATGAACGCTGGCCTGGAATTCCTTATCAATATTTTCAAAGTGGAATTTAGCATATTTTTCATCACCTCCGTGGCAATCTAAGCAATTTGGTTTAGCTTCCATACGAAGAGTGCCGGCATGAGGGAAAGTCTGGTATTCTTCGGAATGGCAGTCGATACATTTAAATTCCCGGTGGTTGGATTCATAGAAAACAGATCGCTTCAGGATAAGTTCAACATACATTTTCTTCGTCACAACCTTCTTTGTCCCGTCATTTATGTATGTATATTTTGATTGGCCATGACACTGAAAACACTTTTCGTTCTCAGATGAGTTTTTATGTTTGGAAAAAGTGTTATTTGCCGAAATCTGTTCCGTTTTTACAAGAGTGTCAACCTTGGTCGTATTGCTGGCTGTTCCCAGGTTAAGGCATCCCAGGGAAAAAACAACCAACAACAAAGCAGCCAGAATTATTTTAGACTGAAAAAAATTCCTCATTCTTACTTTTATGAAGATGATGATTATGCAATGAATTAAACGAAAATTGGGTGTTTACCATAGATTAATAAACACCCAATTTGCCATGAATTAATGAATTATTTTTTTAATGTACGCATGAATGCTACAAGTGCCCAATGGTCGTTAACATCTACGATTTTTTTCTCATAGGAAGGCATTTCATCACGGCCGAAAGAGGTTTTGTAATATATCTCGCCATCGGTCTGACTTTGAAATGCAGCGGATGAAAAATCACCTGGATTGGTTTTCAGTGAAGCGCCTTTTGGTCCATCCCCTAATCCTTTTGCACCATGGCAGGATTTGCAATTTTTTGCCCAAAGATCTTTACCATTTGCAATTACTGCGGGATCAGATAATTTCACTGCGGGTTTCATGGTTTTGTACTTATCAGGAGCAGGCCATGGTTTTGCTTTTGCCTGTTGTGCATTGGCTGTAATACACATAATGAACATAATTGCAACTAAAGCAGTTACAAATAATGTAATGATTTTTTGTCCTTTTTTCATTAGAATAATTTTTAAAGTTAAACATGGGTGAATTAGAATGTCCATAAACGGGTTATGTTAAACCCGATTAAAAGTGCGCCATTATATGGATTATGATCATTATACATAGCTATTTCCTGAGGAAGGATGCCCTGCGCTGCCGAAATAAAAATCTGAAAAGCATGAGTGCTGGTTGATATTTCTACTCCAAGGCCGACATTAGGCCAGGGCATTTTGTTCAGGTAAGTAAACACAGATTGAGAATAACTTAGTATGATTGATGACTGCGGGCTGATCTTCAATCTGCCGATGCCTGAAAGATATAGATTGTCGTTGTAGAGGGAATTGACATGCGTTTCTTTCATAGTAGAATCAACCTGATTGAAATGAACCCACCCGATTCCAAACTGCGCAGAAAATTCTTTACAAAATCTTCGCGCAAACATAAATTCTCCAAAATATGCAAGCCTGTCTGTCCATTTAAAAGAAGAACCAAAGGTTGATTTGTTCAGGCAATTTAATGCAGCGTCACCATAAACTGCAATTGTCAGCGGGCACCCGCCTTTTTGCTGATGAGCGAAAGTATATTTCACCTGGATATCCTGATATGTTTTTAGTTTAGTGGTTCCAATACCAACTAACAGATTCTTTGTTATAGTGTAGTCCAATCCGAAACGAATATTGGAACTCCCCCAAATCCCAGCGAGGTCTTGCCATCCGTTTTGTATTGTGCCAAACCGGTGTTGTAAAATCAATTGCAATGTATGAGCCGGGGGTTGAACAACGGTTTGTTCATCAATAAAATATCCGCTCTCAAAAGGGGCCTTTACCAAAGATTTGGTTGGTGTTTGTGAAACAACTGAGTCCTGAGAAAAGGTAAGCCCTATTCCTGATGCAAAAAACAACAGGCATAAAAACAATCTTCTCTTGATGCCAATAGTAGATGTGTGCATTGGTTGAATGATTTAATGAATAATTGTTTAACAGTTTAGTTATTTAAAGCGCCTTGCTGAATCCAAAGCAGAACAAGCTGTGAATCCGTGATATTGTTCGACCACTGATACATTCCGCCATTCGGAGCAATTTCTGTATAGATCTTACTCTGGTTGGGCGAGGTTTTATTAATGTAATTTCCTGTGGTCAGGCTGTTATAAGAATTCCCTGGCCTAAGGTCAGGGGCGGGGCTTCCTGTATGGCACGTCACACATTTTTGAGTAAAAATTGGTTGAATGTCAGTTGAAAACAGGACTTTCTTATCCGGGTTTATTTTATCCGGTACAAGTGTATCATATGTACAGGAGTAAAAGAAAAAAACGCCCATGATAGCTAAAAAAGCCAAACTAAAAATTCTCTTTCGCATAAGTTACAATTTTATGATAAAAAACAATCAGAAACACAAAACAATTTTTTTTGATATATTTATTGTGCTTCCATTCGATAAAGTTACAAAATAAATTCCCGAAGGCAACAAATTGCGTAAATCAAATGATTTTTGAGTCGATCCTGCTGGTAAGATTTCGTTAAAAATGGTAAGAATCTTTTTCCCCGTAACGTCATATATTGAAAGGGTAATATTTTCCTCGTTTTGGATGTAGAATGAAGCAGAAACCATATCCATTACCGGGTTTGGAAATACCCTGAAAACTACGTCGTTTAAGGGGTTTTCAATTGATGATGTCGTTTTTTCCTGAATAATCAGTGTTGATAGATTTGTCGAGGCCTGGCTTACAGCAAAGGCCCCATAAAAAGTAACAGGGCCGGTTCCGGCAGAAGGAGCAGTCCAACTGAAAGTCCAGGTTGCAGAAGTACCATTTAAGGGAACAGTATGTGTCACGTACTTTGTTCCGACAACCTGGTTACCACTTCCGGCAGAAAGTGATCCAAGCATTGTTCCACTGAGGCTTTGCGGAGAAATCTCGAAACCCTTGCGGCCAGATCCTACCGATGACGCGGTAATGGTATATGTTGTTCCGGGAGTATATCCAGATGCAGGGACATCAGAAGTAATCCATCCGGAAACAGTTGTCGGACTACCGCCGTGACATTGTGTACAATTTGCATTATCCGCCGGAGAGCCACTATAACCTGCGGGTGCACCTGAAGGATATTTTGAATCCATTCCGCTAAAACTTAGCAGGAATAAGGCTGTAAAACATAAAATGCTGAACGGAAGAAGTAATTGTTTTTTCATGATCTTACTGTTTATGAAGTAAAAAAGGCTTCAGGGTTTCTGAAGCCTTTTTTAAAGTCCAAGTAAAGATTAAAGACCTTTAGTGTTCATATAATCAATGCCAGCTTGTAGCATATCATGAGCATACTGATAATTGTGAACGCCCATACTTCTGTCTGCATCAACCAACAGGAAGTTCCAAACAACAGCCAATTGAATCTGTTTATAAGATCCAGGCTTTAATACCATATTGTTTGTATCAAAGACCCCGGCAACAGCCAGCTTTACCTTCAATTGCTGGTAAAGTCCCCTGATTTCAGTTTGCTTGCTGTCAACGTCAAAAGTTTTTTGTCCTGAGTGGCAGCCTGACGTATTGCATATTTTAACATTATCACCGGTTTCAGCACTTGTCATCCAGAGAGTATGTCCTCCAACAAATTTACCCTGTGGGTTTGACATATGGCAAGAGTTGCAGCCAAGCGTGTTTCTGTGTGGGGATGAACCAAATGCATTCGCGCCCATTTCAAATGCAGCAATACCGGCTAACATTTCAGATTGTGGCCCGTGATGCGGTCCCCAGCGCGTATTGCTGCTTGCAATTGTAATCAGGTCAGTTCCTTTAGGATCGGTGAGCCATGGAGAAGGCTTCCTTGCCTGGTGACACCTGGCACAAAGATTTCCATCTGCAGCTAAGTCAATAGTAGCCGTTTTATCAACTAATGGGTGAACAGGTGATGTGGTTTTAAGTCCCCAATCTGAAGTAGTGTATGTCTCATGGATTTTATGACAAGTACGGCAGTTAATTGGAGCACCATCAGGAACAGGTGCTAATGTAGTATCAGAACCAGTGCTGACAACCTCATTAAATCCCTGACTCGTATGGCAAGCAGCGCATGATGTTCCCGAAGCTCCTCTCTGCACGACATCTCCGGATGCATGCTGTGAGGCATCATACTGATAAATCTTTGTCGTGATCGAGTCGCTGAAATTGTGGCATTGCTGACAAGTCGCCGATGCATTGGTTCCATTCGTACCAGCGGGACCCTGAGGTCCTTCTTTTGTACAACTGGACAGCACCAGGCTGGCAACAGTAACAAAAAGCCCTGCTGTAATAATGAATAAAGTTCTTTTCATGGTTTATGTGGTTTTGGTTAATAATTCCTTATATTGTTTGTTATTTCACAAGTCAAAAGCAAAGATATTCAAGAAAAAAAACCCACAGGACAACATGTTCCTGACATTTGTTAAAACATCAAAAGAGATATATCAAAGTAAATTTGACAAATATCAACACAAACTTCTCTGAAAATAATATTGTATAGAGAGTCAGGGGCAGTAAAAGTTGCGTAAATATACTTCTTCAAATGAGGAAAGTCAAGAAAAAACTAGCCAGTCTCGCTGATACGCTGTAACAATCCCCTGTTCAGGATATGAATGAAATTTCCTTCAGCAGCAAGAATGCCTTCTCCCTTGAATTCTTTCAGAATACGAATTGCACTTTCTTTCGACATTCCTGAAAGGTCGGCAAGGTCCTGGCGGGAAATTGTCAATTCGAACGGATTACGGCAATAAACCTTTTCTCCAAGGTAGATCAGGGCGTCTGCAATCCTTCCATGCATCTGCTTTTGTGTAAGGCTGATGAATTGATCAAAGTTGGTTATTGCTTGCTGGCTAAACCGCTTAATGAATTCATCGGCAAAGTCAGGATTCTGGCGAACCAGTTTTTTGTATGTATTTACATCAACCAGGCACGCACTGGATGGCTCAATCGCAGAAGCGGAATAATGATGGCGATTGTCGACATAAATTCCAGGTCCGAAAATATATTCCACTGGTTTAACAAGCCCGAGAATAAGGTTCTTACCCAGTCCTTCGATGTATATCTTTGCCATGCCTTTGGTGATGCAAAGAAAATGTGGAGACGGGGTTCCTTGTTTAAACATGATTTCCCCGGTTTTGAATGTGACTTCAAAACGGTTCTGGTTCATCAGCTCCAGCTCAGGAATGGATAATTTTTTAAAAACAGAAGATTTACAATTGCAGTCAACACAATTGGAATTTTTTATAAATCGGGCCATCCGCGAGAAGTGTTTTTATCAGCTGACGTACAAAAATAGTAATAATATGAATAACAGTTTGTTCTTAAATTCCCTGGGATGCTTTCCTTAAATGAGATTCTCCTTTATCAGATAGTGAGCGATTTGTACTGCATTTGTAGCAGCCCCTTTCCTGAGGTTGTCTGAAACAAGAAAAAGGTTCAGGGAATTTTGATTTGACTCGTCCCGCCTGATCCGACCTACAAAAACATCATCTCTGCCTTGTGATATCAACGGCATTGGGTAAATGTTTTGTGAAGGATCATCCATAACAGTAACTCCTTGCATTTTATCTAATACGAAACGTACCTCATCGAGATCAAACTCATTAAGAAATTCAATGTTTACTGATTCTGAGTGTCCAATATAAACTGGCACTCTGACTACTGTTGCTGTTATCCTGATTGTTTCATCAGACAAAATTTTGCGCGTTTCATTCACCAGTTTTACCTCTTCTGTTGTGTAACCGGATGCAAGAAATTCTCCACCATGAGGGATCACATTCAAGTCGATCGGAAAGGGGTAAGCCATTTCTCCTGCAACGCCCACCCGTTCATTTTCCAATTGTCTCCAAGCTATTAGCCCTGTACCGGAGACCGACTGATAGGTTGAAACAACAATCCGTTTAATTTTATATTTGAGGTGAAGAGGAAAAAGAACCATTACCAGCCCGATGGTTGAGCAATTGGGATTGGAAATAATCTTATCCGTTGATTTTAGAACTGACCCGTTGATTTCCGGAACAACCAGGGGGACGTCATCATTCATTCGCCATGCCGAGGAGTTGTCGATTACTGTCGCTCCAACTGCAGCATATTTTGGTGCCCATTCTCGAGAGGCTGCTGCACCTGCCGAAAAAATGGCAATATCTGGTCTCATGGCCAGGGCATGGTCGTTGTCCTGGATGATGTGCTGTTCTCCGTTATGATCGAACACAGTGCCGTAAGACTTTGGCGATGCAACTGGAATTAATTGCGAATACGGTGTCTTTTGTTCATGCAGGATTGTCAACATAGTTCTTCCAACAAGCCCGGTAGCACCAACTACAGCGATTTTCATTGATTTGTTCATGTTAAGTTATCACTGGAAATTTTGTATGTACAAAGTTAACCGAAGGTTTTTAACAAAGCATATTACCTTTTTACTTTTCTCCGATTAAGGGAGAAAAGGTATAAACTCAATTTTTTGGCAGAAGATAAAGCCAGTAAAAAACAAATCCAATGAAAAAACTCAAACGATTCATTCCTGTTGTTGTCTGCATTTTATCAGGAATAAGTGCTTCTGCGCAAGTATCAGATGGTTTTGAGGATTTAAACTTTACACAAAATCCTGTATGGTACGGCGACACTGGTCATTTCAAGGTAAATAGTGCGCACCTCTTACAATTAAAATCAAGCGGATCAGATACTTCTTTCCTGTCAACACAAAATTCACTCATTGAAAATACCGAGTGGCAATTTTGGGCGAAGCTTTCTTTTAACACCTCTGCTAACAATTATGCCCGTGTTTATCTTGCCTCTGATCATCAGGATTTAACGGAACCACTGAATGGGTATTATCTGCAGATAGGAGGGAGCAATGATAGTCTAGGCTTTTTCAGACAGAATGGGTTATCAACAGAAAAGCTCTTCCAGGGATTCTTTACCAGCACCGGGCACTCAACAAATGTGATGAGAATAAAAGTGGTGCATGATTCAGCTGGGATGTGGCATCTTTTTTCTGATTCAACTGGTGGAACAAATTTTATCGAAGAGGGAAATTGTTCAGAATCTCTAATTAAATCATCATCCTGGCTTGGCGTTTATTGTCGGTACACATCGAGTAATTCGACCAAGTTTTACTTTGACGATTTTTTTGCTGGAACCATACAGGTGGATACGACAGTCCCTGTTGTGAAATCGTATAACATAACAAGTTCCAATGGATTGGATGTTTTTTTCTCGGAGAATGTTGATAAAGGTTCCGCAGAAAACCGGTCTCATTATTCACGATCAAATTCCGAATCGCCTATGACAGCCAACCTTGATCCGGAAAACCCAATAAGGGTTTCCCTAACCTTTCAGCATGATTTTGATGAAGGAGTATTCGATACGTTAACAATTACTGATATTGCTGATCTGTATGGGAATCATGCTTCGAACCTTCGTGTTCCCTTCTGTTCATATCATGTTAAGAGTTTTGATGTATTGATAACAGAAATTATGGCAGATCCGGACCCAGCGGTTGGGCTCCCTTCTGTCGAATATGTGGAATTATTTAACAGGACAAAATATCCAATAAATCTGAAAGATTGGGTTTTTCAGTACGGGGTTCATTCCAAAGTATTTCCAGATATAGCGCTTGACCCGCTTGGGTTCCTGATTCTGACGCAGGGAGATTCGCTTCAGGAATTTGGACGCACCATTGATCTACTGAGCTCAGGATCGAGCCTTACCAATGATGGGGCAGAACTGATTCTAAAGGATAAATCCGGAAAAACCATTCATGGCGTTAGTTATTCAAAAAGCTGGTATCAGTCTTCATATAAAGAAAATGGTGGCTGGTCGCTTGAAATGGTCGATCCAAAGAATCCCTGTGGTTGCCGTGAAAACTGGCGTGCGTCGATATCGCCCCTGGGGGGATCGCCCGGATCAAGAAATTCAGTATATGCCGAAAACCCAGACAATGATAGTCCTTATCTGAAAAGAGCCAGGATAATTCCAGACCGGGAGGTAGATATCCTTTTCTCTGAACCAATGGACAGCCTGAGCATTGCCAATGTCAACAGCTGGAATATTGATCATGGTTTTGGTTCTCCGGATAGTCTATTCTTTTTCCCTCCGGATTTTAGCCGGTTAATTTTAAAGTACCATGATCCTTTTCAAATGGGGATACAATATGAGATTGGCTGCAAAAAAGGACTGGCAGATTGTGCTCTAAATTTCCTTGATACGACGAAGACAGTTCGTGCAGCACTGCCTGATTCAATTGAAACGGGTGACATCATCATCAATGAAATTCTGCCGAATCCTGCTTCCGGGGGTGAGCGTTTTGTTGAGATATATAACCGATCACAAAAAATTCTTGATCTTAAAGACATTCTGTTGGCCTCTGTTGATGGTATGACTGGAAAACTGAATAAGACAAGTTGTTTGACAACCACAGGGTTGTTATCATTTCCAGGAGATTATTTTGTTTTAACAAAGGATCCCATGGATATACAATCAAGGTACTATTCTCCTGATAAAGATGCTTTCCTTCAATTGGAAACAATGCCGGGCTACCAGAACGACAACGATGAAGTTGTACTTGCGAGGAAATGGGATGAAAAAATCATTGATGATGTGATATACTTGAAGGATATGTGTTTCCCGTTGTTAAACTACACTGACGGCGTCTCTCTTGAACGAATCAATCCAATGAGTCCTTCAAAAGAAAAGAGTAACTGGCATTCTGCTTCAGAAAGTTGCGGTTATGGAACACCAGGGTACAGAAATTCTCAATACCGGGAGGGTTCACAGCCAGATGGCTGGCTAACGATTAATCCGCAGGTATTTTCTCCTGACAATGACGGGAAGGACGATTTTACATGTCTCGTTCTTCATCCCGACAAGGCCGGTTATTTTGTGTCTATCGAGATTTTTGATGAGCAGGGAAGGAAAGTTCGTCAGTTAGTCAACAATCAGATGTTGTCATCTGTTGAACAGATTACCTGGAATGGCCTTGACGACAACGGACAAAAAGCCGCCATTGGTCCGTATCTTTTTTTGACAGAATTTATACATCCCGACGGAACAAAAAAAGTGGTTAAACAAGTCGTTGTTATAGCTGGGAAGCTTTAGCAGGAAGCAAACGCAATTGCTGCAACGGAAATCCGAACCCCGGAAATTTTTGATAACGCCATTGCGCATGCCTCAATTGTAGCACCAGTTGTTACAACATCGTCGACCAGGAGGATGTGCTTTCCTTCAAGGGTATGAGATTCTTTGACCTTAAATATTTCTTCAACATTCTGCCACCGCAGAAACCTTGATTTTTTTGTTTGGGTTTCTGATGTTTTTTGGCGAAAAAGGACCTGTGTTTCGACCGGGATATTCATGGCAGCGTTGAGGCCAATAGCAAATTGTTCACTCTGGTTAAATCCGCGGGAAAGAAACTTTTTGGGATGTAACGGAACAGGAATTATTTGATCAGTTGACCGGAAGCCAGGCGAAGCGCTAAGATGCAACCCGTATTGCTTTCCAAGCCACACACCAATATCTTTTCTTCCTTTATACTTCAATGCATGAACAAGTTGCTGCACAGAATTGCCTTTATTGAACAATAAGTAAGCTGCTGCATTTTCAATCCGGGTTCTTCCCCAGAAAATCCTTACCAACGGATTCTCATTGTCATTATGAAAGTTTGTTCTGGGCAAATGGTAATCGCAAAATGTACAGATTATTTTTTCATTTTCCCATAGAAAATTCCCACAACCTGCACAAATGCCGGGATAGATGAGCCCGACAAAATCCTTTATATATGACATGGGATAATTGGTTTTAAATTAATCGGTTGGTGATGGATGCTTTTAATCGTAATACGTCGGTGATTCCTGTGTTTCGTGTAATTTATGAACGGATTCAATTTTTCACTTAATCAGTCGAAAGCAAAAAAGTAGTACCTTTCCCTTCAGTTTTTTGTGATCAATCCGAAACAATACAGCGAACGAAATGAATATTCCAAACCTTCTTGAAGTCAGAAACGTATCAACTGTATTCCAGCGGGAGAATAAAATCACAAACGCCGTTAACAATGTTAGTTTGTCTTTGAGGCCCGGTGAAACCCTTGGTGTTGTGGGGGAATCAGGATCAGGGAAATCTGTAACGGCATTATCCATTATGGGGCTTGTAAGCCATCCTGAAGGAAGAATTACCGGAGGTGAAATCTTGTTTACTGATGCGAGCGGGAAATCCCGGGATCTTGTTAAACTAAAAGAATCAGAGATCCGTTTAATCCGAGGGAAAGAAATTGCCATGGTTTTTCAGGATCCAATGACGTCATTAAATCCGGTTTTTACATGTGGCATGCAGGTAGCTGAAGCAATTTCACAGCAATTTCCGGTTACAAAAAAAGGGGCATACCAGAAAACCCTTGAACTTTTTGAAGAAGTCAGGCTTCCCCGGGTCAAAGAAATCTACGAATCATACCCGCACCAGTTGTCGGGTGGTCAGAAACAACGGGTAATGATAGCGATGGCCATGTCGTGCCATCCCAAAATCCTTATTGCCGACGAACCGACAACCGCCCTCGATGTTACTGTTCAGAAAGCCATCCTCGATCTGATGAAAGAATTGCAATCCAGGTATGGAATGAGTATTTTGTTTATTACGCATGATCTTGCCCTGATCAGGGGTTTCGCGGACCGCGTGATGGTAATGTACAAAGGTGCTGTTGTAGAAGAAGAAGCCGCAGATATCCTTTTCAAATCACCCAAACACCCTTACACCAATGGGCTTTTAATGTGCAGACCCTCATCAAAGATACGGCTGAAAAGACTTCCGACAATAAATGACTTTCTTAACCCTGGTTATAAAAACCGTATTAATGAAGAAACTTTCGTGGAGCGTGAAAAACGCCACCAGAAACTGTATTCTTGTAAGCCATTACTGGAAATCAAACACCTGGAAACGAAATTCACCACGGTCTCATCAAACTTCATGATTTTTAGGAAAACACGACATGAAGTAAAAGCGGTTGACAATGTTTCTTTCTGTGTATACCCAGGTGAAACATTGGGAGTAGTTGGCGAATCAGGATGCGGGAAAACGACATTAGGGAGAACGATTCTTCAGTTGGTAAAGAGTTCTTCCGGGAAGGTTTTTTTCGAAGGAAAAGATCTGCAAGGTTTATCAGGGAAAGAGTTAAGAAGCGTAAGAAAGGACCTCCAGATCATTTTCCAGGATCCGTATTCTTCGTTGAACCCAAGATTGATGGCTGGTTCGGCAATTATGGAACCCATGAAAGTCCACCAAATTTTCGGAGATGAAAAAATCCGGGAAGAGAAAGCATTCGGGTTATTAAGGAAAGTCGGATTAGAAGAATCAATGTTTTACCGCTATCCTCATGAATTCTCAGGCGGAGAGCGACAACGTGTTTGTATTGCAAGAGCGCTTTCTGTCAGCCCGAAACTGATCATCTGTGATGAATCTGTTTCCGCGCTTGATGTTTCTGTTCAGGCACAGGTTCTGAATTTATTAAATGACCTCAAGCGGGAGTTAGGGTTTACTTACATATTCATATCTCATGATTTATCTGTTGTCAGGTTCATGTCGGACCGGCTGATTGTCATGAGGAGCGGGATGATTGAGGAAATCGGGGATTCTGATTCAATTTATAATTCACCTCAATCATCTTACACCCAAACCCTGCTTAATGCGATTCCACGAATTTGAGTAATAATGCTAAAAAGCACCTAAATTTGAAAGGGGATAGTTATTTCGTTTTTTACTTATCTTTGCCAAAGTAGGATAATTGGCCAATATGAAAGCAAAATCCATTTTACTGCATTTGAGCCATGTAGGTCTGATTTTTTATCTGACCCTCAGTGTATCCATTAATGCATTTTCAGCAGCAAAAGGAACAGGTGATAATGCTCTCCGTGACTCTTTGCAAAAATTATTCATCCTGGTAAATGACCTGAAGGTCAGCAATAATGCGAAATCGCTTGAATATGCCAAACAATCCATGGTTATTGCAAGGAAAATAAGCACTCCTGGGGCATTACTGAATGCCAACTACCTGATGGGGATTGCATATAAATTATTCAACAACGATTCAAGTTACATCTATCTGCGAAAAGCCCAGCAAATTGCCGATGTTTCCGGATTGCTGGACAAAAAACCAATCATTATCTATAACATCGCGATGCTTTATAAGGCAGCCCTGGATTATAAGATGACGGTTGTCCTCCTTGACTCCTGTATTTTTTATGCTACAAGAACAAATGACTATAAAGTCCTGTCTGAAGCTTACAATGCCATTGGAAATGTGCAGTACGACAGCCAGGATAAAAATGATGCCAAACGGATGTATGACTCTGCTTATCAAGTTGCAAAACAGCATAATGACTTTAAGCAAATGGGTGTATCTCTGGGGAACCTGGCCAAGTTTGAAAAATCTCTTGCAAATTCCATCAAGCTGCAGAAGGAGGCGATTGCGTTGTTGGAAAAAGGCAAAGGAGTTCAGCAAGAGATCGCATTGATTTTAATCAATATAGGATATGGTCAGTCAAATCCTGATTCCGCCCTGTATTACTTTTCTGCTGCATTGGATTTAGCGAAGAATGGGAATCTTTCGGAAGTGGAGATGGGGGCCTACAACAACATGGCCTACAGTTATCTCGATAAAGGTGATGTAGCCATGGCAGAATCCTGCCTGATTAAGCATGCAATACCGCTTGCACAGAAGGTTGACAACAATGACTGGATGTCAACTTTGTATGATACATATGCAGATGTCCTTTCTGCAAAGGGAGGCTATAAAGAAGCCATGACATGGCAGAAAAAAGCATTAAAAGAGAGAGGGAAGGCAGATAAAAAGCAAGCATTTGAGCAGGTAAGGTTATTGGCTGCATTGCTCGACCTGACAAATAAAGAAAGAGAGATTTTAGTTCAGAAGAATAAATTACAGACAACCCAACTGTGGTTAGTAGTGTCTGTACTTATAATCATTGCTGTTATTGTTATCCTTTTGTGGCTGCAGCAACGTAACCGAATGAAGCTGAATCGTCAGCAGATTTCCTCGGCAAGGCAAATCATTGAGATGGAAGAAAGTGAAAAAGGCAGGACTGCCAGGGAACTTCATGATATTACCGGGCAACTGGTAATGGGAATAACCGGAGAGATTGAGAACCTTGACATTCCTGACAATGGCGTAAAAGAAGAGATAAAAGGCAAAATCAAAGAACTTGGTAAAAGCATACGGCTGATCTCACACAGGATGAACAGGGCCATGATGGAGCATTTTAGTTTTGAAGAATTGATCGTTGGACAATGTGAAGATGTTCAGCGACTGACCGGGATTCCGATTTCTTCTGAAATGCCTGCAGAACCCCTGGATCTTCCACGGGAAGTTGTTTCCCATCTTTACAGGATTGTTCAGGAATTACTTACAAATGCAGGAAAATATGTAAAAGGCGGACAGGTGAGTGTCCGGATCATCGTTGTTAATAATGAACTCCGCCTTTCATATTCAGACAATGGGCAGGGCTTTGATATGAAAAAGTTGAAATCCGATAGCATGGGGTTGTCAAATATTCATGAACGGACAAAGCTTCTTGGGGGAAAGGCGAAGGTTAAATCTGCTCCGGGAGAAGGAACTTCCTGGGAAATAACAATACCAAATATTCAGAGAAAGTAGACATTTATAAAAAACAGATGGCAGATGATCAGATTATTTACAATTGAAGACCATCCCGTAATCATAACCGGACTTCGGAATCTGTTCCGCCCTTCCAGGGATGGGATTGAAATTATTGGCAGTGCAAACCACGTTGATGAAACCATCATTAAAGCAGATCCTGATTCGTTTGATATTTTTCTTCTAGATCTCTGGATACCCTCAAGCCACCCATTGCAAAACGTGAAAAGACTCAAAGAGCGATTCCCCAATAAGCCTATTGTGATTTTTACGTCTGAAGAATCAATGATCTGGCAACGAAAAATGTTTGAAGCAGGAGCCGTCGCCTACCTGTTAAAAAATGCTGATAAGTCCGAGATTAAAACAACACTTGAAAAAGTGGCCCGTGGGTTGACAATTTTTTCCGGTGTACTTGAGCCGGCGGAAGACGCCAAGTTCAGAGCTGCTTTTACAGATCCGAAATATGTTCTGACTCCAAATCAGAAAGACCTTGTTGTGATGCTGTCCAATGGCCTTAGCCAACAGGCAATTGCAGACCAGAAAGGAACAAGCATTTCAAATGTTGAAAAGACATTAAAGCACATCCGGGAAAAATGTCACGCCAAGAGCAATGCCGAATTAATTAAAATCCTTATCGAAAGAGGCGTCCTCTAACATCTTTTTTATCATTTCTTTCTTTCCTTTTCCCTTACCGTTAATACAGGCAAAATTCTTCATATTTTATTTGTATCAATACGAATCCGTCGAATATTTGTTTTGTTTGGCGTGTATTTTTGCAGCCATGCAAATTAGATTAGTTGCTGATAACTAATACTTTACTTTTTTTTTAACGTTTTATTATTCCGGTTTTCCGTAGCACAAAATAACGGAATCGCACACTTGTGCGTACGGAAAAAAGGATTTACTTTTATCCATGCCAAAAAGGTGTTATTAACAAAGTTATCAACCGTAATCAAAACAATGAACTATGAAAAAACTGTTTTTAATTTCAGTATTAGTCTGTCTTGCCGGGCTAAATCAACTGTTTGCGGCAAATCCAATTCCCTCTTACAATGTTCTGGTAAGCGGTAAAGCTAATTTCCAGGAAAGCGTAAAATCTAAATCGAGCGGTCCATCAAAGGAGAAAAGGCAAATGAACATTGAGACCAGCACTTCAACCGCAACCCCACCCCCTTCCACAGGTATGGGCCGCGCTGTGGTAGTTGCCATGCTTTATAAACTTGATGGCAGCGCTTCCATGGGCCCTTACTATATTGGTGTTGGACAATCATTATCAATAGGGATTGATGGCAGTGCATGGGGTGTAAACATTGCCGCTCCGGATGCCGCACTAGTAAGTGTGTGGACAACTAATTAATAAAACAATTTAAACTTATAATAAAATTGTTTTAAATTATTTACATTTGAAAAATTATCGCACCGGGTTCGTTCAGAATCTGGTGTGATAATTTTCATGTTAAAATTCCTGTTATTAAGGCCAGGATGGGCGATGGATCGTGATGGAATAAAATGTGTAGCTATATTAATTCCAATACGAATACCCTAGGATAGTTTAAATATCCAATTTCCCTCCTAAGTTCACATCCAGAATTTGTTTCAACCTGGCCTTGTTTCAGGATATCAGCAAAAGATATCTTTCCCCGCTTTATTTCCTGTCAGATAATTCATAAGACACTCTTAAAATCATCGTATTTTTGCGACGCTGTATAGCGTAATCTGTTTATTTATGGCAAAAAAGAAAACTAAAAACATTGAGAAAGCCAATACATTCGTTAAAAACGTTCTGGATGTCTTCGTAGGGAATCCACTGAGTAGTTTTAATTATAAACAAGTTGCGGGCCGGCTTGGAATTTCCGACTCTGCCAGCAGGGATTTGGTTAAAGGAATCATTGAAAAGCTTGAACAGAACGGTGACCTTGTTGTCTCTAAACGGGGGAAGTATCAGTCCCGGCAATCCGAGGAAAAATCGTCGCCAGGATCAAGTTCATACCTTACCGGGACCCTGGATATGAAACCTACCGGGAAGGGCTACCTCATTACTGAAACGAAAGGAGAAGACATTTATATTGCAGCTATCAATACAGCCCATGCACTTAATGGTGATCAGGTTAAGGTCATGTTATTTCCAAGAAGGAAAGGGAAAAAGCCGGAAGGTCAGGTTGTTGAAATTATTAAAAGAAACAGGACACAGATTGTTGGTACACTCGAAGTGTCAAAGAACTTTGCTTTTCTTATTCCTGATTCCCCGAATATACCCATTGATTTATTTATTCCAATTTCCAGCCTAAATGGAGGGAAAACCGGACAAAAGGTGATTGCAAAAATAACTGAATGGCCACCGCAATCGGAAAATCCTTTTGGGGAAGTCATGCATGTTCTGGGAACTCCGGGAAACAACGATGTGGAAATGAAATCAATCCTGGCGGAATTCGAATTTCCGTTCTCCTTTTCCACCAAGTGCGAAAAAGAAGCAGACCGGTTTCCGGAAGACCTCCCCGCAGAGGAAGTAAAGAAAAGAAAGGATTTCAGGGGTACTTACACTATTACTATTGACCCTGCAGATGCGAAGGATTTCGATGATGCAATATCTCTGCGGGTTCTGGGAAACGGACAGTACGAAGTTGGTGTTCATATCGCGGATGTTTCATACTATGTGCAACCAAATACGTCCATTGATAAAGAGGCATTTGACCGGGGAACATCAATTTATCTGGTTGACCGGGTCATCCCGATGTTACCTGAGCGCCTTTCAAACAAACTTTGTTCTCTTGTTCCAAACCAGGACAGATTCTGTTTTTCTGCGGTGTTCGAAATGGACGAAAATGCAAAAGTAGTCACCGAATGGTATGGCAAGACCATCATTCACTCCCAGCATAGATTTAATTATGAAGAAGTCCAGGAAATAATTGAAACAGGAAAAGGAGAGACTGCCAGGGAAATACTGACACTGGATAGGCTTGCTAAAAAGCTAAGGGATGAACGGTTTAAGAAAGGCTCTATTAATTTTGAAACGCAGGAAGTCAGGTTCCGGCTGGATAAGCAAGGAAATCCATTGGAAATTTACCTGAGGGAAATGAAGGATTCCAATAAACTGATAGAGGATTTTATGTTGCTGGCTAACCGGAAAGTTGCAGAATATATCGGCAAAGCTAAAATCGCATCGAAGCCTAAAACATTTGTCTACCGTGTTCATGACAGTCCGGTACCGGAAAAACTGGAAAATTTCACGCAGTTCATTGCCAAGCTGGGATATAAGATGAATTTAAGCAACCGAAAAACCCTCGCCCAGTCATTTAATAAGCTGTTCGAGCAAATAAAAGGAAAAGGAGAAGAAAACATGGTTGAGAGCATTGCGATAAGGACCATGGCAAAAGCATACTATACTACTGAAAATATTGGCCACTATGGTTTGGCGTTTTCTTATTATACACATTTCACATCGCCGATTCGCCGCTATCCCGACCTTATGGTTCATCGCCTGTTATTCAATTATCTGCAGGGAGCAGGATCCGTCAATGAAGAAGAGTATGAGGAAAAATGTAAACACTCGTCAGAGATGGAAAGGAAGGCAGAAACAGCCGAAAGAATGTCTGTCAAGTACAAGCAGGCAGAGTATATGCTTGATAAAGTTGGGCAGGTTTTTGACGGGCTGATTTCCGGAGTCAGCAAATGGGGAATCTTCGTTGAAGTTGTCGGCACTAAGTGCGAGGGCCTGGTCAGGCTGAATGATATGAAGGATGATTTTTACTATCTTGATGAGGAAAATTACCAGGTCATTGGTTCACGAAGAGGAGATCAGTTTAAACTCGGGGATAAGGTTGAGAATCAGGGTTAAGAAAGTTGATTTGCCAAGAAAGCAAATGGATTTTGTCCTGGTTAATTAATGGAAATTTGATGCCAACAAATTTCCTGGTACAGGATCTCAGACACCTTTGTTTTTCTTTTCAATCAGGTCAAAAAAGATTTTCCGGTAGGTTTCACTGATTGGGATTAGCCGGTCGGCTATTTTAATCCGGTTCCGTTCAACACTATCAATCTTGTCAAGTGCCACAATAAAAGATTTATGCACGCGGACAAACTGGTTCTGCGGAAGGATCTCCTCAAGTTTCTTGTAATTCAATAAACTCATGATTTTCCTTGAGGTAGTAATGATACGCCAATAATCACCCATGCCTTCAACATATAACACGTCTGCATACAAGACCTTTTCAATTCGTGTTTCAGTTTTTACAAAAAAATACGGGATCAGAGAATTTCCAGAACCATTATGAACATCTCCCTGGAATACAGGTTTATGGTCCATCTGGATCTTTTCATAGACCTTATCAACCCCCTTGACAAACCGCTCAAAAGAAATTGGTTTCAGCATATAATCCATTACATCCAGGTCAAAACCCTGAATGGCGTAAGCTTCGTAGGCTGTTGTAAAAATCACATAGGGTCTGTGCTTAAGAGCGTGCAGCAACTGTATACCCGTTAGTTCCTCCATCTGGATATCCAGGAACATAAGGTCAACCTTGTTGCTGCGGAGATACTCTATTGAATCCACTGCATTATCAAATGTCCGGATTAAATTCAGAAAGGGCACTTTTGTACAATAGTCACGTATAATATCAAGTGCAAGGGGCTCATCATCGATTGCAATACAGTTGATTTTCATTGGCTTCTGATTATTAATTTGACACTATAAATGTCTTTGTCTTCCTTGATTTCCAAGGAATACTTCCCCGGATAAAGGAGGTCAAGTCTTCTTTTTATATTAGGCAACCCAATTCCGCCGGTCTGGTCCTTTGAAGCAATTGTATTCTTCCGGAGATGGTTAACTACTTCAAAAGAAATGCTTCCGGGATCTGATATCAGGGTTATCCGGATTCCCGGAAATGGAACATTTTTACTTCCATGCTTGAAAGCATTTTCCACAAAGGGGATCAGCAGCATCGGAGCAATGGTCTGTCCATTTATATTTCCCTGTATAATAAACTCGACAAAATTTGTCTGGCTACTTCTCAGCTTTTGAAGTTGAATGAAGCTCTGGATATAATCAATTTCTTTTTCAAGCAGCACCTTATCGCTAGCGGCATCATACAACATGTATCGCATGATTGATGAAAGCTTCATGACGGCCTCAGGTGCGTCTTCAGACTTCCGGGAAACGAGCGAGTAGATGTTGTTCAGGGTGTTGAAAAGAAAGTGAGGGTTTACCTGGGAACGTAATAAGGCCAATTCACTAGCCTGAGACTGATTTACCATTTCCGCCTTGATTTTCTGTGATTCAAACCAATCAATTGCAAATTTTATCAGAAAAGCATAGACCGTGTATATGATTGACAAACGGATGCTGTTGTACAACCATTCCTGCATGTTTTCAAGTTCTTTCGGAGGAGCATGCATGATGTTTTTCCAGAAGACAATATTGACGCCATATCGCAGGAACGATATGGCAACCACCATGAGGATGCCAAACAATGTACTGATGAACTTGTTTTTGCTTTTGATAAGGTAAGGCAACGAAAAATAGATTGCATAAAAATTTACCGCCGCCAATGAATAGGACAAAATGGTATCTGCCCAGAAGTAATCATATGTTTTGCTCAGATAAAAATAGAACAACTGCTGATTCAGCATGTAAACCCAAAAAAGAGCATGTATCAGGATTTTAGAATTTCTTCTCATTTAATAAACAGATTCAAAATACGAATTTAGTAATAAATCAGGGGATTTGGAACTGTTTTATGATGAAATCTACCGGATGGCCGGATCCCTCGCTGTCAGGTAAAAAAAAACCGGTAACTACAGGCGGTCAATTTCATCCCTTTACCGGTTTTCCTGTCAGGAAACGATTCAGTTTCAATTCTGCCAGTAAAGGAAATATTTTATTATAGCATTCATTAAAGCTGTAATTTGCCGCTGAAAATAGTGTAGTCGCATAAAGACTATTAACCAGTTATCTTTGACGTATAATAATTATTTATCATGGTTCTCTTTTCACGTAGTTCTTCAGAAATGCCTCTGTTTCCGGGTTATAAATTGATAGAAAAAAGGTTTGTAAAAGAGATCAATTCAGATTGCTTTTATCTGGAGCACATCCAAAGCGGGGCGAGGGTCGTCAAGATAGCAGCCAATGATGCCAATAAAACATTTTGTATTGCCTTCAAGACAATTCCGGAATCCGATAATGGAGCTCCCCATATCCTTGAGCATTCTGTACTCAACGGCTCGCAATACTTTCCCGTTAAAAGTCCTTTTGACGTCCTGAGCAAGGGGTCGCTTCATACTTTTATGAATGCATTCACATCTAAAGATTTTACCATGTTCCCGGTTGCAAGCATGAATGATAAAGATTATTTCAACCTTATGCACGTTTATCTTGATGCTGTATTCAACCCAATATTCAGGACGGATGAACGTGTTCTTCGCCAGGAAGGATGGCACCATGAACTTCCTGATAAAGACAGCCCGGTCGTTTATAAAGGTGTTGTATACAACGAAATGAAGGGTGCTTTCTCAAGCCCTAATCGAGAACTGGCTTACCAGGCTTACAAGCACCTCTTTCCCGATAATGGATATGGATACGAATCAGGCGGATACCCGACGGCCATTCCTTCGCTGACGCAGGATGATTTTATCAGATTCTATCAACGTTATTACCATCCCGAAAACAGTTATGTCTTCTTATATGGCGATGCTGATCCCGGGAAGGAGCTGGAGTTCATCGATAAGCATTACCTGTCCGATTATAAAAAGAATGACCATGGAATAGAAATTTCCGACCAGGAACCATTTGCTGCAACGAAGGACCTGACGCATTACTACCCTGTGATGGAAGGTGCTTTAACTGATACCCAGGCATTTCTTTCGCTGAACTGGGTTGCCGGACATAGTACTGACCGGGAACTGTCATTGTCGCTCGACCTCTTGTGTGAAGTTCTGTTCAACCAGGAATCTGCACCTGTGCGCCTTGCTTTACAGGAAGCCGGAATTGGACAGGACGTATCAGCAAATACTGATAATTTCAAACAGAATGTGATCCGGGTTATCGTACAGAATGCGGATGCAAAAGATAAGGACCGCTTTTATAAAGTTGTAACAGATACCCTGACAGATGTTGTTAAACATGGCCTTGACCAAAAAGAACTTGAAGGAGTCTTAAACCGTATGGAATTTCAGTTCCGTGAAGGTAATGATGCTCAAAAAGGCATGACCGCCATCTTCCAATCGCAGACGGGCTTCTTTTTTGCAAACGATCCATTCATTGGGTTGGAATATGAAAAACCACTGGCCAAAATTAGAAAAGCGATTTCAGAAAAGTCACTGGAATCAATCATTCAGTCTTCTTTCCTGGAAAATACGCACGCCCTGCTATTAACGCTGAAACCCCGAGTAGGACTGGATAAGGAAAGAAATGAAGAAACTGTGCAAGAACTTCAAAAATTCAAATCTTCACTTGACGAAAATTCAATTGCATCGCTGGTCAGAGAGACACATGAGCTGGTTGAATATCAAAAAAGGCAGGACTCTCCTGAGGCCCTGGCAACCATCCCGATGCTTGATCTGAAAGACATTGAGCCCAGGGCTCCATGGTATCAGGTAGAAGAAAAGCATGTAGAAGATGTTCCTGTTCTTTATTTCGAGCAGTTCAGTAATGAAGTAGTTTACATTAATCTATATTTTGATTTGCGTGTTCTTCCGGTAAGTATGCTTCCCTATGCATCATTGCTATCTAATATTATCGCACTCCTGGATACTTCCAACTATACATTTGGAGAACTGAACCAGGAGCTGAATATTCATACCGGCGGCTTTTATTCTGGACTGGGATCATTCCTTGAAAACCAGGACGACAACAACCTGGTTCCAAAATTTCAGATCACCGCGAAGTCGATGAACAGTAAACTTCCTAAATTGTTTGAACTGACCGGTGAAATCCTGAATAATACAATTTATTCGGATAGCATGAGGCTAAAAATGCTTCTGATGCGACACGAGTCTCAACTGGAAGCATCTATAAAGAATCGCGGAAACCGGTATGCAAGCACCCGGTTGTCATCGTATTTCAACAACCAGGGAATGTTCAATGAGATGACTGGCGGGTTGGAATATTATTGGTTTATCAATGACCTGGTCCGTAATTTTGAACAAAATCATCAGTCGATCACAGCCATTTTACAGGATGTTGCTGCCAGTCTCTTCTCCAAAGCGAACATGGTATGTGCGGTAACATGCTCCAAAGACGATATGGATGCATTTTACGGAAGGATGCCCGGGTTCCTGAAGGAGTTCCCGGCCGGTGTAAATGAGGTGCATCAGTGGTCATTTAACCTCACCAGAAAGAACGAAGGAATACAAACTGAATCAAAAGTCCAGTATGTCATTGAAGGATATAATTTCAAGAAGCTAGGCTATAAATGGGATGGCAGGATGCGTGTCCTTGACCATGTTCTTTCCACTGATTGGCTTCAGAGTAGGATTCGCGTTATAGGCGGGGCATATGGAGGTTACAGTTCCATCAATTCGAATGGATTTATCACGTTCAACTCTTACCGGGATCCCAATCTCAGCGAAACACTGGACAATTACCAGAAAACCGTTGATTATCTTGAAACTTTTGAAGCGGACGACCAGGCCATGACACGTTATATCATTGGGACAATTGCATCAATGGATCAGCCGATGACCACTTCCCAGAAAAGTGACCTGGCTGTGACACTCTATTTCTCAAAAAGGAGACAGGAAGATCTGCAGCGCGACAGGAGTTCCATCCTGGCAACAAGGCCTGAGGATATCCGAGGATTTGCAAAGATGATCCGGGAAGTGCTTGCACAACATGCCTTCTGTGTATATGGCAATGAGGCAAAAATCAGGTCAGAAGAAAAATTATTCGGAAACCTTATTAAGATTGGGAAATAAGAGGGCTATTTTACCAGCGTTAATTCATTGATAAGGTTTGTTGCACCAGCATATTTGTCGATAATAAAAAGAACGTAGCGGATATCAACATTGATTGTTCGCTGCAGATCCGGCTCAAAACTGATATCACCGCTCATTGCCTCCCAGTTTCCGTCGAAGGCGAGACCAATAAGCTCGCCACGGGCATTGATGACAGGGCTTCCTGAATTTCCACCGGTGATGTCATTCGTGGTCAGGAAACAGGTGACCATCTCCCCATTTGCACCGTATTGCCCATAGTCCTTGGCTTTATAAAGATCCTTTAATTTTTTCTCGACGATAAACTCGTCATTGGCCGGATCTTCTTTTTCCATGACACCCTTCAATGTTGTGAAATAATCATAATGAACCGCATCGGCAGGGAAATAGTCCTCGACTTTTCCGTACGACATACGCAGCGTGGAATTGGCGTCGGGATAGGAAACCAGTTTGGGATCCATATCACGGAGTCCGGCAATGTAATGACGGTTTCCTACCGTAACCTTCATCCTCGCAGATGCGTAAGCCTCCGCATATTTGGCTGATTCCTCTTTCAGGGACATCATCAGGTTCCAGACCAGGTCTTTTTTCAGGACTTTCAAACTCGGCTTGTCGAGGAAAGCATTGATCGACGCGGCAGAAGCAAAGACCGACTTACTGAACATAGCATCTGCGTATGCATTGATATTTCCATGATACTCCTTTTCAATAAGTTTAAAAACTGATGGAAGATCGTCCTTTGGAACTTCCTTCGAATATAGTTTCAAGATCTCAGCTACGGATTCTTTTGTTACATCAATATTTTCATCTTTGAAATGTGATTTTACAACATCTCTCAGGCCATTAGCCGCAGTCTTGATGGAAGACTTGCTTTTTGATTCAAGGGCGGTTTTCAGTCCTGCAAAACGGTTCGAAAAGGAGACAATGTCAAGCCTCAGCCCGCCATTCGTGGCAAACAGGTATGGAATGGCAACTGTGGCAAGCTTTTCATACCCGGTTTTGATATCTGTTAAAACTGTGCCATATTTCTTCTTTAGTTGCGGGTCTTTNGTATACCAGTCAGTGAAGTTTTTTTCAATGGATGTCTTTTTCTCCCCGATCTTGTTTTTACGAAGCATTTTAACCTGGCCGATATAGTTTTTCCATGTATTGGCCCGGGTTGCAAATTTCTCGGCATATTCAATCTTTACAGTTTTATTAAGATCCATGTGTTTTTTCATGACATCCAGTTCTTTTCCGAAAATCGCGATCAGTGTTGGGTACAGGGTGTTAATGTTGTAATCAACACCATACGATGTAAGATACCTGGTTGTCGTTCCCGGGTAGCCCCAGACCATAGTAAAATCATCTTTCTTAACCCCTTTCAGACTGATCGGAAGGTGATAAACGGGCTGTAGGGGAATGTTTTTAGTGCTATAATCTGCAGGATTTCCGACAGAATCAGCGTAAATTCTGAAGATTGAGAAATCTCCTGTATGTCTTGGCCACATCCAGTTATCCGTATCTCCGCCGAATTTCCCGATGGATGAAGGGGGAGCCCCGACCAGCCTGATATCCCGGTATGTCTTGAAAACAAAAAGATAGTATTCGTTCCCGCTATAAAAAGGCTTGATACTTACTTCGTATTTCCCATTCTCTGCTGCTCTCTTTTTCATTTTGGCAGTGAGATCTTTTACTTTTTCTGCTCTTGCAGATTCTTTCAGGGTATCTGAAAGAAATGGAATCACGGAATCTGTAACGTTTTCCATCCTGATAAGAAAAGATGCACTCAGGTTCTCGTTCATAAGCTCATCACTTTTTGAGAATGCCCAGAATCCGTTGGTAAGGTAGTCATGCTCAACCGTACTATGGTTTTGAACAGCGTCGTATCCGCAATGGTGATTTGTAAAGAGCAATCCCTGGCCAGAAACCACTTCAGCCGTACAGAAAAACCCACCGGTTGCACCACCCGATGAAAGTCCAACAATAGCATCTTTAAGGCTGGAATGGTTGATGCTGTATAGCTCCTCGGCTGTAAGATGCAACCCCATTTTCTGCATGTCGACATAGTTCAGGCGTTCAATGAGCATCGGAAGCCACATGCCTTCGTCAGGCGGGTTTTCGGCAATTAATTTTGGTCCGGCACAGACCGTTAAGAGAAAGAACAGGAATATAATTTTGTAACGGAAGCCTTGAAAGTTCATCATCTTGGGATTTGGGAAAGTTGAAATTATTTATAATAAGTGCAATATTACCGACAAATTCATTACGGTAAAAAATTATTAGACCAACGGCTGAAATAATCGGTGAACGGCTCTTTATAGTTTTAATCACCCGATCGTCTTGTCGTGTTAAATGCGCGCATACATCAAGAAATTTGTGATGTTTGGCCAGATTACTTGTATGACACGCAGATTATTCGGAAATTTGAAAAAAACACCAATGCATCTCAAGGGAATTCGAAATAGATCCAACCTCGGCGGGATACTGGTTCACCTGGTTTTCTGGTTGTCAAGTCTTGTGCTTTTTTCCGTCCTGATTTTTTATACACGGGGCTTCAGGATATCTGCGATGGATTTTAAAACGGCAGTAAACATCCTTGTCACAATTTTCTTATTGGCTGTTTCCGTCTATATTAACATCCTCTGGTTACTCCCTTCATTTTTCTCACACCGGAAGTTTCTCTTGTTTACTGTCCTGGAAATATTAAATATCGCATTGTTTATTTGTTCAAATTACGGGATTTCCATGGCTTTTGAAGGGCGAGCTTCAAACTCTTATAATGAGATGATTGCTGAATTTATCCTGGTTCTGATCTTTCTTATAATTTCAACGCTGATAAAATTCACACAGGATTCAATGGCTCTCCAGGATGCGGAACTGAAGATAACAGAGATAGAACGCCAGAAAATCGAATCTGAACTCCAGGCATTGAAAGCGCAGTTCAATCCCCACTTTTTTTTCAATACACTGAACAGTCTTTATTCCCTGAGCCTCGATAAATCAGAGAAAGCCCCGGAACTGATTCTTAAATTATCCGAGCTGATGCGGTATGTTCTTTACGATACCCGTGAAGACTGTATTCCAATGAAGAAACAGCTTGGGTTTTTAGAAAGTTATATCTACCTTGAAAAACTCCGCACAGATGATAGCCTCAGGATAGATCTTGATATACAGGGCGACAACAGGGACATCTGCATTGCCCCGCTCCTCATTGAACCGTTTGTTGAGAATGCTTTTAAACATGGAGCCAGGGACAAAAAATGCCTTCCGTTTATAAGAATAAAGATTGATCTCAGCAAAATGGGGAAAGTGTTCTTCATGATTGAAAATAATACAGATAATGATCCGTTGGTCCATGAAGAATCAGCCATCTCCCTGGGAATCGGTCTCACAAACATCAAAAAAAGACTGGATCTATTATATCCGGGGAAGCATCAGTTAACTATCCGCGAAACCCCCGGAAATTTCAGGGTTGAATTGAACATAGAGACCAATGAAAATAAAATGCCTGGTAATTGATGATGAGCCATTGGCCCAGCGGGTCATTGAGAAGTATGCAGAAGATCTTCCCTTCCTGGAAATCATGCATAAGTGCGATCATGCCATGGATGCGCTTGAACTGCTTAAAACGAATGAGACTGACCTGATTTTTCTGGATATTAATATGCCAAAGCTTACCGGCATTGAATTTCTCAGGACCCTGAAACATCCACCACTGGTCATCATCACCACGGCTTACGCGGAATACGCGATCCAGGGCTACGACCTGAATGTGCTGGATTACCTGATGAAACCTTTTTCCTTCGAGAGGTTTGTGAAAGCGGTTCAAAAAGCCCAGGAGACGCTTTTGAAAAGAGATCAGTATGAAACAGAATCAATTTCACCGGAACCGGCGGAAGACGATTTTATCTTTATCAAATCAAGCAAAAAGACTTTCCGGGTAAACTTTACCGATATCCTTTTTGTTGAGGCGCTTGGTGATTATGTAAAAATTTTCACAACAGACAAGATGATTGTCAGCTACCTGTCAATGAAGAACCTTGAGAAACTGCTGCCGCCAAAGAATTTCCCCAGGATTCACAAATCCTATATCATCGCCATGTCGAAGGTGGAATTAATTGAAGGAAACCATGTCAAGATCAAGGATCGCCGGATCCCGATCGGCACAAACTATAAAGCGGAATTTGAGAAGCTGATCAGGACAATTTGAGATCAGAGAACATGCGGCTCATCTTCCCTGTTCCCGTGGATCACGCTTACTTTCCGGAGCAACAATGAAAGGTAAATCATAATAATCCCAAACAGGATTGCTAGAACCCCGATGACCCGTGCAAAGAAGTCTGCAATTTCAAATGGTTTCAAACACAGGCAGACTCCAAGTGCAATGGTTAGAAGTCCATTGAAAAGGATAATGTTCTTGTTGGATATATTCTTTCCAACATTTACCAGTAAGGCAATTTGAAAGATCCCCACAATGACAGCCCAGACCCCGATCAGCATAAGAAAATAACGGAGGACATCAGCCTTTGGCGCAATGATTACAATAAGACCAATCGTGATGCTTGCAATTGACTGAAAGACCAGCATCCCTGCTTTCTTATCCTTCCTGAGGTTATTCACCGAAGCTATTAAAAGGATTGAACCGGTTCCAAGCAACAGGATCCCGAAATAGAGCATGATTCCTTCGAGGAATACAGGCGTGCATAATAACATCAGGAATCCAAAGACGATGGAAATGAAACCATTTGTGGTTAGAAACCACCGGTTTTTATACGTTCTTGTTTCCATAGGGATAGGGATTAATGTTGAAAGATAGCTGATGACCTGGTAACTGAACCCATGTGAGCATAGAATTCATAGACTGTTCCGACGATGATGAATGTTCCGATGATAACAAACAGGATCCCAACGATCCGGTTAACCCAAAGCTTGACAACCGGGCGCTCCAGCACCTTGATCTGGTTGGCCAATATGCATTTCAGTATATCTGTTGCAAGAACCATCGCGAGAGCGCCTATAAAGAAGGAGGCCACCGATTTGCGTTTATCAGGGCCGCTGTAAGTAGAACTGATCGAAACGACACAAGTGATCCAGAAGAACCAGAGCGACGGGTTTGCAATATTCAGGATAAAGCCTTTCATGAAATAGGGAACAAGTCCCGGGCGCTTCACTTTGATCTCGGTAATTACTTCTACCTGCCCGGTCTTGGGAACCTTTTTGAAAAACGTAAAGAGCCCGAACGCATTCATTACTATCCCGCCAATTATGCCAAAAACGAGCCTGTAGCTTGGATCTGTAACAATTTCAGAAACGCCAAAAAAGGCTCCCACGACGATAAGCAAATCACTTGCAAAAATCCCGAATGCCAGGGCAATTCCAATCTGGACACCATGCTTGATGCTGGTCTGCAAAAGTGCAAACATTGCCGGCCCCAGTGTGATTGCAACTGTGAGTCCGAGTACAAGGCCTTTGAAAAATGGAATCAGCAAAACGATCTGTTGTTTTATTCCAATGATTAACTAATTATGCAAAAGAACACAAAGATCTGCACTAAGATCACAAGGATTATCTTTGGGTACATTGTGTTTTCTTTGTGGCCATTGTGGCTAAATTATTTATTCAGCTTTAGAACTTTAGCAATCTCTTAATATCTCTTCCTGAAAGCAATTCCACATTTGGTTGCAGCGAAATCCCCGTCAAGCATGAATTGTATTGTATTTATCAAGATACCTGACCCATTGTCCGAGCAATTCATTTTTCAACACCCTCGGGAACTTGTGTGCCCCACCTTCTTTGCCCGCAGCTTTCATGAAGTCATAAAACACCTGCAACGGGATCACTTCCGCGGAAACCTCCCGTATTGCCTCACTTCTTTCGACGCGGTAATCGTCGTTGAGGACCTCAAGGTACTCATCGAGTTTCTCGGCAGCAATAACAGGATCAATGGGGTCGTCGGTTCCAAGATACCATTTATGGGCAAACATAGTTCCATGACTGATACCGGTCACGCTAAACTCCGGGATCTGGATATTAAATTCGTCCTGGAGCATCTTAATCGCCCGGTTCATATTATCCTGAGATAAATGTTCCCCGCAGATACTCAGAAACTGCTTGGTCCTCCCTGTAAGAACGATCTCTCCTGTTTCAGCATGAACAAACTTTAAGGTATCACCGATCAGGTATCTCCAGGCGCCGGAACAGGTTGTAATAAGCAGAGCATATTCAATACCTTCTTTAACCTCCGAAAGGGTCAGTACTTCAGGGTTTGACTTCAGGTTGCCATCGGCATCAAAATTTTTTCCATTGTAAGGAATAAACTCATAAAACAGTCCATTGTCTATGACAAGCGACATGGACTTTTTGTTCCCGGCCTGCTGAAATGCGATGTACCCTTCGGAGGCAAGATAGGATTCATTGAAAACAATTTCCCGTCCAAGTAATTTCCTGAAGCTTTTAACGTAAGGCTCAAAGGAGACTCCGCTGTGAACATAGGCTCCGAGGTTTGGCCAGATTTCATGAATGTTTTCAAGATGGTAATGATCGATAATCTTCTCCAGGATGATCTGGATCCATGCCGGGACTCCAACGATGATGCCGATATCCCATGTCGGTGCATTTTTCACGATCTCATTCAGCTTCTCACTCCAGTCCGTTTCACGCGAGATCCTGGGACCGGGTTTATAGAAATGCTGAAACCAGAAAGGAAGACTGCCGGCTGTAATACCTGAAAGATCGCCCTTGTAATACGTTCCGTTATACTGAAGATGCGTACTTCCCCCGATCATCAGGATTCCCTTGGTATAGAAGTCGGAAGGGAAGTTATATTTTGTAGTCATCACCAACTGACGGATCGAAGTCTTGCGGATGGCATGCAGCATATCGGGCGTCACCGGGATATGCTTGGAAGAGGATTCAGATGTTCCGGAAGTAAGCGCGAAGTATTTCACTCTTCCAGGCCATGCTACCCATGATTCCCCGTTCAGGCTGCGATACCACCAGTTTTTAAACATCGAACTGTAATCGTGAACCGGAACTGTTTCCTGGAAAGCCCTGACAAAGTTCTGACGGGCAAGGATCTTGTCGAATTCATAATGTTCGCCAAAGGCAGTGTCCTGGGCCCTCGACAATAGTTTTCTCAACTCTTTCCGTTGTACAAGAACAGGGTTGAAGGTTTTTTTAATATCTTGCGGATATTGTGCCAGCGTATATGCAGTTTTGATGATTGAACCCAGGATTGGCATAATAGCAGGATGAAAAGCGATGTAAAAATATGAAATAATTGCTACATATCCTTATTCCGGAGTGAAGATGAATAAAGGAAAAAAGAATATTCTGGTTGTGGTCATGGGTATCATCCTGGTTCCGGCCCTGGTGCTGTTCCTGTTTTTAATGGGAATGACACTGTTTAATCATAAACTGCCACTTTATGAAGTGCTTGCTGTGAAAAACAGGAACACTAAGGAGTTCCGGAATAAAGATGAATTTACGATCCTCACATGGAACATAGGATATGCCGGCCTGGGCAAAGAGATGGATTTTTTTTATGAAGGAGGGAAACGGGTAAGGCCTGAAAAAGATGAGTTCACAAGCTATTTATCTGGAATAACCGGGCTGATTCATAACAATGATTCCATGGATTTCATCTTTATCCAGGAGATTGACCTGCATTCGAAAAGAAGTTATTATCAGGATGAATCGTCAGATGTTGCCAATGCACTTAAGTCTCATTGTTCTGCAGTAGCTGAAAACTATGACAGCCGATTTGTTCCGCTGCCATTTACTGATCCCATGGGAAGGGTGGTTTCGGGAATTGCAACGTTCTCAAAATACAACCCGGTTTCAGCAGAACGAATAGGGTTCGGAACAGAATTCTCATGGCCGAAACAGGTGTTTTTTCTCCAGCGATGTTTTCTTGCAGAGCGGTTTAAGCTGGCGAACGGAACAGAGTTGGTGCTGATCAATACACACAATTCCACGTTCGATGCAGAAGGTGAATTAAGGAAGAAAGAGCTTGCAACGCTCCGGCTGTTTATGCTTGGAGAGTTCTGGAAAGGGAATTATGTACTGGCCGGGGGCGATTTCAACAACAATCCGTTGGGATTTGAGAGAGAAGAAGTTCATTCCGGAGACATGGTGAAAGAGATAAATCCACCCATCCGTTCTTCTTTTCTTCCTGGATGGAAATTTGCGTTTGATCCTGAACTCCCAACAAACAGGGATGTTGACGGACCTTATAGAAAAGGGAAAACGAAAACCACGATCATTGATTTCTTTGTCCTGTCGCCAAACCTGGAACTTGTAAGTGCAAAAACCATTAAAACAGGATTTGCCTGTTCTGATCATCAACCCGTAACAATAAAAGTACGGTTTAAATAGTTTTAGTAATTCATCAGAAAAGTCCCATGCAAATCAAAGCAACCACACAATCAACCCTCTCAGACCTGCTGGTCCGCGAATTTAAAACAGCCTCGAAGAGCATGGTCAAGAAAATTGTCCTGCATGGATCGGTAACGGTCAATGGTGAGAAGGTGCTGATTCCCGGGGCCATGTTAAAACCCGGTGATGTTGTTGAATACATCAAATTCAAAGCACAGCCCGGGAGTTCAAATGCGCCATTCCCGGTTCTGTTTGAGGATGCATCACTGCTGGTTGTTGAAAAACCTGCCGGCATCCTGACCCATGCTGAGAAAGGGACTACCGGCACTTCGCTTTATAAGGAAATGCTGGAATACATCAAGGACAGATCAAAGGGGAAGGAACGGATATTTGTCGTTCATCGCCTGGATCGCGAGGTTTCGGGGATTGTTCTCTTTGCGAAGAATGAAGATGTCCAGGAAAAGATCAAAACAGACTGGCGGCAAACCACAAAACGTTACTGGGCGCTCGTTCATGGAGCACCTGAAAAAGAAGAAGGAACGCTCGAAAGCTGGCTCATGGAAGGCCGGGATCAGAAGATGATATCCGTAAAACAGAATGAAGATGCCAAACATGCCATCACGCATTATAAGACAGATAAGAAGCTTGGCAACCTGACGCTGCTTGATGTCGAACTGGAGACCGGCCGGAAGAACCAGATCCGGGTGCAGCTTTCAGAGATCGGGTGCCCTGTGGTCGGCGACTGGCGATATGGCTCAAAGGACAATGTGAAAAGAAGGATCCGCCTGCATGCCTATTATTTCAGCATGAACCACCCGCTGACCGGCGAGTTCCTTGAGTTCTCAAGCCGCATGCCACGGGGCTTCATGACGCTGGGGGAGAAGGAGGAGAAGTATAAGTGAATAGTGAATAACTAAAAGTGAAAAGTGATAAAACTGTTATTTGTTAGTTGTTATTTATTAGTTGGAAATTATTCGTTATTCACTAAGTTAACAGGGAAGAGTTGTCAGTTAACAGATAAAAACTAACAGATAATAGTTGATAAGAGGCGAGGGAATTCTTGATTATTTGAAACCGCGTTGCCTCAGGGCCTCAAATACAACAACCGCTGCGGAGGCCGATACATTCATCGAATCAATCTTCCCCCTCATCGGGATCTTTACAAGCAAATCTGATTTCTCAAGCCACAGATCGCTTAACCCGAACGCTTCCGAACCCATAATGATTGCTGACGGTTTTGTGAAATCCGTTTCATGATAAAAGTCTATTGCCGTCAACGCTGTTCCGAACGATTTGATCTTTTTTAACCGCAGCCAGTTGATGGTCTCTTCGCTGGTGCTTGTAACCACGGGCATGGTAAAGATGCAGCCGATGCTTGATCGGATGGCATTCGGGTTATAAATGTCGGTTTGAGGATCACAGATGACCACCGCATCAAGGTTCGCGGCGTCTGCAGTTCTGAGTAACGCGCCAAGATTTCCCGGCTTTTCTACAGATTCCAGGACAAGAATGAGCGGTTTAGCGCTTAACTGCAAATCACCGAATTCAATTCTTTTTGGCACGGCAAGTGCAATAACTCCTCCATGGTCATTCCTGTACGCCATCCGGTTATAGATCGCTGCCGGGACCTCTACAGGTTCAAACGAAGGTTCCGGGCTTTGGGTTAATTCCGCGAGGTCGTCTTCTTTGATGAAATCTTTGCAGTAAAGCAAATCTGTAATCACAAATCCGGCATTAAGCGCCAAACGGGTTTCCCTGATTCCCTCAATAACAATGAGGTTCTGGCTTTTCCTCTCCCGGGGTTTTTCGGAAAGAAGGATCACATTTTTTATCAGCGGGTTCTGCGGGCTTGTAATTACTCTGGACATCTGGGATGAGACTTGAAAACAACGCTAAAGTACTATTTTAATCATTGAGAATGCAGGAATTCAGAATGCAGGTATCCAGAATTGAACATTTGCCTCGTGCGTGGTTCCTCATCCCTATTGGTTGTCTCCTGGTCCGGGCCTTGCGGGCATCATCCACAAGGTCATAGTATGATTCCCGTAGGGAATCCATTTTTGTAGAAAACGAACATCGCAGATTTACCAATCAACCGCGTAGCGGTTGCATTTTTGCATCCCCTACAGGGATTTAGAAAATATTGGTACGTTTGCCTACAATAGTGAATCCCCTACAGGGATTTAGAAAATATTGGTACGTTTGCCTACAATAGTGAATCCCCTACAGGGATTTAGAAAATATTGGTACGTTTGCCTACAATAGTGAATCCCCTGCGGGGATGTAGAAAATATTGGTACGTTTGCCTACAATAGTGAATCCCCTGCGGGGATTATCGATTATACCACAGTTGATGGGAACAATTTTTTGAATTTCAAAAGAAATTGTATTGAAAATTAGAAAGTCCTGATATCCCTTATACGGTTCAGCTAAGCGGCATTTATAATACCGCTTGGAACACAGATTTGGTTTTTTGATCGGCATTGCAAATGCCGCACAACCGGGGGGCACATAAAGGTCATTTTCCCTGTTTCACATAATTTTCAGCCCCTATAGGGCTGGATTGGTATCCACGGACTACCACGGGTTTCACCCGTAGTTATTGAAAATAAAACCTTTTCAGGGTTTTCGTTGTAAAAGGTCCGAAGGACCTTAATATGAATAGCCTNCGGTGAAACCAGAGGGAGCGATACACCAACTACAAAAAAGAACCCCGGAGGGGCTCAATAAAGCAAAGTGCAAAAAGCCTCCCTGAAAGTGTAAAAACCCGACTGCCATTTTTACCGGCACGAGGAATTTCCCTTGGAGAATCTATTAGGATGAGTATAGCTTGCCTATAGTGTTCGTATAAGCTGGCAAGTTGTCATGGGTCACGAAAAATTTGAACAACCTCGAGGTCCCTCACAATTAATCGGAAATAATCATCCTGATATTTGTACTTTTATCTGCCATAATCAATATCATTTTATCTTATGAATAAATTTGCCTGGATCTCCGGACTGCTAATTATCCCCTTGATAAGCTTAACCTCTTTTCGATCAATCGCCCAGGAATCGAGCGCCCGGACTTCGCTGGAATATTTCAATAAAACCGAGATCGGAACCGCCCTTGGTTTCGGCAAATTCAACGGAGACATCGACAGTGGATATACTCAGCGGAAGCTGAAGAATGACCAGCTTATTTTCCCCATCCAGACGATCAATGGTTTCATCATCTCCGGACGGATTGGAGTCGGGCTTGGGCTGGGAGTGGAGATATGGAAAGAGGGATTATTCTACCCGGTATTCGGTCATATTTATTATGATTTCAAAGCGGCCGACAATACCTTTTTCGCCAGTATGAACCTGGGTACAGCGATAGGAACCCGTAATGCCACTTCGTACTATCCATCGGGCAAGGGTGGTTTTTTATTCAGCCTGGGTGTGGGTTACAAAATGAAAGTGCTGAAGCGGCTCCAGTTTGAATACGAACTTTTCTACAGGTACCAGGCCATTGATTCATATTACACGGTTTATTACGATGCCGCGCGTACAAAGTACACCGAAATTGATCAAAAGGTTCCGTATAATTTTGCCGGATTTAAAATCGGAATTTTCTTTCATTAACTGATCGGGTCGTCTTCTTTACGCCCAAAGAGAAGGAACGTATAAAAGAACGCAAAAAAGGTCACCCCGGCCTGTGATTCGATGGTGTCTTCCGGGATCATTGAGATGATCGCGATGATGATGAAGACGAGGAAGAAATAATCGCTGAACTTCCCAAGGATTATTGGCGGATAGAAGACGGCAAACAGGAACCAGAGCAGTCCGAATATCCCAAACCCCACAAAGATCGAAAGGAACTGGTTATGCGATCGCCAGCGTTGTTCAGGAGCAAGCTTTGAATGCATTTTGGTATACTCTTCCTGGAAAGCATCATTCATATCACCGGTTCCAACACCGGTCAGCCAGTTTTGTTGGATCAGCCCCCAGGAGGCTTTCCAGAACTCGAGCCGCTGCATTACACTCGAACCGGTCGGATCTCCCGATTTCCTGTACTCATCATATCCCCAGAGCAGCTCAAAGATCCTTCCACGGATGCTGAAAGTCTGCGAAAAAACTACATTGGCCGTGCCTTTTTCTATTTCATGAATCTCTTCATCCGTAAGCCTCATCACGCCGTCTGCATCTTTCCTGAAGCCTTTTGAGGCCAGGAAGCGAACAAGTGTGTTTGAAATCCGCTGATGTCGTTCATCCAGGCTGTCATAACGGAATTTACTGCGTTTGTTCCAGGTAGCCCTCAACTCGTCCCACTGGAGATAGATCCAGATGTAATTCCCGTTTTCTGTCTCCTTGTGATGAATGTAATGTGTGTACCTGGTTCCCCTCGGTGTGAGTGAATCCAGCTTTGAGAAATCAACCTTGTTTACATGGTAATAATCCTTTTTGACACCCTGAAAATAAACGATGAATGTCGTGATCAGCACAAGGAAGAATCCAAGGAGCGACACTTTAATCCATCTCTTCCTGCTTCTGAAGATCAGTACGATCAGCATGATCAGGATTGTAAGACTGATGACAACCAGCCCGGTAACCGATTTCGAAATCACAAGGTAAACAGAAAACCAGATCAGTACGATCCCGAACAGGATCTTGGCACCCAGCGGGAATGTCCGCTTCAGGAATAAAAAATAAAGCAGGGAGAAAAAAGAAAAACTGATCAGTAGCGAAACGATGATATGCGATATCGATTTTGAGATATTCCGGATATCGATAAAGTTTTCCTGGACCAGGTTCCCGGAATTAATTAACGTTCTGACTAATACCGAAGCAATGAAAAGCACGATGAATCCATAGAAATCGCGCTTCCGGAAGCTCTGTGATGTGGATATGAATATGGGAAGAAGCAAGATGGGGAGCTTTGTGCGTAGGTCCTTCCATGCATAATCATAATCAGATGTGAAGAACAGCCCGGCGATATGCAGAAGGAATATCGAACAGAATATCATTGCGGGTTTGTTGGTGAAGAAATTCTTAAACCCCTTTGCAATGCTGTTAAGCAGCTGGTATAAAAAATAGGGTACCAGGAAAATGATGGCCTTCAACCGGGGGCGTTGCAAGATAAACCCCTCGAGTTTCCTGATGTCAATCCGGTCAACGGCGAATACGGATGCAAGCCAGAACTGCGATACGCTCATTACAAACTTGGAATGAGGCAGTGATGCGATCATCAGCGCTAACCCAAAGATGTAGTTCCATCGGATAAATTGCCGGGAAAATTTTTCTACCATATGCTTCTAAGAAAACAACTTCTTTCTCCCTTTTCTTAACTTGGTTTTAAAAGTAAAATAATTATCCGTTCCTTTTATGTCGATCCGCTTCATTTCATACGGGTCTTTCACGGGCCAGGAGTTGATCCTGTTTCCAATCCGGAGGGCAAAACTGAGTCCCTGCTTCAGGAAGATTTGTTTCATCTGCTGCTTCAGTATTTTATCCTTCTTCGGGTAACTGCCATAAGGGTATGCAAGGACATTTACAAAAGGGATCTTGTAATAATTCAGCATCTTCGAACAGTTCTCCAGGTCCTCCTGCATATCTTCGGGATTCAGACCGGCATAATTGCGATGAAGAAATGAATGAAGCCCGAATTCAATCCTGTCGGCAAATGCAATGTTTTGAATCTGTTCCGCCGGCATAATGGTGTCTGATCCCTGGTCCCAGGCATTGGTCTTGCCCATATATCCGACGGGAATGAATACCGTGGCGGTAAAATTGAACTTCTTAAGCAGTGGTAATGCAAACTCTGCAAAGTCCGCATAGGCATCATCGAACGTGATGATAACCGGTTTTGAAGGCAGGCTTGCCCCGGATTCATGAAGCGTCTTCAATTCTGCAAATGACAGCGGCGTATAGTTTTTTTCCCTCAGATATTCGAACTGGGTTTCCAGTGTTTTTGCCGGGATTGTCAATCCATCTGCAAAGCCTGGAGAGACTTTATGATACATCAGGATGGGGATTCCTTTCTTTGGTGGAATAAAGAAACTATACTCCACGATAAGCCATAGAATAGTTGCAACTGCAATAAATGCTGCTATAAGGATTGGACCCATTACTTCTTTGCCTCCATTTCTATGGTTTTGGCGATCTTCAGGGATCCATAAAACGCGGCAAAGAAGGCCCACAAAAAGCCGGGATAGCCATCAAGGAATCCCAGTCTCAGGAAGTAATAAATAAAAAAGCTGACGGGGAATTTATAGGCCACCCAGCATTTCGAATAGGATTTGTGATCCTGTTTGTTTTTCTGCGCAGCCTGTGATGTATATGTGTTAATCTTTTGCAGGTGGTGAGAAATGTCGCGATAAGAATAATGAACGATCTTTCCTTTCAGCTTGCCAGTCACTCCGTCTGTGACAATTCCCTCATGCACAGGGACAGTGGTGAATTTTCCTTTGTTTCGGTTGAAGAGCCTCAGATGATCTGCTTTGGTATGTTTCAGGATCTTCCCGAGATAACAAAATGAAAACGGGATCAGGTATCCGGCAACTGCATGCTTCTCATCCCTGAGAATAGTCTTTATTTCATTCTTCAATTCTTCTGTGACTACTTCGTCTGCATCTATTGATAAAATCCAATCGTTCGTGGCCTGGTCAACAGCAAATTGTTTCTGTTTTCCATATCCTTCGAAATCATGGGTAAATACCCGGCAACCGTATGCTTCCGAAAGTTCAACAGTTTTATCACGCGAGTGTGAATCAACCACCACCACTTCATCCGCCAGCGTTTTAACGGAATCCAGGCATCGGACGATGTTCTCCTCTTCATCATGTGTGATGATTACGACTGAAAGTTTAGCCATGTTTTCTTTAAGGTATAATTGTAAACTGATCCCAGTCCTGTCCAAACGGAAAGGATTCCCTTGTTTTAACAAGTTCTTTCATCGACAAGGTAAATTCAAAAACTCCCTGTTCACCCGGATTTGCAGCCAGGAGTATCCTTCCCTTCGGATCTATCACCATTGAATCTCCCGAATGATACGTTCCAAATCCATCAAACCCGATCCTGTTCACACCGACCACAAACGAAAGGTTCTCGATGGCACGGGCAACCAGCAATGATTTCCACACATCCGACCGGCTTGCGGGCCAGTTGGAGAGATAAACAAGAAGATCATAGGCATACTTCCCTTCAGCATAAGCGTTCCTGCTCCACACCGGGAATCGTAAATCATAACAGATCAACGGAAGAATGTTCCATCCTTGTACATGTTCAACAACTTTCTTTTTCCCCTGCCGGAGAACATTGAATTCTTCACTTAGCCTGAAGAGGTGTCTTTTATCTGAATGATGAACGGGGCCATCCGGGGGAACTGTAACCAGGCGATTGGTATAACCGGTTCCTTCATGGATCAGCAGGCTTGTCATGATTGTGCAATTCCTGAGTTTTGCAGTCTCTTCCAGGAAACGAATTGACTTACCATCCATCTCTTCCGCACATTTTTCCGGGTTTGCCGAAAATCCAGTGTTGAACATCTCAGGAAGGAAAATAAGATCAACAGGCTCATGAACATAGCCCGCAATGATTCCCGAGAACATCGCAAGATTCTTCTCAGGATCTTCCCAGGTAATATCAGACTGGATCAATGCAATCTTTAATTCATCCATGAATTGACAAGCTTAACCGATTGGTAAATTTAGAAAATTGTTATTGCTTTCCATTCGAAAAACTTTAATTTTGTTCTTGAAACTAATTCCTGCTGACGATGCAAACGATTGATAATTTTAATTTTAAAGATAAAAAAGCGTTGATCCGGGTTGACTATAATGTTCCCCTTGATGATCATTACCAGATCGCAGATACAAACAGGATTGATGCTACTCTGCCAACTATAAAGAAAATTCTGGCTGATGGCGGATCTGTCATACTTATGTCTCATCTCGGGCGTCCAAAGGGCGGTCCTGAAGAGAAATTCTCGCTTAAGCATCTTGTTCCATACCTGTCTGCTCAGTTGAAACTTCCCGTTCAGTTTGCCGATGATTGTATCGGCAAATCTGCTGTGGGTCTTGCTGCCGGACTGAAACCCGGTGAGGTTTTACTTCTTGAGAATCTTCGTTTTTATAAGGAAGAAGAAAAGGGAGATCCTGAATTCGCCAAAAAATTAGCATCACTTGGTGACATTTATGTAAACGATGCTTTTGGAACTGCTCACCGGGCGCATGCTTCAACAGCCGTTATTGCGAATTATTTTCCTACTGAAAAGTGTTTCGGTTATGTGATGGCAGAGGAGGTTGCACAACTTAAGAAAATGCTGACAGAAGCCAAACATCCGTTCACAGCCATTCTTGGTGGCGCCAAGGTTTCCGGTAAAATTGAGATCATCAATCACCTCATGGATAAAGTCGACAACCTGCTCATTGGCGGAGGAATGATGTTCACTTTCATAAAAGCAATGGGTGGTGAAGTCGGCGCTTCACTTGTTGAGGAAGACTTGCTGGAACTTGCTAAGAACACTGTTGAAGGAGCCAAGATCATGGGCGTAAATCTTTACCTGCCTTCGGATGCCATCATCGCAGATGCTTTCTCGAATGATGCAAATTTCCAGACTTGCAATGCGTATGATATCGCTGATCCCTGGATGGGACTTGATATAGGTCCTGCCACATGCCAGAAGTTCGATCATGTCATCCAGAAATCAGCCACGATCTTATGGAACGGGCCAATGGGCGTGTTCGAGATGAACAATTTTGAACAAGGCACGAAATTGATCGCCGAATCGGTAGCAAAAGCTACAGAAAACGGTGCTTATTCACTGATCGGCGGCGGCGATTCTGTTGCAGCTATAAACAAATACGGACTGGAAGATAAGGTCAGCTATGTTTCAACCGGCGGGGGCGCCATGCTCGAATACATCGAAGGCAAGGAACTGCCTGGGGTCAAAGCCATCGAAGGATGAACAACATCATTCTCAGCCGCACCGACAGCCTCGGAGATGTAGTACTTACCCTTCCCCTGGCCGGTGTCCTGAGGAAACATTTTTCGGATTGCCGCATTATTTTCCTTGGGAAAACATACACCCGGCCNCTCATTGAGTCATGTGAATATATAGATCAATTTGTTGACTGGGATGAGGTTTCCGGAATCAGTAGTCCGGAAGCCAGGGTTGAGGCTTTCAGGGTTTTAAATGCTGACATTATTGTTCATGTCTTTCCTGTAAAAGAGATTTGCTGTCTTTCTAAAAAAGCCGGAATCCCTGTCCGGATCAGCACTTCTCACCGGTGGTTTTCCTGGTTGTATTGTAATAAACGGATTCATTTTAGCCGTAGAAAATCCAACCTGCATGAAGCCCAGCTCAACCTGAAATTACTGGAACCATTGGGCATAACGGAAGAAATTACGACTTCAGCAATTCCTGAATTTTATGGATTGACACGAATTGGTGAACAATTTCCTCCATCAATTGCAAAATTGATCTTGCCTGATCGTTTTAACCTGATCCTTCATCCGAAATCAAAAGGCAGTGCACGGGAGTGGGGTCTTGATAATTTTTCTCGTTTGATAACCCTTCTGCAACCAGAAAAGTTCAGGATATTCATTACGGGGACAAAGGAAGAGGGAGCAAAGATGAATGATTTTCTTACCCGTAATAAAGACAGGATCATTGATCTCACTGGAAAGATGAAGCTCTCCGAGTTCCTGGTCTTTATCCGTAGGTGCGATGGTTTGGTCGCTGCCAGCACGGGTCCGTTGCACATTGCCGCGGCATTGGGCAGAAGGGCTGTTGGTCTGTATGCACCCATGCGCCCGATTTTTCCCAAACGATGGGCTCCCCTGGGTCCAGATGCAGATTGGCTTGTCATTGATAAACCCTGTGAGAAATGCAGGCATTCGAATGATTGTGAGTGTATCCGTCAAATCTCACCTGAAGAAGTGGCGGAAAAATTGATGAAAGAGAGAGGGAAATGAACCTCTTCTGTATTCATAAAGAAGATATTCAGTAATATTGTGGTCCAAAAAATTCCAGGCAACAAGGTTAATAAGAAAAATTTGAACGATATAAAGGTTATCGGATTTGATGCAGACGATACGCTCTGGGTAAATGAATTACATTATAAGGAGATAGAGCATGCGTTTTGTGATCTCATGGAACCATATCTGCTTCCTGATGAGGTGCTGAAGGCTTTGCTGAAAACAGAAATTGAAAACCTTGATTTGTATGGATACGGGGCAAAGGGTTTTTTACTTTCGCTCATCGAAACTTCGATAAGAATAAGCAATGGCAAGGTACCTGTCTCAAGTATCGAGAAACTGCTTGCCCTGGTTAAATCCTTATTGGGCCGTGAGATTGAGCTTCTGGATGGTGTCGAAGACTTGTTAAGACAACTTCAGAAAGATTATCGTCTTATCATCGCCACTAAGGGCGATCTGCTGGATCAGGAGCGCAAGCTAAAAAAATCCGGACTTCTCCCGTTATTTCAGCATATTGAGATCATGAGCGACAAGCGCGAAGCTGACTATCGTAAGCTGATAAAAAACCTGGGCATCAGTCCCTCGGAGTTTTTGATGGTCGGCAATTCTCTTAAGTCAGACATTCTTCCGGTACTGGCGATTGGAGGCAAAGCTGTTTATGTTCCATACCATACTTCCTGGCAATATGAAACTATTGAGGAAGTTCCTGGATATGAATATCAAACCATTGAAAAGATCAGAGATCTTTTCATCCTTCTTCAAAGATGAACAAATAACGTTGCCCCTTATTTTGTTTCTGCATAATTCACGGCCTTTTCGTTACAATGCGGATTGCCTTTCGACGCTTTTCAGCGTGTATCTTCCAGGCAAATGTTTAATGCTCGAAAACGATCATGTGATCACTTTTGAGCGTTAAAAAGCAGGTAATTACAGATGGCATACGGAAGTTGTCCCGTCTGTCAATAAGGACGTAATTTCTTACAGCTTGTTTATGTGGCAGTTATAGCCTGGTTCGGTAAAAGAAATCAACGCCGATTTGCTTCTGGCATATCATTTGTATAAATCTGACAAGCTACACCAACCCCAAAAAATTATATTATGAACTGCAAGCTGACACTTCTCCTGACTTTGCTTTTCTGTTTTGGAATTAGTTTCTTTACAGGCATTCCGCTTGCAGCTCAAACAGGTGATAGCATTATTGACAGGACAGAGAATGGTGGCAAGGTATTATCGGGCAATAAAGTTATTTTCGGTTACTCGTATCCCACCGGCAATAATCAATTGGTTTTGAATGGCGGGGCAATTGTTATTAACAACCCGACTGCAGGCTGGTTTCGCGATGACGGAACCCATGCAGTTACGAACCTGAATTACATGGCAGGATATAGTTCCAACCTGTTCCGTGATTTCTTTTCATTTGATCTCAGCGGGATTAGTGCTCCGATAACCAGTGCCAGGCTCCAGGTTCAGAAGTTTACAAGTGTTCCGAATAGCGGGTATTCCATTTGGCAGCTGTATGATGTTACATCTTCCTTTTCGTCAATCAATACAGATTATTCATCAGCATTGGGCAATCTTCCTGCCGGTTATGATGTATATACTGATCTTGGAGCAGGCTTATCATATGGAGGTGACACCATTGATTGCAGTCTTCCCGGAAATATGCTCATTTCTATCGCTCTTAACAGTTCTGCTGTTTCCGCAATAAATGCATCGCTCGGCGGGTATTTTATGATCGGCGGGAAATCTGAGATATACTACCCTCATTTGCCACCCGTGGCAATAACAACTCCGGCATCGAATATTGGGCGCGTTAATGGAACGATTAACGGCACCGTTAATCCCCAGGGAACCCAAACTACCGTAAGTTTTATCTATGGAACAATTTCCGGGGTTCTTACATCAGAAGTTCCGGCTATTCCAAGCACTTTAACTGGCGGAACCAGTTTGCCGGTAAGTGCTGATTTGAGTACTCTTTCAAGCAGCACGACATATTATTTTCAGGTCAAAGCTGTAAATACAGATATGACAGTAGTATATGGCGAGGAACTTGCATTTTCGACAGCTCCTGATGCCATCTATCCTGTTGCACCGGCATCAGCAACACCTCAGAATTTCTGTGCATCAGCAACAATCAGCAACCTGGTTGCACTGCCTCCGGCCGGATGTGTGGTGCTGTGGTATGATTCGCCTGCAGCCGGAAATCTTTTAGGAAATTCCTTTGAACTTATTTCAGGAAACACCTATTATGCAGCGGCATTTGATACTGTTACCAGCCTGTTCAGCCTTATAAGGACAGCAGTTACCGTGATTATTAACACCCCGGTTTCGCCAACAATAACAGGAAGTTCAAGCGTCTGTAGCGGAGTATCGAATGTTGATTATAGCACAGAGCCAGGCATGAACAATTATAACTGGTCAATTTCCAATGGTGGAATTATAACATCAGGAGGACAGAATAATTCAATAGAAGTGACCTGGAAAGATGCTGGCCTACAAACAGTTTCTGTTAATTATAGTGACCCGACAGGGTGCAACCCAAATCCATCCGTTTCTAATCCTGTTATGGTAAATCAAATCCCCGTACCGGGCCTTTACGGACCAGCTAATGTATGCATTACACCGGATTATTATACATATTCAACGGAACCCGGGATGACAGATTACACGTGGGCAATCTCCGGTGGTGGCGTAATTGGATCCGGCGCAGGGCTCGACCAGATCCAGGTATCCTGGAGGGATGGCGGGGATCAAACTCTTTCTGTCAGTTATTTAAGTGTTGATGGGTGTGTGCCTGATGAACCGACAATCCTGACGATCCGTGTTGAATCTGTTCCGGAAACAGCGAAAGCCATTTCAGGAGAAACAGAAGTTTGTGCAGGAGCATCCGGAATCCGGTATTCTGTGGATCCGATAGCAAATGCAGCTGGTTATACCTGGATTTTGCCTGAAGGTGCATCTATCATATCCGGAGAAGGAACAAATTCTATACTTGTAAATTTTACGACGCATGCTACTTCGGGTTGGATAAGTGTCAATGGGGAAAATAATTGTGGTTCTGGTGCGGTTTCTCCAGCATTTTATATCAGCATCAGCCCAATGCCCGATAATCCGGGAGATATCAGCGGTCCTTCTGAAGTATGCAAAGGCGGAGCACAGGTTTCGTATTCAGTTTCTCCTGTATTGAATGCAACAGGCTATGTATGGACGGTTCCTAATGGAGCCAGCATAATATCCGGCGCAGGAACGAATAGCATTTCCGTATTCTTTCCGGAATCCTCAATTTCAGGGAATATAACTGCCAATGGGATCAATGACTGTGGCAACAGTAGTACATCGGCAAAACATCCTGTAGTTGTGAACGAGACTCCTCCTGCACCTGTGATCACAATCCTGGGAAACATTTTGCAGAGCAATGCAAATGAAGGGAATCAATGGTATTTGAATGGAGCAGCAATACCTGGCGCTACAAACCAGGTGCTACAGGCAGACCTCGCTGGCAGATACTGGGCTATAGTCACAGCCGGTGCATGTCAGTCGGATACATCCAATAATATTGATGTCGTGTTAACCGGTATAAGCGAAACCGGTTCATCTGGCTTCCGGTTATTCCCTGTTCCGAATGATGGCCGGTTCACAGTCAGTACAGGCGATCATGAAAGATCCAGCCTGACCATATGTGTTTACAATAGCCTTGGTGTGATTATTTTTGAAAAGAAAGCCAATTTCCCCGGTTACGATTCTTCTTGCAGCATAGACCTGGGCACAGTGCCTGCTGGCACGTATGCAGTGGTCCTGCAGAATGAAAAATCCATTTTTATCAGAAGTATCCTGGTCAGGAAGTAATCAAATCCCTGAAAAAATCAGATCCATCCTTTTGCCCAGTAATAAGAAATCGCAAACAATTCCCTCATGGTGATTTCCTCATAGTGCAGCTGGGTCCAGAACTTGTATCGAACGGTGAGGTTGTTTCCAAGGTTTGGAAGCCAGCTTCGTCCGCCCAGTTGACGATCAATAAAAGTGATATCCGATTCGATTGCGTTCTCAAAAGCCGGAAGTCCGTCGATGCGGGAAAAGCCGGCTTTTTTAAATGTCATACTTGCCCGGCAAAGATGCTCAGGAGAGGTTACAATGGCGATGGCACGATCCTTTTGAATCATCTTCCCGATCATAAGGGCTTCTGAACGTGTGTTTGTGCCGGCATTTTCCAGCAGGATCCTTCCTTGAAAAACGCCCCGGATGATCAGTTCTTTTTTCATCAGGTTGACAGAACTGAAACGATCCCCGGTATCACCGGGTAAAGACACAATAACCTTGGCATGTTGAAAATAGCCAGCCAGCTTTGCTGCATACCATGTTCGCATAAGGTCTGATTCACCGGGCATGCCACCACCTCCCAGAACAATTATACATTCAGGCGGACGATGTATTCCTGCCTTGCTTGTGCTGAGCCTGTACCAAGTCCAGAACGGAACCGATGTAAAGCAAAGGATGAATAAAATAAGGCTGAAGCATCCGAAAGAAATAAAAAGATATTTAAGTATCCGGATGATCATATTTCAAGTGTGATTTCCCTTATACAGGGAAGATGGATAATAAGCATCTAAGAGACCGGGAATATTTTATCCTGGATGATTCCGGTAAGCCCTTCGATTGGCACCCTTTCCTGTAACATCGTATCACGATCCCGCAGCGTTACCATATTGTCCTGCAGGGTTTGGTGATCAATGGTGATGCAGTAAGGTGTTCCGAGGGCATCCATCCGGCGGTAGCGACGGCCAATGGTGTCCTTTTCTTCATAATAACACCGGAATCTTTGCTTCAGAACATCCATGATCTCTCTGGCCTTTTCGGGTAAGTTGTCTTTTTTTATCAAAGGAAGTATGGCAACCTTGATCGGTGATAATCTTGCCGGAAGATTCAAAACAACACGTTCGCTTCCGTCTTCCAGCTTTTCTTCTTTGTATGCGTGACTCAATACAGCCAGGAAGGTTCGGTCGAGGCCGATAGATGTTTCCACGACATACGGAGTGTAGCTTTCACTGGTCTCCGGATCGAAGTACTGCAATTTCTTCCCTGAAAATTTCTGATGTGCCCCCAGGTCAAAGTCGGTACGGGAGTGAATGCCTTCGAGTTCCTTGAACCCGATCGGGAATTCGAATTCTATATCCGCTGCGGCATTGGCATAATGGGCTAATTTGTCGTGATCATGGAAGCGGTATTTCGATGCAGGGATACCTAGTGATGTATGCCACTTCATGCGCTCTTTCTTCCAGAATTCGAACCATTGAAGTTCTTCTCCCGGCTTCACAAAAAACTGCATTTCCATCTGCTCGAATTCACGCATCCGGAAGAGGAACTGGCGTGCCACGATCTCGTTCCGGAATGCCTTTCCGATCTGGGCAATGCCAAAAGGGATTTTCATGCGGGCAGATTTCTGTACGTTCAGGAAGTTTACAAAGATCCCCTGGGCTGTTTCCGGGCGGAGGTAGATCATGTTGGTATCTTCATTCACAGATCCCATCTGTGTTGAGAACATCAGGTTGAATTGCCGCACTTCCGTCCAGTTCTTTGTGCCGGATACCGGGCAAACAATCCCGATTTCCTCAATTAACGCTTTAACATCGGCAAGGTCATTTTTTCCCAGGGAATCGTAGAACCGTTTTTTTATGGCATCAATCTTCGACTGGTTTTCCATCACGCGGGGATTGGTTTCCCGGTACATCTTTTCGTCAAAGGTCTCGCCAAAACGCTGTTTTGCTTTATCTACCTCTTTCTGGATCTTATCTTCAAGTTTCTGCAGATGATCTTCAATGAGAACATCAGCACGGTATCTTTTTTTCGAATCCTTATTGTCAATCATCGGATCACTGAATGCATCAACATGCCCGGATGCCTTCCAGATCGTCGGATGCATAAAAATGGCCGAATCCAGCCCGACAATGTTCTCATGTTGCTGAACCATGGCATTCCACCAATACTCCTTGATGTTGTTTTTTAATTCAACACCAAAGGGACCGTAATCATACACCGCGCTTAATCCATCATAAATTTCACTGGAGGGAAATACAAATCCATACTCTTTCGCATGGGAGATGATCTTCTTGAATAATTCTTCATTGTTTGCCATGCGGCAAAGATAAAAAAAGAAAAGATAATTGTTTTAATCGCATACTCATCCATTGTTAATCCCCTGCTTACAGGATTCTCATCGGGTGCTCAGGGAATTGTTATCGGGTGCTCAGGGGATTCTCATCGGGTGCCCAGGGAATTCTCATCGGGTGCCCGGGAAATTCTTATCGGGTGCCCGGGAAATTCTTATCGGGTGCTTACACAATGCTATCCACGTGAAATGAGATAAGATTTCCCGGGACTTTCAGGTGCTTTGCTGACCGGAACTCAAACTTCCGCCCGGATGCCGTTATGACAAATTTATTGTCCACCTGCTCAAAGCTGTAAGGCAAAAGGCGTGACTTCAATATATTGAGAAGGGTAATGGCTTTTTCCATTCCGTCACCAGTCTGGAAATTGACCACCTCATCCGGTAAAGCCAGCCGGTTGCCATCATAAATTGACTCGTTGGGCCAACTGGATAACTGGTCATAGATCGCTTCGGTTTCTGATTTCATAAAAAGCTCAACAGATACCGGGTTCCTTGTAAAAGCTGCCTTCAGAAAGGGTCTCCAGTCGCAGGAATCCATGAACCGGCCTGCATAAAAAGCAAGGTCAGCCGTGGTTGAAACGGAGCGGATTTCAAGCAAGTGGGTGATTATTTCTTCCCGTGTTTGCGTAACCGAAAGATTGATGTGATGAGACTCTGAAAAGAATTTGTTTGCAGAAGGAAGTCTTGGTACAATATGAATGAATTTCTTCAGATCTGCCATGAACTCCTGGTTTGCAGTAAGTATTGGGAACGCCTGTTCAAAAAGTTTAAAAAATTCCCTGTTCGATTTCTGATTAAAGATGACATTGTCGGAAGAGATTACAGCCCTGTTTGGTTCCATGCAGTATGAAAGATCTTCTTCATCAATCTCACACAGGAGTTTTCGCGAAGATCTGTCGCCAATCCTGTGCTTGCTGTCGTGCTCGTAAGCGTATGCTTTTTCCAGCCGGATGAACCTCGTCTGGTTCATGCAGGGATAGCTGAGTTGAAAAAGGTTCTGGTATTTTGATACGGATCGCAGAAAGTTTGTGAAGATTTCAAAGGTTACCGGAGTTTCAAGGAATCCTGAAAGTTTCTGTCTAAAAAGAGAGAATTCTTTTTCACTGATTGTTGCTTCAGGATAGACGGCATGAATAAATCCTGTTGAATGAGCGACGATGGTTACTTTTTCATGCTCCAGGGCTCTTCTGGCAAGTGCTGATAATTCGGTCCCGTTAAACCACATTGTTTTGGTAACGATCCGGCGGTTGTTGGTGATAACTCCTTCATCAACGAGAATAAAATTCTGTGAATGAAGCGGTGTTCCCATTAAAAATATTTTCTCCAGCGGGACCTTTGCTACAATAAAAAGCGCTGCAGCATAAAGGCAGGCCAGTGAAACACATTCCCCTGCCCCCGTCAGGTTGCCGGGTTTGCGACGAAATGCATCCATGGCTTCGATTGTTTCTGTCTTCCAATAGGGAATGATATCGGTGTTGAATTTATCAAGGCCAAAGTGTTTCCTGATATCCAGGTCGAAATAGTATTTATCTCCTTCATATCCAAACAGTGCATTGGATTGTTCAAGGATTTCAATATCCATAAAATCCCTGAACCTGTTAATTTCTGTCTGTTTGTCGGTCAGTCCCCAGGTTTCCAGGTCAAGGTTAAAGTCATAATGATCCATGATGTATTGCTTCACCCTGTGTGTCTTTTTCAGGGGGCCCATGTTGTCAATGCCTTCAAACCATTTATCATCCCGCCATTTCCAGATGACCGGAGAGATGATGTTAGCTATTAACAGGGAGTAGAGTAATTCAGGAAAAATGAAGATCTCCATGTCGGAGAGGGTGAATGCGGAAGAGAATTTCTCCAGTTGTTTTGGGTCCATAGAACGTATTATACTCTTGTCGCGAACAAAAGAATGAAAGAAGGCAGAACTTTTTTCAAGGCAATGGTTTAAAAGGGTGTAAATAAATGGCGCTCACAAAAATAACAATAATGCCAATGTGCCGGTAAATTCAGCCCGTTTTTATCAAGTAATTTCTTATTTTTGCGGATGCAGAAGGCATTCTTAACAAATTGAAGATGTTTACCGGTTAACCTTCTTAATGTTCATCATCTCTTTGGCTATTCTTGTGTTTTATAATTAAACTCTTTAACCATGTATTATTCCGGATTAGAAATTATTGAAATCGCAGTCAGGATTGAAGAAAACGGATATGCCTTTTACAATGCTGCTGCTGGAATGATCTCCGAACAGAATGACAACAAGGCGCTCTTTCTGGATCTTGCAGAGAAGGAAATGGTCCATATTGCCATTTTCCAGAAACTTGCAAGCAAATTTGAAGCAGAGCAATTCGAATTCAACCCGGAAGATGAAATTGATTATGTGAATCATCTTGCTGATACACATATTTTCGGGAAAAAGGATGCAGGGGCAACACTTGCGAAAACCATCCAGACTCCTCAAGATGCATTGAAAATTGCATTAAGGTTTGAGAATGAAAGTGTCGCTTTCTATTCAGAACTGTTAAAACGCACGCAGACTGACGCAAAGAAACTGATCCAGCAGATCATCGATGAAGAGAAGGAACATGCTGCCGAGATCAGCCAATTCATCTAGCCTAAAGAAGGTTCGTCATTAGGAATGGCAGGATCCCAAGAACAATTGTCAGCAGGGATAAAAAGATGATGGTCATTTTGTAAGCCATTGTTGTGCTAAAATTTTCCCCGCTTCCTTCTTTCAGATACATGGCGATAACCGGTCTGAAATAATACCCGACACTGACTGCAGATCCAATCATTGCAACAACAACCAGCCAGATATATCCCCTCTCAATGGTGGCCATGAACAGGTAATATTTCCCCATAAAGCCAGCAAGCGGTGGAATCCCGGTCAGCGAGAACATGGCAATCGTGAAACATAACGCTTCCAGTGGGTTATTCTTAGCCATTCCTTCAACATTGAAAAACCTGTCATTACCTTTCTCTCCCCGTATCATAATCAGAATTCCAAATGCAGTGACAGAAGCTATGGCATAAGCAGCAGAATAGTAAAGAAGCGCATTTGCTGTACGTGCATTAAAAGCAAGTATCGCCAGCAGCATATAACCGGAATGCGATATGCTGGAGTAGGCAAGCATCCGTTTAATGCCTTGCTGATAAAGCCCTGTAAAGTTTCCAATGATTATCGTACAAACTGCCATCACCCATAACAGTGTTTCCCATCTTTCGTGGATAGCCGGAAAACACCCGGTAAACAACCTGTATAATGCAATAATACTGGCTATCTTGACAACTGTGGCCATGAATGCGGTCAGCAATGTGGGCGTCCCTTCATACACATCCGGAGCCCAGAAATGAAATGGGAAAATGGCAATTTTAAATGCCATGCCTGTTATCATTAAAAACAGCCCTGTCTGAAAAAGTGGGGAAAGATGCTTCGAATTAGTAGCAGAATACTGTGCGATCGTTGCCAGGTTGAATGATCCTGAACCGGTATAAACAAGGACAATGCCAAAAAGCAGGAAACATGACAGGAACGAACCCAGGAGAAAATATTTCAGTGTGGCTTCATTTGATGTAATTGCTTCCTTATGGCTTCCGGCAAGGACATACAACGATATTGATAAGGTTTCAATCCCGAGAAAAAGCATGATCAGGTTGCCAAAGGATGTCATCATGACACACCCGGCCAGGGCAAATATCATGATGGCGTAGATGTCGTCGAGCGGACGATGAACGGCAGCATAGTAGGTGCCTGCAAACATAAAGATCAGGAAGGTGATGAAGATCAGTAATGCAGTAAAAGCAACAGCAAAATTATCTACGATCAGCATTTCATTATAAAAGTGGATGTTTGAATTCCAGGCAGCAATCGTACTGATGAATGCGATAAGCAAACCAACANAGATTGTAGGCAAGTGCCAGGATTTCTTCTTCAGAATTCCTTCCGCCAGAACTACAACTCCCAGAAGGCTAAGCAGGATCAGTGTCGTCATTTCAATTTTATCATTGTACAAAATACATGATTTGNCGTACCGCAGGTTCNGCCAGTTGCAGGAAGAACCCCGGAAGAACNCCAATCCACAGAACCATAACNGCCAGTGGTATCATGGGGATTGCTTCGTTCCATGTGAGGTCTTTTATTTCAGAAGACAATTCCCCTGGTGCACCGAGCATGGTTCGCTGATACATCCGGAGCATATATACTGCGCTTAAGATTATTGATATTCCAGCCAGTGCGGCGATCCAGTGGTTGTATTCAAAAATACCGAGCAGGATCAGAAATTCCCCGATAAACCCATTCGTCAGCGGCAGAGCAATGCTTCCAAGCAGGAAGACCATAAAGAAGACTGCCAGCCATGGTGCTTTCACGGCAATTCCTCCAAGCTTTGAAATCTCCGTAGTTTTTGAGCGGTCTTCAATACGATCCAGCACCATAAAAAGACCTACGATATTTATTCCGTGTGAAATCATCTGGATAACCGAACCACTGAGTCCTGCTGCAGTCATTGTAAAAACGCCGGCAGAGATAAGCCCGACATGTGCAATGGATGAATAAGCCACCAGTCGTTTCATCTCTTTCTGCCTGATGGCAATGATTGATGCGTAGATGACACCTGTCACAGCGAGCATGATAACGATGAATCCCCAGTCTTTCACTACAACCGGGCATATCGGAAGCAGTAACCTCAGCAATCCATAAATTCCCATTTTCAGCATAATTCCTGCCAGGATCATGGTTCCCGCGGGTGGGGCTGTAGTATATGTGTCTGGCTGCCAGGTATGAAGGGGAAAGATTGGGATTTTAATGGCAAAGGCGATGAAAAATGCGATAAATACCCAAACCTGTTCTTTGGCAGACAATGTGGCCGAAGTCAGGGAGTGCAAATCAAAAGAGTGTGGAAGAGGGGTTCTGAAGAACAGGAAAATCATTCCGATCAACATGAAAAGACTCCCTGTAAATGTGTAAACAAAAAATTTCATTGTTATCCTGATCCGGTCATTTCCTCCCCAGACCGCACTGATGAAATAGGCCGGAATCAGTGCAAGTTCCCAGAAGATGTAGAACAGGATGCCATCAAATGTAGAAAACACACCGATAAAGGCCATTTCGATCAGCATGATGAGACCATAAAATGCGGATGGATTCCTGTAGTTATGATGAATTGAGGAAAGGATGATCAAAGGTGTGAGAAAAGTGGTCAGGAGCACCAGCAGCATGCTGATGCCGTCCAGTCCAAATCGCAGACTGATTCCAAGATTTTCAATTGTTCCCAGGTAAAATAGAAGCTGGCAATTGCATTTTGTGGTATAAAGGAAAAGACCATATGCCGAAATAAGGAATTGGATAATACTCCCTGAAAGTGCAATATTTTTTATCCATTTCCCATCTCTGACCAGGAATAGAGCCAGTGAGCAGATCATGGGAAATATCAGGAGCAATCCTGTTATCATCTCGTTTAAATTAGGACTATGTTAAAAAGTAAAATTGCTATAATACCGACAACCATCATGAAAAGATAAAAACCGACATGACCGGTCTGAAGATAGCGCAGCAAATTTCCCGATCTGATTGTTAAACTCCCGATTCCGTTGATGATCCGGTCAATAAACCTGATCTCAACCCAATAGGAAAGAAAATCTGAGATTTTCTTCAGAGGGCTGACGATAAGGAAATCATAGATCTCATCAACGTAAAATTTGTTCACGGCAAGCCGGATGAGAAAGTTTTTTTCCGGATAATTTTCCTGCGCGACTATCCGGTTCTTTCCATAGATTGACCAGGTAATAAAAATCACAATAAGGACGACTGTCATCGAACATCCTGCAAGAAGAAGCTCGCTCATATTATCCGCATGGTGTGATGAGGTTTGCAGGAGTGTCTCCGAATCAGCAAAAACAGGGGAGAGGTAAGAACTTAACCATGCGTTAATGCCTGTGAATGCTGGCAGATTGATCGCGCCCCCTGCAAAAGATAAAAACCCAAGGACGATCATGGGTTTCATCATCACACCGGAGGATTCCCTGATGCCATTCAACTTTTTTTCATCGCCCCGGAAGGATCCTGAAAAAACGAGAAACAGCAACCTGAACATATAGAATGTGGTAAGCGCTACGCCTATAATGGCGAATATCCACAAGGTCAGGCTTTTTTCATAGGTTGCACATAAAATCTGGTCTTTTGAAAAGAAACCGGCAAAAGGAAAAATTCCTGCAATGGAAATGGTTCCAATAAGAAAAACCCACCAATTCCGGGGTAAATATTTCTTCATGCCCCCCATTTTCCGGATGTCCTGCTCTCCGTGTAACGCATGAATAATGCTTCCTGCCGCAAGGAAAAGAAGGGCTTTGAAAAAAGCATGTGTAGTGAGATGGAACATGGCACCTGTAAATGCTCCCAGGCCAAGTGCGATAAACATAAACCCCAGCTGGCTGATTGTGGAATAAGCCAGGATCTTCTTAATGTCATTTTGATAAACAGCAATGATTGCTGTAAAAAGTGCAGTGAAGATTCCGATCAAAACGATGACAAACATTGTCTGGGGTGCAAGTGCGTACAAGATGCTTGACCGTGCGATCATATAAACACCCGCAGTCACCATCGTTGCTGCATGGATCAGGGCAGAGACAGGGGTGGGGCCAGCCATTGCATCAGGAAGCCAGGTGTAAAGCGGAATCTGGGCACTTTTACCTACGGCCCCAAGGAGCAAGAGCATTGTAATGGCGATCATGGTTCCGCTGCCCGAGGGAATACTTTTTGCAACAGGAAATATTTTGATAAAGTCCAGGCTTCCAAACGTGGTGAACAGAAGAAACATTCCAAGAAGAAATCCAAGATCACCAATCCGGTTCATGATGAATGCTTTTTTTGCTGCATTGGTAAACTCCTGATTTTTATACCAGAAACCTATTAGAAGGTAAGAACATAGACCAACGCCTTCCCACCCGATGAACATGATGGCGTAATTGGCGGCCAGGACCAGCAGCAACATGAAAAAAACGAACAGGTTCATGGATGAAAAAAACCGGTTCTGGCCTTCATCATCTTTCATATAGCCGATTGAATAGACATGGATCAGTGATCCAACTCCGGTAATGATCAAGAGCATGACACGGGTCAGGGGATCAATAAGGAAGTCGAAGCCTATAGAAAGCTGAGCCGTTGAAATCCACGGAAAGAGATGAACCAACCGGGTAGTTTGTGCATATAATGGTAATGCAGAGATACAGATAGAAAGGATGAAGGAAATTACAATGCTTCCTGATGCAATTCGTGCACCAACCCGGGCTGGGATTTGCTTAAAACCGATTCCCGTAATGAGAAACCCGGCAAGCGGAAAACAGAGTATAAGTATTATCAAAAGAGTCATTACCATTTCAGTTTGTTCAGAACATCAATATCGATAGAGCCTGTAGTCCGATAGATCACAACAATGATTGACAGGCCGATGGCCACTTCAGCAGCAGCAACAACCATGATAAAGAAAACAAAAATCTGGCCCGCCGGGTCATTCCTGTAGGCCGAAAAAGCTGCAAGCAAAAGGTTCACCGAATTGATCATGAGTTCGATTGACATCAGGATTGTAAGGGCATTCCTTTTAATCAACACACCGGTGACTCCAATGCAGAATAATGCCGCGCAAAAAAACAAGTAATACGTTATGGGTATTATTTGCAGGTTATTGGTTAATGTCATCATTTATGGGTCAGGATTTACCTTGTTTTACTAAAATAATAAGTTCAAAAAATAATTTACTGAAACCAAATCAATATCTCTTCTACAATGTCAATGAATAAAGTAATTATAAAGATACCAATGAAATATTTTTCGTTTAATAAATAAGGGTAATCATGAATCATTATAACAAAATAATTTCACAGGTTAAATTTGTTCATGTTTTCCGAGCAGAACTGCTCCGACCATTGCCGATAAGAAGAGGATTGAAGACAATTCAAATGGCAACATATACTCTTTATAAAGCACTCTTCCGAGGTTTTTCACCAATCCGATTTGTGAAAGTGCGGGGTCCTGCACGATCGCAATGTCATAGCCACGGAAGATCCCGATCAATACGATCATCAGCAGTCCTCCGGTAAAAATAGCAAGAAGCTTCACAACCATCGGCTTAGGGGAGTGTGCTTCAGCATTAAGGTTCAGCAACATCACTGTAAAGAGGAAAAGCACCATGATGGCTCCTGCATAGACAATGATGTGGACCACTGCAAGAAACTGTGCATTAAGAAGAATGTAGTGTCCGGCTATGGAGAAAAAGGTTAATGTAAGATACAGAACGCTATGAATGGGTTTCTTTGACATTAAAACCATAATGGCAGAGTATATTGCCAGGACAGAAAGGAAGTAAAAGATGTATTTGGAAAATATCATTTCTTATTATGCTTAAGGTCTGACTTTTTTTTAAATGAGATCACTTCATCGGTTTCCCTTTTTGATACATCAATTCTTTTGTCAGGGTCTGCTGGCTCCAGCAGATCGTCTTTTCCATAAGTAAAATTTCCCCTGGAGTAATCTGAAAAAACGAGCTGACCGGTCAGGAATATTGCTTCTTTCGGGCAGGCTTCTTCACAGAAGCCACAAAAAATGCATCTAAGCATGTTGATCTCATAAATGCTTGCATATTTTTCTTCCCTGTAAAGCATCTCCTCGCCCGGCTTCCTTTCTGCTGCTACCATGGTGATCGCTTCCGCAGGACAGGCTATGGCACAAAGGCCGCATGCCGTGCATCGCTCACGGCCTTCATCATCTCTCTTAAGAACTTGTCTTCCTCGATAAATGGATGAGACCGGGCGTGTTTTTTCAGGATAGCGGATGGTCGCTTTTTTCCTGAAGAGATGGCCAATTGTCGTAATCATTCCACCAACTATTGCCGGGAGATAAATTTTCTCCAGGAAGGTCATCTTTTTATTTGATACAACAACCGATTTGTCTGATAGTCTCTTCATTTTCACTCAATCCATTTGCTGATTAATATTTACTATCAGCCAATCACAATTTACTTTTCCTTTGGAATCGGAAAATTGATTCATTTGTTTATTAATATCACTACTCCCGTAATAACTATATTCAGAATTGCCAGCGGAATCAACGTTTTCCATCCCAGGCGCATCAGCTGGTCGTACCTGAAACGTGGCAGGGTCCATCGTACCCACATAAAAACAAAACCAAAGAAGGTTATTTTCGTCATAAATATGAAGAATCCGGTGATTGCAAGAGCATTAGGAGATAACCCGATCCGGTCGATGAACGGAAAGTTGTATCCGCCAAAAAACAGTGTTGCCATAACAGCTCCTGAGATGAACATGTTGATGTACTCGGCAAACAGGTAAAACCCGAGCTTCATGCTGCTGTACTCGGTATGGTATCCGCCAACAAGTTCCGTTTCACATTCAGGAAGATCGAATGGAGACCGGTTTGTTTCGGCAAATGCACAAATAAGGAAGATTAGGAATGCCAGGGGCTGATACCAGATATTCCAATGGATTCCTTTCTGCTGTTCAACAATTTCTTTCATGCTCAATGATCCGGTCATCATCACGATTGAAATTATTGCCAGGCTCATGGCCAGTTCATAGCTGATCATCTGGGATGAGGCGCGGACGGCTCCAAGCAACGAATATTTATTATTTGAAGCCCAGCCCCCGATCATAATTCCATAAACCCCGATCGATACAACTGCAAAAATGTAGAGGATCCCGATATTGATGTCGGCAACCTGGAATGGATATACTTTTCCATGGATAACGAAGTCGGATCCCCAGGGAATAGCGGCACTTGTCAGAAGTGCAACCAGCATGGTCAGGGATGGCCCAAGGATATAAAGAAATTTATCGGCTGTATTGGGAATAAATTCCTCCTTAAAAAACAATTTAATCCCATCTGCAAGTGGTTGAAATATACCCCAGGGGCCGGCCCTGTCGGGTCCTAGACGATCCTGGAAAAAGCCGGCCACCTTGCGTTCAATCAAGGTTGAGTACATCGCAACAAGCAGGCTGACAACCAGGATGGCCGAAGCAAGCAAGACTTTGTACAGGATATAAATTGTCATTTGATAATGGTATCAGCTAATCCGTTTGTTCCATCTTTCCTTCAATGGGGTTTATGGAAGAAGGTTTTTTTTCTTTCTCATAATAACCAGTGGAGATGACGGATTGATGTTTTATTTTCCTGGGTCCCTCCATGATCCAGTCGGAAATTTCTTTTTTTTCGAAGCGACACTCATTGCAGATGAATTCTTCCAGTTCTCCAAACTGGTCCTTTCGACCGGTGATCCTGTAGATTTCATTACCGAACATCCATGCGGTCACTTTTCCCGAGCATTTTGAGCATTGACGATGAGCATCCATGGGTTTTACAAACCACACCCGGCTTTTAAACCGGAAGGTCTTGTCAGTAAGTGCTCCAACGGGACAAACATCGATCACATTTCCGCAGAAATCATTGTCGATTATATTTTTGATGTAAGTGCTGATCTCAGAAGCATCTCCGCGATAGAGTACCCCGTGAACCCTTTTATCCGTGATCTGGTCTGCAACATACACACAACGATAGCAAAGTATACACCGGTTCATGTGAAGCTTGATGAAAGGCCCGATATCAATTTGCGGGAATTCCCTCCGGTTTTCAATTGTCCGGGTTACCGGCATTCCATGGGCGAAACTGAGATCCTGGAGATCGCACTCGCCGGCCTGGTCGCATACAGGGCAATCGAGCGGGTGATTGATTAACAGGAATTCCACGATGGCCTTCCTGGTTTCCAGGACTTCCGGCGAGGTGATGTTCTGTACCTCCATTCCCTCCTGGACTGGCGTGCTGCATGATGCGACAAGCTTCGGCACGGGTCTCGGATCCTTGGTTGATCCTTTTGCCACTTTGACGAGGCAGGTTCTGCATTTTCCCCCTGAGCCTGCAAGTTTAGAATAATAACACATTGCAGGAGGAACTATTTTTCCCCCGATCTTCCGGGCTGCATTCAGGATCGTAGTACCTTCTTCTACTTCGACCGGGATGTTATCTATGGTGAGTTTTATCATTTTTATCGGTACTGGATAGATGGTTCCTGGCTTCTGATCAATGCTCCATGGCTGATAGCACCAACAACCTCAGGGTGCTCAACATGATACTCAAATTCCCACCTGAAATGCCGGATTGCGCTGGAAACAGGCCAGGCAGCAGCATCTCCAAGCGGACAAATCGTAGTTCCCTCGATTTTTCCTGCAATACTAACAAGCAAATCAATATCAGACATTTTTCCATTTCCATGTTCAATCCGGTACAATATTTTTTCCATCCACCCTGTTCCTTCACGGCATGGTGAGCACTGGCCGCAGGATTCATGGTGATAGAACCGGGTAAAGTTCCAGGTATTTCTGACAATGCAGGCATCTTCATCATAAACAATAAATCCCCCGGAGCCCAGCATTGTTCCGCTATCGAAGCCCCCCTCAGCAAGGGATTCATAGGTCATTAACCGCTGGCGGCCGCCGGCAGTCCTCAAAATCAGTTCTGCAGGGAGTACAGGGACGGAAGATCCACCGGGAACAACGGCTTTCAAACGCTTTCCGTTTCTTATCCCCCCGCAATATTCTTCGGAATAAATAAAATCTTCAACAGGAAGTCCCAGGTCAATTTCATAAACTCCCGGATGGTTTATGTTTCCGCATGCAGAAATCAGTTTGGTTCCCGTGCTTTTTCCTTTTCCGATGGCAGCATAAGCAGCGCCACTCATTTCAATGATCGGGCCGACTGTAGCAAGAGTTTCAACATTATTCACGACTGTCGGGCAGCCATACAGCCCTTTATAGGCGGGGAAAGGCGGCTTAATCCTGGGGTTTCCACGCTTTCCCTCAAGTGATTCCAGCAAGGCAGTTTCTTCGCCGCAGATATAGGCCCCTGCCCCTGGGTGAACAAAGATATCAAGATTATAGGGTGTTCCAAGGAGCTTGTTACCAAGAAAACCATTCCGGTATGCTTCATTGATTGCATTCTGAAGGATTCCGATGATGTGTTTAAACTCTCCTCTTATATAGATATAACAGGTATTGACACCCAAGGCATAGCTGGAGATGATCAGGCCTTCAATGAGAAGATGTGGCAGGAATTCCATCAGGTACCTGTCTTTGAATGTACCGGGCTCGCTTTCGTCAGCGTTGCAAACCAGGTAACGCGGAGAATCTCTTTTCCTGTCAAGAAAGCTCCATTTGAGACCGGTTGGGAAACCGGCACCACCTCTTCCCCTGAGGCCTGACAGGGTTACTTCCTGTGAGACTTCAGCCGGAGTCATGCTTTTTAATGCTTTCACAACCGATTCGTAGCCGCCATTTGCGCGGTAAATGGTAAATTCCCGGATTCCCGGAATTCCAGCCTTTTCTAAAAGAATTTTTCTACCCATCTGGATTTTGAATCGTTATTTTTTTTGGACAGTTCTCTTAGATCGTCAAGCAGAGCATCAATTTTTTCAGGTGTCAGAAATTCGTGAAACTCAGTATTTACCTGCAATACAGGTGCAGATCCGCATGCGCCCAGGCATTCGACTCCCTGCAGTGTGAAAAGGCCATCGGATGTTGTTTCTCCGAGTTCAATGTTCAATTTCTTTTTCACATATTCCATGATTTCTTCCCCTCCGCAAATGGCACAGGGTCCTGTTTGGCATATATCAATGGTAAATTTACCTACAGGATCAAGGTTGAACATGGAATAGAATGTAGCCACTTCATACACTTCTATGGGTCGGATATCCAGTAGTTCTGCAACATAATCCATTACGTCTGCACTTAGAAATCCGCCCAATTCTTCCTGGGCCATGTGCAGCACGGGAAGCAATGCGGATTTTTGATGATTTTCAGGATAATGCAGGATCAATTCCCGGATCCGTTTCATTGTTTCGGTAGAAAATTCAACCTTCCTGTTGTCGTTGCTATGTAGCCTGTGGTATATCATCAGATCATTTTCAAATTTTCAATCAGGCGTCAAGTTCACCGGCGATCACATTCATGCTGCTCATGGTCAGGATGGCGTCAGAAAGTACACCGCCGCGGATCATTTCAGGCAATGCCTGGTAATAGATAAAACAAGGTCTCCGGAAGTGCAGCCTGTAAGGTGTTCTCCCGCCATCACTTACGAGGTAGAAGCCCAGTTCTCCATTTCCGCCTTCAACTGAATGATAGACTTCTCCGGCAGGAATATTCACTTCTCCCATTATGATTTTAAAATGCCAGATCAGTGCTTCCATGTTATTGTACACATCCTGCTTGGGTGGCAAATAAAATTCGGGCACATCCATGGAATATTTTCCTTCCGGGAGGTTGTCGATTACGTTCCGGATCAATTTCAGGCTCTGCCAGATTTCGTCCTGTCTCACGGCAAAGCGGTCATACGTATCTCCGTTGGTTCCGACAGGAATCATCAGATCAAAATCATCATAAGAGCAATAAGGACTTGTAACCCGTACATCATAATCAACACCTGCAGATCTCAGGTTAGGACCGGTAAATCCATAATTCAAGGCCCTTTCAGCAGAGATTGATCCGACGTTGATGGTCCGGTCCATGAAAATCCTGTTACGCAGAAGCAACTTTTCAAATTCCTTCAGAACTTTTGGAAGATGATCCAAAAACTCACGGATTTTGCTAAGAACAGAAATGCTGAAATCCCTTTCAAATCCTCCGATCCTTCCAAGGTTCGTAGTAAGCCTTGCTCCGCAAAGCTCTTCGTATATTTCGTAGACTTTTTCCCGTTCCTGAAAAACATAGATAAAGCCGGTCATTGCTCCGCTGTCCACGCCGATTACACTATTGCAGATCAGGTGATCGGTAATCCTGGCGAGTTCCATGACGATGATCCGCATATAGTCCACCCGTTTGGTAGATTTTATCCCAAGAAGCTTTTCCACCGTGAGGTGCCAGCCGATGTTATTGATCGGGGAAGAACAATAATTCAACCTGTCGGTTAGCGGGGTGATCTGGTAGTAGGGTCGTCGTTCAGCTATCTTCTCAAACGCACGGTGTATGTACCCGATGGTTTGCTCTGTATCGATTATTTTTTCACCATCCAGGGTCAGGACATTCTGGAAAATGCCATGTGTAGCCGGATGTGTCGGCCCAAGATTCAGGGTTGTATAATTGGGCTTGTTCATATTCATAGTTATCTTCCAAAAAACCTGTCATCTTTATCTGGCCTGGCTGAGTCTTCAAGCGGATACTCTTTTCTCATCGGAAAATAGTCCATATAGTCGACATTCAGAATGCGTTTCAGGTTCGGGTGACCAGAAAAAATTATTCCATAGAAATCATAGGTTTCACGCTCCATCCAGTTGGCTGCTGAAAAAAGATCTGTCAATGAACGGACTGACGGATCTGTATCTGGTAAGAATGTCTTGAGCCGGATTCTTTTTTTCTCATAGAGATTGTGCAAATGATAAACGACTCCCAATGGCAGCGGGGCGTCAGGATAATGAATTCCGCAAAGGGTCGTAAGGAAATTGAATTGCAGGCCGGGGTCTTCTTTCAGGCATTTGATCGTGTCATGCAGAATGTTTCTGTCGACAGTCAATGTCAATATATCCGAAGATTCATCAACAACGATAGTCTCTTTGCTGAACCTTGCCTGAAGGATATCTATAATCGGTTTGTTTTCCATTGAGTTGAACAGAAGATTCAGGCTGTAAGGCCGTAACTTTTAAGAAGTTCCTTGTATTCCGGTGAATATCTCCTTCTGAGTGGTTCGTTCCCGACCAATTCCTGGATCTTCATGAAGCCATTAATGACCTGTTCAGGTCGTGGCGGGCATCCCGGAACATATACGTCTACCGGAACGACAAGGTCGATTCCCTGGAGTACACTGTAGGTATCGAAAATGCCGCCGCTTGAAGCACAAGCTCCCACGGCAATAACCCACCTGGGTTCGGCCATCTGCACATAGACTTGCTGTACGACCGGCCCCATTTTTTTTGCAATTGTTCCCATCACCATCAGGAGGTCTGCCTGGCGCGGACTAAAGCTTAAACGCTCGGCACCAAAACGGCCCAAATCATAATGAGCACCCATGGTTGCCATGAATTCTATACCACAACAGGAAGTTGCAAAAGGCAATGGCCAGATTGAGTTCTTCCTTGCCAGCCCGACGACTTTATCAAGGCTGGTAGCGAACAACCCGGGTTGAGTGTATCCTTCCGGCGGATCGACTCTTTTATAATCTGGTGAGGGCATCTTCTGTTTTTAAGTTGACAAATTGACAAATGGCCAAGTTTGGTTAATCTTCCCAGTCCAATGCTTTCTTTTGAATGATATAAAAAAAACCAAAAAGTAAAAACCCGAGGAAAAGCAGCATCTCTCCAAAGCCGTTCCATCCGAATTCCTTGAAATTAATGGCCCAGGGATAAAAGAAGATTATTTCGACATCAAACAGGACAAACAGTATGGCGATAAGGAAATATTTAATGGAAAACGGAAATCTCGCATTTCCCTTAAGCTCAATCCCGCATTCAAAATTTTCTTCTTTCCGGATGATGCGGATTTTTTTCCTTTTCCCTCCGATGAAATGTGTCAAAGTCATTGTTATGGCAACGAATCCAAAGGCCACTAATGACTGAAGCAGAACAGGGAAATAATCGAAAGGTGTGATTGCATTTTCCATTTTATTTAGAATAATTCTTTACAAAGATAATTGTTTTCAAAAATGAAATACTTTTTATCTAAAAATAAACACAAGTACTACCAATATTCACCGGCAAATTTTTTGGGTTGACCTATTCTTTTGCATTTTTCTTTCTGATCCGATTAGTTTTATCCATAATTAACTAAATTTTTTACATCCTCAAACTGTCTGAATATGTTTGTAAAAGGGTCGGGAAGAAAACATCCGAATAACCGGGTTTTGAATAAATCCGGGAAATGATTATTCATATCTTGAGACTATATTTGCTGAATTATCGCTAATTTACCTTTCATTAACTGCTTTTCTTGATGAAGTCTAAAATCCTTATTTCTTTGATTCATGTTACAGCGTGGATCATTTTTTTTAGCATCCCCCTGATTTTTATCTCGCCGTTATCTCCGGGAGAACCTGGAAATATCAAGCTTCAGTATGAAATGTTCCTGAAATTCGTCACTTCCAATATCCTGCTGATTTCGATCTTTTATGTCAATTCCCATCTTTTGATTCCAAGGCTTTTATTCAGGAAAAAATACGTCCATTATACCATCACGTTAATGTTGCTTTTTCTCGGGTTCATGTCGTACTGTACATTTATTTTCCAGCCTGTTCAGCTTCGTCACATCAACCCGGATCATTTCTTTCATCCCGAGCAGCTGAATGCGATCTATCTTTTTATCATGGTTGTCTTTATCAGTGGTGCGATACGTGTTGTGCAGGAATGGCTCAACATGGATAAACGGAACCGGAAGATTGAAGCCGAGCGATTGCAAAGCGAGCTGACATTTCTTCATGCACAGATCAATCCGCATTTTTTATTTAACACACTGAACAGTATTTATGGACTGGCATTGATCCGGAGTGAGCTTACAGCCGATGCGGTTATGCGGCTTTCGAGCCTTATGCGGTATATCCTGCAGGATATCGGGAAAGAAAAAGTATCGCTGGATGAGGAAATCCAGGCGATTCACAATTATGTTGAATTGCAGAAGATGCGGCTTTCTTCAATTGTTGACATTAACCTTGCCATTTCCGGCGATCCTGCAAATCAGCAAATCCCGCCGCTGATCCTCCTGGGTTTCGTGGAGAATGCGTTTAAGTATGGAACCAGTTCGCACGAGACCACGGCGATTAAAGTTGAAATCGAAATTGCCGGCAATAAACTTGATTTTAAGACCTACAACAGCATCTTTCCGGGCCGTGAGAAGAATGAATCCTTTGGGATCGGAACACGAAATTCCGAAAGGCGGCTGCACCTGATTTATCCGAACCGGCACAAATTCTCGATTATAAACAATGGAAAATCCTATCAGTTACATTTAATGATTCAGCTCTGATGATCCGGTGTATTGCAATAGATGACGAACCGATTGCCCTTGAGGTGATCAAACAATATGTCGCCCAGATTCCAATGGTCAGTCTGACCGATGTCTTCACGGATGCCATACAGGCGTTGCATTTCCTGAATCTTAATCAAACAGACCTGATCATCCTTGACATTCACATGCCTGATATTTCAGGAATTCAGCTGATCAAATCATTGCCAGAAAAGACCAATTTTATTTTCACAACGGCATTTTCGGAATATGCAGTGAAAGGGTTTGAACTCGATGCCATAGATTATCTTGTCAAACCATTTACTTTTGAAAGATTTATGATTGCTTTGTTAAAAGTAAAAAAGCTTTTGATTCCGCAACCGGAGGGATCGGACTCACCGAAAGAACATATTTTTGTCAAGTCAGAATATTATTCAGTCAAGATCAACCTGGATGATATTCTTTACATTGAAGGGCTTGATGATTACATCAAGATTTACCTTCATAACGCTAAACCTGTTCTTTCGCTGATGAGCCTGAAATCGATCCTCGAAAAGCTCCCCAAAGACAGGTTTATGCGCGTTCACCGGAGTTTCATTGTGCCGCTCGGGTCCATCCTCAGCATCAGGAACAAAAGGATTTATCTCGATCAGCGGGAAATTCCGATCGGGGAGACCTTTCATGAAGCAATAAAAGAATGGCTGGTTGAACGAAAATCAGGGGAATAAATAATAACAAACCAATGATGAGTGAATCTGCATGGGTATGGAGAAATAACAGCCTGATTTTATTGATCACGATTGTTTTATTGCTTTCAATTCCCCGGATGGTCTTTTCTCAAAGCCGCATGGACACATTGACGATGGCCCGGAAGCTGGTTGAAAAAGGGAAGCCGCATAAGGCATTTCGCCTGATGAAATCATACGGAAAAGATCATCCGGACGATTTTAACACGGCCTGGTTGTATGCCAAAACAGCCTACATGGCAAACAGGATCAGCGTTTCAGGAAAGCAGTACAGAAAGGCGATCCGGCTTTCACCTGATAATCTGTATGCCCGGCTGGATTATGCAGATTACCTTGTCAACACAGGGAGGTTCGAACAAGCCCAGGGCAACCTGGATGCCTACCTCGCGTATGATAAAGGAAACTACAAGGCGCTTGTATTGAAGGCAAAAATTGATTACTGGCAATCAGACTATAAAGCAGCAAATCAGAAGCTGGACATGATTACCAGTGAGTATTCAGGAGAACTGGATGTGGCGCGGTTAAGAAATGATATCTGCCTGGCAAAATCACCGTGGCTGGGAGTTAACGGCAATTTTTTTACAGACAACCAGCCGCTTCAGTGTTATGATCTTTCAACAAATGCAGGGTTTTGTTTGCATCCGCATGCTGCTCCGTACATCAAACTGGCTGCACCATTGTTTGATGCTGACGGAGTTTATAAGCTGGCTTCCTGGATCCAGGTTGGGAACCGGTCAGTTTTTGCAAAACCCGGAATGAATCTGAATTTGTCCCTGGGAGTCATTAAATTTCCTTCGGCGAATGCTGTCTCATGGTCTGGATCAGTTCAACTATCGAAGACCTTTTTCTATCATCTGCCAGTTTCATTCACTGTTTGCCAGAACCCTTATTTTTCAACGCTTGGAAGTATAGATACCCGGGTTGTTGAAGATCACATCACCTTAACTGCAGGATGGGACAGGCAGTCCTCCTGGTATGGACAAGGTACTTTTGACTATTCCTTTTATCCCATTGATAATTCAGGAATTTATTCCGGTAACGGATGGGTCTTTGCACCTCCGGTTTCACTGTCTCCGTTTACGTTTCGCCTTGGATATGGATTTGCCTACAGCAATTCGGATGTTAATCATTTCGTTGCAGAGAAAACGGTTGATGAGATCATTTCAGATTATTCTGCAACGACCGAGATCAAGGGAATTTATGTGCCCTATTTCACACCCAGGAATCAGCAGGTTCATTCGTTATTGGTCGGGATCCAGATCCATCCGGGGAAAGTGATAAGAATTGGACTGAATGCCAATTTCGGGCTGGTGGCCATGGCTGATATTCCGTACCTCTTCCTGGATAAGGATGCCAGCGGCACGGTATTCATCAACAAAGGATACAGCTATCAGCATTATACACCCATCGAAGCAACCGGAAAAGTTTCTTTCAGCCTCTCCAATAAAGTAAATCTTGAGGCAGATTATACATTCAGTTCAACCTATTATTATATTCGGAATTATGCGGGTATGGGTTTGAAAATTCATTTTACAGATGGCCGGAAATAAACAGCAATCATTATGGATGTTCAGGGAATCCAAAGCCCCGTCGACGCTGCATAAATATTTTTTATTCGCACTGGTGATCGCAGGAATTATCAGTATAGCCCAATTTGCCGACTGGTGGTTCCGGGCCAGGCACATCGGCAATATCTTTTTATTTGTTTTGCTGAGTCTTTGTTTATGGTATGGGATTACACGGCTGGTGCTGACCTGGATTAACTTTCTGCGCGTGCGGAAGCCGGAACATATACCCGTTGCCGAAGGATTGTCTGTTGCAATATTCACTACGAGTTCTCCGGGCGAACCGGTGGAAATGTTTGAGAAGACACTTGAAGCATGCAGGAACATAACATATCCGCATACGACGTATCTCCTGGATGACACCAGGGATCCGGCTTTTAAGAAAGTTGCAGAAAAGTATGGTGCCGTCTGGTTCGAGCTGATCGGGATTCCTGGGGCTAAGGCCGGAAAGATAAACCAGGCATTGCAGCATACAACAGAAGATTTTATCCTGATCCTGGACCCGGATCATATTCCTTTCCCCGAATTCCTGGATCATACCCTGGGTTATTTCAGGGATGAAAAGGTGGGATTTGTGCAGGTATCCCAGGCCTATTACAACCAGTACCGGTCGTTTACCGCAAAGGGTGCTGCCGAGCAGACGTACACTTTTTATGGCTCTACACAAATGGGACTTTACGGACTCGGTGCCTGTGTCGCCATTGGTGCAAACTGTACATTCCGAAGGGCGGCGTTGGTCAGTGCCGGTGGGCATGGAATTGGCCTGGCCGAAGATCTGATCACTTCCATTCGCATTCACGCAGCCGGATGGAAATCCGTCTATAATCCTGTAGTAGTGAGCAGGGGCCTGGTGCCTGAAGATTTTGGCTCTTTTTGCAAACAACAGCTGAAGTGGGCCAGAGGTGTTTTTGAAGTTGTCTTCGTTGAGGTTCCGCATCTTTTCACCCGGCTTAAGGCCTTGCAGAAACTGGTATACCTGGCCATCGGAACCTATTACCTGGTAGGTGTCACTTCTTTCTTTTTTACAATCATTCCCTTTCTCTTCTTCCTTACAGGTGTTTTGCCTGCACAAATGTCATTCATTGACTTTATAATTCACGGTTCTTTTGTCGCCATCATCTCGATTGCAATTTACCTTTATATGCAAAGGTATTTATGCCACATTCAAAATGAGAAAGGCCTGCACTGGCGGGGAATGATCCTGAAATATGCCTGCTGGCCGGTTTATCTGCTGGGTTTCCTGCTTGGGGTGATCAATGCAGACATCCCATACATCCCGACGGCAAAAAAAGCTGTTACCGGTTTTATTACTCCTTTTGTCCGGCCGCTGGTTATACAGGTCCTTGCATTTATGGGCATTTTCCTTTTCGTCTTTATAAAACGAAGATTTTTCATCCCTGAAAGCGAACTTGTTTTTTCCAGTGAGAAGGTCTGGGGTATGATGGGATTTGCATTTCTCGCAGTAATCATGGCATCAGGCGGTATTTTTGCAGCATTGGAGGCCCGCAACATGACAGTTGAAGAGCCTTGGGCAGATGTTGATTTAACCCTTATCAATAAAAAGAAAAAGGATGAGTAAAAAATTGCACAGAATTACATATACAGTCCTGGCCATCACGCTGGGGATTCTGGTCGTTCTGATCCTTTCCTATATCGGGGGGAGATCGCGGGGACCGCTTGAAGGGCTTTTCTCTGAGGCTGGATCGCTGGTCACCAATGTTGAGACCAAGGTGACCATCAAACAGCGAACCTACAAGCGGACCGATAAACTAGAATGGTTCAGGCAATACAAGGAAAATCTGCAACTGCTGATGACGCCAAAAGAGATACTGCTCGGAGCTTTTGATAATGAATCGACAGAATCATTTGAAACGGTTTGTGATTTTGAAGATTCATTGGAGACCACGCTTCCCCTAATTCACATTTATACAGCCTGGGGAACCAAGCCTGATGAGGCTTTCCCTGCAACCCAGGTTAAAGCAATAGTGGCAATGGGATCTCTTCCTGTCATTACATGGGAGCCCTGGTTGACAGATTTTGATCCGCAGGATTACCCGAAGATCAGGAAGCAGGATGTGCGTGATGTACATGGCCTGGCAGATATTGCCAGTGGTCTTTATGATCCATACATAGAGGCCTGGGCGAAGGAAGCCAGTGATATCGGGAAGCCCATTTTCCTGAGGGTCGGTCATGAAATGAATGACCCATACAGGTATCCCTGGGGGCCTCAAAACAACACACCCAGAGAGTTCAAGGCTGCCTGGCGGCATATCCGGAATGTCTTCAACGGGGTTGGAGCCAAAAATGTGATCTGGATATGGTCTCCGCATCCTGCATATGGTTTCTTTGATGCATATTATCCGGGAGATAAATATGTGGACTATGTCGGGGTTAGTGTGCTAAACTATGGAACTGTTGCATCCTGGTCGCAATGGTGGCATTTTGATGATATTTTCGGGAAGTATTATAAAGACCTGGCAAAATTCAGCAAACCAATCATGCTAACTGAATTCGGTTGCCTCAATGTGGGAGGAAACCGGTCCAAATGGTTTGGAGAGGCCATTGCCACGATCCCCGTGAAATATCCCAGGATCAAAGCAGTTCTGTTCTTCCATTATTCGAATGATAAGACCACAACCCAGCAACCCCTGAACTGGTATATCAAGAATGACTCTGCAGTAATCCATGCCCTGATCCGGGAACTCGGGAAATGGCCGGATTCCCTGAAACCTAAGGCCAAGGTTCAGAAGAATTATTGATCCCGCTTTCTTTTCCTACCTAAAAATTTCCTTGTGAAAACATATGGAAGGATTACATATTTCAATAACTTTGAAAGAAATTAGTACTCATTAATCAAAAGAGATTACTCCAATGGGGAAACCAAACGTATTTCACAATCTCTTTGGGCTCAACGCCGGGAAACTGGTGATCCTGGTGTCACTCATGATCATATTAACAGGAACTGTCAGCTATGGGCAGTCTCCTGTTATCAGCATCACGATCGCTGTTTCACCGCCCTATTCTTCTAAGATCCAGGATTACACAAACCAGCCCAATAAGCTGATGGCGACGATTCTTAATAAATCGAATAAGAGCCAGACGGTCTATTTACAGGGATCTGTTACAGGACAAGGAGGAATCCGGGTTTGTACAAATCCCATGTACAAGCCGCCTGCAATTACCGTGATGCCCGGTGTTCCTTTCCTGATGAGCATGAGCAACCTCCAGCAGGTTTTTGATCCCAATCACCTGGTTTTTATAGGCATCACGAAGGACCAGATTTTAAACGGGAACGGATTGCCTGAAGGGGATTATGTCATCTGCCTTAAGGCCTATGACTTTCAGACCAATCAACTGGTTTCACTGGATGAACCGCAATGCTGCAGCAATTATATAACAATATCAAATGTTGAACCACCTGCAGTGCTGAGCCCTGTTTGCGGACAGGACATCCTTGCCGCAGATCCCCAGAATATCCTGTTTACCTGGTCACGTCCGCCAAATGCCCCGTATCCGACAAACTTTCAGCTTAAGATCATAGAAATCCTGCCTTCAGACAACAACATCACGGAAGCAATGAAATCATTATCTCATCCTGTTTTCTTTGCAGTCTCAAACAATCATACTTCCTACCCCCTGATGCCAGGGGATCCCAAGCTTGTTCCCGGAAAGAAATATGCATTTGCGATCATCGCGAGTGATCCGCTTAATCAAGTTACATTTAAAAATAACGGGATGAGTGAGGTTTGCAGTTTCAACTATAAAAAACCCCTCGTGATCATGCCGATACCGGATTCCACTAAAGGGATCACCAGGCCACCCGTTACCATCTTTCCGCAATTTCCCAAGCTGACCACGGTCAAGGGGAAATTGATGTACAAATACCAGGATAATGCGGTACAGGGATCGTTTCCGCTGGCCGATGCGAGCATTCGCCTGGAGGTCCGGTATAAGCTGAAAGTTAAAGGTGTTGATTACTATCTTCATCTCACACCCTACGGAGGCTTTGCGTTGAATGAAGGGACGCTTCTCAGTGAAACAAAAACAAGTACAACCGGTAATTTTACGTTTCAATATTCTTCCAGTGAGACACTGGGGCTGATTGCCGAAAATTTCATGATTACTGTCAATGGTTTCTTCCAGACCGGAGATCTGTACAGGGATGCAATTGTTGTGGTTGAAAATCCGCACAAGGAGTTCTATCTCAACAATTATATCGGCTATGTTGTGCTTCCCGGAAACACCATTGATGTTGGAACATTAGAGACTGCGGCGCGCAGCTTCAAGCTTACAGTAAAAGTCAAATCGCCATTCTCCACCATGCAGGAAGGAGAACAGGACGAACTTTTTAACATGGTAAAAACCCTGCAGGGAGCCCAGGTATACATCTTAAGGAAACCGGATTTCAATTATCATCTATTCCCTGATAAGGACGGTCTTCCAAAACCCAACCTGCCGGAGAAGCTGAGCGGAATGAACGTGATTGCGCAGGCTGAATCCGATGCAAACGGGGAAGCTGTATTCAACAATATTGTCTGGCACCACGATCCCGCGTTCACCTATTACATCTATGTAAGAATGAAGGATTCGGACGAAGACAATTATGCCATGATCTCCGATCCTGATGGGACTGGTTCTATCCTGGATCAACCGATGCCGCTGAATCCTGATAAACCTTATAACAACAAGCCCGATCCTTCGGACGTCGCTGATTTCCCCGATTTCTATCAGAATTTCGGGTATATGAGTATTGTCAAGGAAATCAAGATGGCCTCACGGTTTCCGGCTGTTTTGGGACAGGTCATTGATGAAAAAGAAAACAAACCATTAAAAGGTGCTAAAATCAAGCTGATTGAAAATTACCAGGCACAAAATAATTACCAGATTGCTTACCCGGTAACAACCGGCACCTATACCTATGATCGTACGAATTATTTCCAGCAGCTGAACGTCCTTGATAACAAGTTGTCGAAATACAGTTGTCCCTGTTCAAACTGGGTGACAGCATCCACGGAAACTCAGGCCGAAGGAAACTTTCTGTTCAATGACCTCGCCATGCTCTATTCAGGCGCGAAGTCTTACAATGGAGGCCCTCATAGCATGCATGGACCTTCCCGCTCGATCTTTGTTTCATGCGACGGCTATACGTCTTACTTTGGAGATGTTAAGGGCGGCGCCGGCCTGCGGATCGGGGAAAAATTCTACATGCCGGTAATTCTCAAATCGGGAGCAGACATTAAAGGGCGAATCATAGATGCTGAAACAAAAAAAGGAGTTTATGCATATTTCAGGTTCCTTAGCGATTCCATTGCCGAACATTCAAATTCAGATGGTACATTTTCGGGAATGCCTGCGCGCAAATTACCCGGACAGAAACAATACATAAAAATTGAAGCCGATGGTTACCTGACGGATACAATCGCCGTTACGATAGGAGATCAGCATACGGACCTTGGCGATATTTCTATTTTTTCTAAAAAGCGGCGGCTGATCGTGCGGGTTGCGGAAGAATATACCTATCACACAATCCCGGGGGCACAAGTTGACATTGTTGGTGTGTCGTATCCATGTAGTGAAAAGCGCGGGAGCTATTACATTCAGACCAATTGTCCTTTAAGCAGTCGCACCGACATGCAGGGAATCGCACAATTCGGGTTTGAAAATGCGGGGGATGACAACAATCAGTTTTACACAGTCAGGATTTCAATACCCGAAGACCAGGGAAAAAATTACGAACCCACCACCCGTTCAATCAAGATCCCATACAGCGATCAACCGGTGTGGCTGGATGTCAACCTGAAGAAAGCAACTTGTATGTTCGGTTATGTATATGCGGGAAAAACGGATAGTTCGGCCGTGGCCGGGGCCCTTGTTTACATTGAGGCCTCCAGTGTAACCCAGGGCTCGGGGTCAACAATCGCTACAAGTACAACAACTGATGACAAAGGTTATTATGTACTTCGGAATGTGCCGTTGCGAAGCTATAAGCAAGTTGTCAGGGCTGTCAAGTCGAAGTCGCAGTTTGTCGGAGATTCTGTCAGCCTGGTATTCGATACTCCTGTGAACGGTTGTACAAACTGGAAGTTTCATTTGAAGGTGTATGACAACATGGATATCACCAATCTGATGGGCTTTCCGATGTATGTCACAAGCCTGAAAGAAACCGGCGGCAACGGACATGCGATCATCACCGGTGCATTTTTCGGATTGCACAGCAACAGTGAGTTTTCTGTTGATCCGAAAACTGAACTCAGGTTTGTTAAGATTGAGATCCAGCCGTCACAGACGCTGAAAAACAAAAAGAACATCCCGGTTTCATCACCGGTATATCCACCGGTAAAGACCCTTGAAAACTCAATGCCAGTGAGGGTTTACAACCAATTTGATGCAACTGTCCTGGATCAGAAGATCGGGATAGAAGTTGACAAAAGCTCTTCTGTTGCACTTTTTGGCGCGATCAAAGGAATGGTGAAGATCTTCAATACAAACTTTAATGTCACCGGGTTCACTTTACCGGAAGTTTACCTTGCAACCGATACCGGAGCCCTGGACTCAAAAATGCGCATTCATGTCCTGAACGGAGATTCGGCTGTTCAAACACCGAACAACATGTCGCAGGGTTTTTATGCCTGCAGTCCACAAGGGAAATCATTGACCTACACCCTGCCGGGCTTCCCGAATGATGCCGATGCCAGCCTTTCCGGATCATTGCTGAAAAATGACCGGCTTGTGCTGAATACAAAACTCAGGACAGCCATTCCGTCTTCAAATCCTCCCGGCACATTGCAGATTGCCCTGGGAGATGTTCTTTTCAAGAAGAATACAAACAATGTGGTTAACGGAACTGTTCCGCTGACCATGCCCCTTGGCGCCTGGACTCTGCAGAGCAAGGACTGGAAGCTCAACACCTCCGGGCTTGTCCTAAACAATGCTATGATAAAAACAGGGATTGACGTGCGCTGTGAGAATCTTGGTCTGAACTATTACGGGATTCAAAGCGATAAAGCGATCATTCATATGGACACCCTGAAACTTCTCGGGATCAGGGATATTATTCTTCCAACAACGAATAAAGGAATGCTGAAGGTTACTACCCCGGGGTACGGGATTCAATGGCAACTCTTTGCCAGCACCGGGACCGGCTACCCGGTTGCCGGCTATGTGCAGGGGCTCACAGCAATGGACCCGGGCGACCAGGTAAAATTCACTTCGGTGAGGCTCTTCAGCGACGGTTCCCAGGCATTTATTATCAAACCCGCAAAAGTCCGGATCAATCACTTGCTTGAATTTACTCCGTATGATGGCGGCATGACAGTTTATAACAACTGGTTTAAGATCCGCGGTGAGTATAACCTGGGGTTTCCAAACGGGGATACGCAACAGGATTACCTGGTGGTCGGGAACTGTAAATATGACCTTCAGGGAAATGCCCTTTCATACAGCATGGACAATCTTGATATTATTAAGTTCACCCATAATAACCTTACCTGCAGATACCCGACAACCGTCTTTACCGATCAGTTGTTTATTGCACATGGCACTGTTGAGGAGCCAAATGAGCTCAATCCAACAAAAACCACTTTGACGAAATCCCTTTCAATGACCAAAATAGAAATTGATACCGGTGTTACCATTCCCTTTAGCAATGACAATTCCCGGTTTTTTAAAAATGTCCTGGGGGATATGTCGGTAACGCCTCAATACACATGGACTACTTTCTGGTTTGAAGGAGAATTGAGAGGTCTTAAGGCTATTTCGGAAAAGCCACAACGGATGAAATTCATTGTGGATGGAACAATTGAAGCAACGGATCAGCAGATCAGTGTTTCGGAAATCGGTGGTTTCCCGGGGATGAAATGGACGTATGATTTGCAGCATTCGCGGATGACGGGCTCATGCAACTTCAGCCAGAACCTGGGAGGGATGTCGGTCGACGGACTTGCAACCTGCGTAATGGATAACAATGGCTGGTATTTTCAGGCCGGCGGACAGATGACGATTCCTGGTCTCGGCGGAGGGAACTTATTCGGGCTCTTTGGTGATTATTCAGCCGTTCCGCCAACGATTTCATCCGGGTTTGGATCGTTTAAATGCATACCCTCCTCATTCAAGGATCATGTAAGCGGGTTCCTCATCTCTGCCGGTGTTACAAAACCAGTCATTGACCCGATTACAATTCCGGCCGTCCTTCTGACCGTTGAGGCCGGGCTTGATATTAGCCTTAATGCAAGGTCATGGATGTCGTTCGATGATGGCGGCACTACCTATGGAATTGGGGTACTTGCCGAAGGGAATGCCTATTTCAGGGGAACCTGTGAAGCAACCTGCACCTCTCTGGAAGTTTCAGCCGATGCACAATTTGGCATCAGCGGAACGTACAATACTACCGGCCTGTTTAATGTTGATGGGTGTGCAAGTCTCAGCCTGGGGCTTAAAGGAGAACAATGTGTCGGGGCAATGGGCATCTGTTGCGGAAGCTGCTGTTTAAGTGCAGACATTCTTGATGTAACATTGGGGGCAGATGTGCATTACGACAATAACAATGGTGCCAGCTTCAGCCTTAAGTCAAGCAGCTGCAATGATCAATGCCCGTAATTTTGCTGACAGGTGATTTTGTTTTATAAAAGATCTGACAATGACAATAAAAAAAACACGCTGCTATCTTCTGATAACACTGATAATTTCATGGCTGAATACGGTTCCAGTTTTCAGCCAGAATGCTGATTTCGTTCGTCCGGGAGCTTCAGGGATGTTTATCGGCCTCGGGAAAAATGTCCCCAACGGACGAATAACAACTTCCTACAAGATCGAGAGATCTGGCGAAGAAGGCTCATGGAAGGTGATCGGTGAAACCAAGACCCCGGCGACTTTTGATGAATTTCTCTCAAAAGTGGATATCAATAAAAGTTTGTTCAGCGGAAATGCGGTGCCATCGCATGATCAGATGGAAAAACTGTGGACAAAGGCGGTGAAGACCGGTCTTTTCGATGCAGGTGATTCCTGGGGATTGACGATCCCGGTTCGCATGGCATTTGGCCTTCTCTATATCGACCGTGATGTCAAGGACAAGACCCGGTATAAATATCGTGTTACGGCACTTGGTGTAACCGGGGGGCAGCTTGAACAGAGTGTTTCCGGATTTGTTGCCTGGCCATTGGTCCCGGTTTTTGATACCATTGTGCTGGTTGGTTTTGAAAAATCAGCCAAGGCGTTATCACTAAAATGGAATTCGGTTGGAAAAATGGCAGCTTCTGATTTTCGTGTCTACCGGTTCGAAAATGAAAAACCTGTGATGATGAACGGTAAAGCCGTCGTCTATGCTAAAAAGGATACAACATGGTATTTTTATCAGGATAAATCATCGGACATCCTTGGAATGAAAGACCTTTTGTGCTTCCTGATGCCCATGGATGCATACCAGAACATGGGAAGATCCACGCCCGTGATTCAGGCGGGAGGCGTTGGATTTGACCGGGTTTATTTCATGCGAACCCGGGCCGTTAAGGCACCCCAATCCCTTGGAATTAACCTCACATGGAAGATTTCCGACAATTCATCAGTGAAGAACTTTGAGGTTTACCGGAGTCTTGATTTTGCCAGGGGGTATAAACTGATCACAACCCTGGGTCCGGCAGATACTTCTTTTACCGATCCTGGCGTAACCCCCGATAGGGTCTGTTATTACTACGTGCAGGCATGCGGTATGCTGGACTTTAAGAAAGTTGTAAGCAATAAATTCTTCGATTATGGAATGGATCCAGGGGCACCGGTCACCCCCGCCATTTACAAGTCAACCGGAATTTCAAATGGCGTGGAGCTTTATATCCTTCTGAATGACATTAATATGGCAGGCATCCGTGTATTCAGGAGCGACGGGCTGTCTGATTCTTTGTACGCACTTGGAGACCTGGTGCGAAATGACAGCAATACCGTGGTCTTCAGGGATACCAGCAATGCCCTGAACGGATATCATTATTATCATTATGCGGTGAAATCAGAAAACACGAGCCATCACCTGAGTGAATGGTCGAACCTTGTTTCCGTCAGGCCATTGAAGCCAACCTTCCCTGATGCTCCCGGTTCGTTCCATGCCTATCTTTCCGGAAATAATGTGAAGCTTTTCTGGGATAATGGTGGTGATGAGAGAAAAAACATCCAGGGGTACAAGCTTTCACGGCGAATAGAAAGCGGCAAGACGAATGATGAAGCAGTCTTCCAGGATCTTCCGGGACCAGGATCGTTGCTTTATTCAAATTATTTTACGGATTCTACTGCAGATGCAGGCAAAACGTATACATACAACCTGTCTGCCACAGATATCTATAACGGAATCAGCAAAAATGCTTCCATGCTTACCATTGACATTCCTGCTGAGATCCCGATCCCTCCGACGGATCTTAAAGCCATAAATACGCCCGAGGGTATTGTGCTGGAGTGGGGCCCGGCGATTTTTGAAGACCTCGACATGTACAGGATTTACCGGTACCAGCGGGGAAATGCACCGGAAGTGATCAAACTGGTTGGTAAGAATAGTGTTACGTTTACAGATAACACCGCGCAAAAAGAGCAATTGTATTTCTATTACCTGACGACAGTTGACAAGAAAAACCAGGAAAGCCTTCCATGTTCTGAAGTAGGAATTTTAAGATAAAACAAAAGATCCATCCACATGACAAAAGCACTCAAGATCATCCACTGGACTCCTCGGATCCTGTGCATTATGGCAATTGCATTCATTGAATTGTTCGCCATGGATTCCTTTGATCCCAGATTATCTGTCCCTTCACAGCTGATGCATTTTCTGATGCATTCCATTCCGTCCATCATCCTGATCATTTTCCTGGTTACTGCATGGAAATGGGAACTGATCGGTGGAATGATCTTCATGATCATTGGAATCGGGTTTTCCCCGTTGATTTTTTCCATGAATTATCACATGAACCATTCGGTCTGGATGAGTCTTGGGATTATTGCAACGATAACATTCCCGTTCATCGTGATTGGTGTTTTATTCATGCTGAGTCATTTCATGAAGAAGAAAAAGGCTGAAGGAAAACGATAATCGTGTAAAATGCCGGTATCCCGCAACGGTATTTGTATATTCCCCTCTTCTGATGGAATATAATGGAATTCATTGATAAAATTCCAAGGCGAATTCTCTTCTGAAGTTACATAAAATTCATTTGAAAAAGTTGCATGTATAAGTGAAGTATGCTACATTTGGCTTTTTAAATAACAAGCTACACAGGCTGAATTTTTTTCCGGAACTTATACTGTAAATTCATTCCAGAATTTTTTTTGGTTTGCAATTATCCCTTAAAAATAAGCATTAAAGAAAACCACTCATTCAATCATCCAAAACCCTTTAAATTTTAACCCATGAAAAAAACAGTACTTGCATTATTGACATTTGTTGTCATTAATCTGGCCTCATTCGGGGCGCCCATGTCGGGGACGTATTACATCCCCTCCGGTGGTTCCCCCAGTTATCCCTCCATAGCAGCTGCAATTGCCGCGCTTAACTCAAGCGGTGTTGCAGCTCCCGGTGCAACTTTCATTGTTGCAACCGGATACACAGAAACTGCCCTGAGTTTAATTCTGAATGTTCCAACTGCAGGCGCAACCGCACCGATCATCTTCAAAAGAGATCCGGCGGGTCTTACGGCAAACCCGAAAATCACCATCTCCGGAGGAAGCTCTTCCTCAACTGATGGCGGCATCATCATTGCAGGAACAGATTACGTTACGTTTGAAAAAATCGACCTTGATGCCTCAGCAGATGCTACCATTGAATGGGGTTATGCACTCGTAAAAAGGCAGAATGTGGCTCCGTTTGACGGATGTCAGCATGTCACCATTAATGGATGTAGCATTACTATGAACAGGGCAAATGTTAAATCTGTCGGAATTTATACAGGAAACCATATTGCCACCTCAACAAGTACGCTCACAATTACTGCAGCAAGTGATGCCTGTAATGATTGCCAGTTTGACAACAATACAATCTCCGGCGCATTTATAGGCATCTCATTAAATGGCTACTCCAGCGCACCGTCTCCGTTTACCCTCTACGATCATAACAATGAGGTTGGACAGTTTGGCCAAAATACCATTGTAAATTTTGGGGGCGCCAACACAGCCGCATACGGGATTTATGTTTACTACCAGGCTCAGGTCAAGATCCTGAATAATTCGATTACAAGCGGAACCGGATCATTAAACCGTTTAGCTGGTATCTTACTTGGCACAGGAACCAGTTCCAGTGCAGAGGTTGCCAACAACAATATCTCTGTGGTCAGTAACACTACCACTTCACAAAGTGCGTATGGGATCTGGAATAACATGGGCAGTACCCCAGCGGCTAATTGCATCCGGATACATGACAACAGGATAACGAACTGTGCTTCTACAGTGACAACTTCAACTGCCCCATTATATGGAATTCTGAACAGTGCAAGCCCCGATACAGTCAGGATCTATAATAACGTTATCAGTGGCTTTACCCTGTCCACCACCGGTTCGCAATACGTTATTCGCAATGAGGCTTCTGCAAATAATCTTTTTATTTACAACAACACCATTGATAACATTACAAACAGTGGCACAGGAAGCATGACACTGATCCATGACCAGAACGCTGTTAATTCGAACATTTATTCAAACACAGTTTATAACAATAATGCTAATGGAGGAACTGTTTATGGGCTTTATTTAGCACTTGGAACAACTGCGAATGTGTATAAAAACAATTTCTACAACATCAACAGCAACAACGGAAGTACTGCGACATCCCTGGTTTACGGGATATACAATACCAGCATGCCAACCGTCAATATCTACAACAATTTTATTTCTGATCTGAAAGCCGGCCTGGCAACCACCAACCCTTCAATTTGTGGACTGTACTTTAACGGAGGATCTTTCAATAATGCATATGATAACACGATCTTTCTGAATGCCGTCAGCAACAGCACGACGTTTGGTACTGCTGCAATCTATTCCGTCACCACTCCACAAACCACGCTTCGGAATAACCTGATCATTAATACATCGACCCCCGGTACATTTGGGCAGACTGTCGCATACAGGAGAAGCAGCGCCGCCATTGGTACGTATAATTCGGCATCGAACAACAATGATTTCTACGTTGGAACTCCCGGCTCGAACAACCTGTTCTAATATGACGGGGTTACCCCATACTCTTCATTTGCTGCCTATAAGGCATATGTTACACCTGCCGATGGTGCATCAATTACAGAAAACCCTCCATTCATCAATAGTACAACAGCCCCATACAACCTTCGTATCCAAACTGGTGTTGCCACACTGATTGAAAGCGGTGGTTCAATTATTTCGACTCCAGCCATCACTGACGATTATGACGGAACGCCAAGATATCCCAACCCGGGATATCCGAATAATTTAAGCCAGCCGGCGACTGCTCCTGACATAGGTGCAAATGAATTTGCGGGTGGTATTGTAACGATTAAAACACTGAATCTTTCATCCTTGTTCCTCGAAGGATTCTATGCAGGGTCAGGTACGATGATGCAGGCACAGCAGAAGTTTCCAGATGATACATGGGGACCCTATTGGACTGACGGATCGGCCGATCATATCACAGTAGAGCTTCATACCCCTGGTAATTATGCTACGGTGATTTATTCTTCAACAACTGTTCCCCTGAGCACAACCGGAACAGCCACTGTTTCCGTACCTGGTGCCTATAGTGGTTCGTACTATCTGACCGTCAAGCAACGCAATCATCTTGAAACTGTTTCCGCGCTGCCTGTTAGCTTTGCAGGAACCACTATTAACTATGCATTTGATGCATTGAGCCAGGCGTATGACGGGAATATGACACGTGCACTGGAAGCCGATGGGGTTACACTTTCTCCTCCGTTGATTTTTGGCGGAGATACTAGCCAGGACGGACAGGTAGAGTCAGATGATATAAATGCAGTTGGAAATGATGCCGCTAATTATGTTCTGGGTTTCGTACCAACAGATATTGTCCCTGACGCCCAGGTGGAATCGGCTGATATCAACATCGTTGGAAACAATGCTGCTCTCTATGTTTTTGCGCATATTCCAAGTTAATTTTCAGGAGGAAGAACAAACCTTTTTATAAGATTACACCCAGGCCGGATATTCCGGCCCGGGTTTTTTTTCATGTGTTTTTTTGCCTGCAATTATTATATATTTTTGTATTTTGGCTACACAATAACAAACTAAATTAACAGCCGTATATGGCTTTCACAACTCAATAGTTACAACCACCAATCTCATGGGGCAAAAGATTCTGAAACACACGCTAGCTGATCAGAAGTCAAAGGAATTCCGCGTAGATGCTGTGAAAGCTTATTATATTGTAAAGGTTCAGGGAAATGCTGGCGTAAAAGTCGCGAAGGTTGTTATTGATTAAGAATTTTATTTTCATCACACAAGCCACATCAGGGAACAATAGGTATATGTTGTCCTGATTTCCTGGTTATTCAGCTGACGCTTACTTCCCGGGTCAGAATTATTTTCCAGTACTTTCCAGAAAAACACTTCCCTGCAGATTAACATGGTTGATGTTGATCCGCAATCTTAGCACATTCTGTAAAGATGGAATGTCTTTTAACCGGTATCATGCCGGCTTCATACCGGTTCAAGGTGCGAGGGAACATAGTCATGTCAATGTGTTAAATTATTAACAATTAATTTATGTTTTTGTAAATATTTATATATTTACCTGTTATTTCAGCTACAAACCCATGGTTTCATTCAAACCAGTCATCATGAAAAAGTCTTCGCTTTTTACTGGAGTTTTTACAATCATGCTTCTGTTCACAATTCAACTCTCTGCCCAGGTAGCTATCAATACGGATGGAAGCTTGCCTGATTCGTCAGCAGGGTTGGATGTAAAATTCAGCAACAAAGGCTTCCTTCCTCCACGCGTGGAACTAATTGCTACCAATGTAGCCACCCCTGTTGTTTCGCCCGCATTAGGCCTGCTTGTTTATAATACTGCAGCCCGGGGGAATCCTCCGTTCAATGTAGTTCAGGGATATTATTACTGGAATGGCACCATGTGGGCTTCATTGTTCTTACCGGCAGGATTAACCGGAGAAACATTGCGCAATGAAAACGGCCAATGGGTTGCCAACAGTGTTTTATTTAATGCGGGGACAAACATTGGAATAGGAACAAGCCTGACAACGCATAAATTAACCATTGAAGGAACAAATCAGACACTCCGGCTGATTGGTCCGGGAATATTCGGAAGTAATTCTCAACTGAATTTTGGAGACGGAAATTACGTTTCTTTGTCAGAAGATATTGATGATAAATTATTGATTCATGCCGAAGGCCGAACTGCTATTACCGGAGGAAGCGTAGGCATCGGAACGACAGAACCGGACAATACACTTACCGTTGCAGGTATCATACATACATCTTCAGGTGGGATCAAGTTTCCCGATAACACGTTTCAAACCACTGCAGCTGTAACCAGCACCGGACACTACATTGGAGAAAGCTTCGGCGGGGGAAAGGTGTTTTTTGTTTATGATGAAGGACGACATGGACTCATAGCAGCAACTACCGACCAGGCCACTAATAGTTATTGGTATAATGGAACCTATAGATATACCGGCTCAAAGGGAGATGGATTAGGCGCAGGCGCTATGAATACTGCCTTGATCGTAGCAACCCAAATCAATGATAACCCGACGGCTGATTTTGCTGCAAAAATCTGTGCAGATTATTCTGTAACGATTGATGGGATAACTTACGGAGACTGGTACCTGCCTTCAGCTTACGAGCTGAATTTATTGTGTCAGCAAAAAGGTGTTGTCGGTGGTTTCAGTATTTACAACTATTGGAGCTCAACCGAAACCGATAATCAATACGTGAATGTTCAGAATTTTGAAACCTGTGCAAGTCAGATCTTCTCAAAATATTATTGGAGCTATATGCATGTGCGTGCCATACGCGCTTTTTGAGCAGGTCACAGATATCATATAAGTAATTACTGAGGCGAAATAGTAATCCAATCAAAATCTATCCTTATGAAAACATTAACATTCACATGTGCAATGCTAATACTGTTCTGTTTTGGACTGTTTGCTCAACAGGCTTGAATGTCAGGTCTGGCGGAACTGTAACAATTAGCGGTAACCTGAACATTACATCTGCTTCTTTTACATGCGGACAAGTGATAACAGATATACGTGATGGGAAGACGTACAACACTGTGCAGATTGGGACACAATGCTGGCTGCAACAGAACCTCAACTACGGAACACGAATCGATAGTACATCAGACCAGACCAACAATAATATTCCTGAAAAATATTGCTATAAGAACCTCGAATCAAACTGCGATGTTTTTGGAGGTTTATATCAATGGGATGAAGCGATGCAATATTCAACCACAGAAGGTGTAAAAGGAATATGTCCAACTGATTGGCATTTGCCTACTGATGCAGAATGGACAAAACTTACTGATTATTTAGGTGGTCAGAATGTTGCAGGAGGGAAGATGAAAGAAGCAGGATGCACACATTGGGGTTCACCTAATACCGGCGCCAGCAATAGCAGCGGCTTTACAACTCTTCCTGGAGGATACAGAAGCCCCTATGGGTATTTCGGCAGTCTCAACAGCTACGCCTATCTCTGGTCGTCGACACAGCTCGATGCTACACTCGCGTGGGGCCGGTTCCCTGGCTACAATTACGAGTTCGTGGCCTATACCTACATCGACAAGCCAAACGGTTTTTCTATCCGGTGTCTCAAAGATTGATGTGCGCCCAGAAACACACACAACGACTTTAAGGAATCACCAGACGATGCATTACCAGAAAAGCATTGTAGCACTTATTGAGACGGATCGTTTGATGAAGGAGATTGATAAGATCAAGTGTGAAGACTGAAGGCTGAAGTGTAAAGTGTGAAATAATTCGGACTTCACATTTTACACTTTACACTTGACCTTGTAGCCCCGGCA
>TBL_comb47_HYPODRAFT_10000110_pt1 | contig 101008 bp, 103 predicted proteins | sample TroBogypolimnion_40_FD_10682 | JGI IMG/M metagenome (IMG submission 10682) | reverse complement strand
GCCTGCTGGAAAGCAACACCACGCTGGGCGATGGACAAACACTGAACGTAGCCAAGGACCTCAGCATCACCTCGGGCAAGAGCTTGGCGGTTCAGGGCGGTAGCGTGAAAGCCGCAACGCTGACGCTGAACGGTGGAACCCTGCTGACGCACGGCAGCTTTACCGCAGGCGGCGTGTTCAACTGGATCAAGGGCACTCTGGGTTTCACCGACAATGCCAGCATTGGCACCGGCCTGCTGGAAAGCAACACCACGCTGGATGCAGGCAAAACACTGAACGTAGCCAAGGAGCTCAGCATCACCTCGGGCAATAGCTTGGCGGTTCAGGGCGGTAGCGTCAACGCCGCAACGCTGACGCTTAACGGTGGCACCCTGCAAAGCAGCGGCAGCTTCACCGCAGGCGGCCTGTTCAACTGGCTCAAGGGCACTCTGGGTTTCACCGGCAATGCCAGCGTTGGCACCGGCCTGCTGGACAGCACGACCACCCTGAGCACGGGAAAGACGCTCACGGTCGAAAACAAGCTGAGCATTGGCAATGGCAATACCCTGGCGATACGGGGAGGCACGCTCAGCGCAAAAACCCTGAACCTCAATGGCGGCACGCTGCAGACCAGCGGCTCCTACGGCAGCGACGGCGTCTTTCAATGGACCCAAGGCACGCTGGACCTGTCGGGCGATGCCAGCCTGGGCACCGGCCTGCTCAATAGCATCACCAAGCTGGGCGCTGGGCAAACGCTGCGGATACAAAATGCACTCACGGTGGGCAGTGACAACCTCCTGGTGTTCAACGGTGGGCAATTGGCTACAAAAACCCTGCTGCTCCAAGGCGGTATCCTGGCCAGCAACGGCACCATAGACCTGCACAACACCGGCAGCGTGGTTGGCTTCGGCTCGGTGCTGGGCAAGGTCAGCGGTGGGGTTGACAACAGCATCAGCGCCAGCGGCGGCGCCTTGGCGTTGGGCATTGCAAATGCCAACGGCGGCTATGCCTTTGGCGGCACGCTGAAGGTAGGAAATCAGAACGTACAGCTGCTTTCGGCAGATCAGGCGCAACTCGGACTGCTCACCAAAATAGGTGCGGGTGGCACACTGAGCAGCATCAACGGCATCAACCTGGCCAAAGACAATACCCTGAGCTTCAATGGCAACAGCAGCATCAAGGGCAGCTTTAGCAACAATGGCAGCGTCAGCGGCACAGGTGGCACCCTGAGCTTTATGGACAATGTGAACGGCATTGGCAGCTACGCCGGAAATGTTGCTTTCAGCGCCGGCCTGCAAGCCGGCAACAGCCCGGCAGCGCTGCGATTTAACGACGGCAACGTGTCGTTCCTGAAGGGCTCCACCCTGACCCTGCAACTGTCTGGCGGCACGACTGGCACGCAGTACGACCAGTTGCTGGGCGTCAACACCCTGAACTTCCACGGCAAATTAGATCTGGTGTTTCTCAGCGGTTTTGCGCCCTTGCAGGGAAGCAGCTTTGCGCTGTTTGGTTTTGACAGCTTCAAGGGATCGTTCGGCAACGCGAAAAACGGCTACGACATGATCAGCGTCACCGGCATTGACCGCAGTCTGCTGGACTTCTCCCATCTGGCCACCGATGGCCGCCTGAGCATGACCGTCTCTGCGGTCCCCGAGCCCGAGAGCTGGGCCTTGATGCTGGCAGGGCTGGCGCTGGTCGCTGGTGCCGCCGGACGCAGACGTTCTGCTGCCAAGCCAGTCCAACGCAAGGCATGAAACGGCTGCAGCGGTCTTTCTAGGGCAGCAAACGCCCAAGCTGTTCCTCATACTCGCGCCGTTTGATGTCCAGGTAGTGCGAACGCTCCATCTCATGTAATTGCCGCGGGTAGCGCTCGGCCAGATCAAACCAGCGTTCACTGGCATGCGCAAACTGCTGTGCCGGTGGCAGATCCTGCGACTCCATAAAGGCCTGCAGTGCAAAGTAATAGCGCAGCACATTGCGCTCGATCACGCCCCGCATGCCGCGTATGTAATCCGGACTGCCATCGGGCAGGCTGCCCACCACGGTGAAACCAAGCTTGTCGCGGCCCAGCGTGGACAAATAGATTTGGGTCGCCAACCGACTCACCGTTGACGATCGGAAGGCGTAACTCATGCGCAAAAAGCTGCCCTGTGGCACCGGAATGGCAGCCAACGTAATGCGGTAGTCGCTGGTGCCAAACGGGCCTGAGTCGGACTGCAGCAGCAGCTGGACATAGTCGCTGCGGGCCTGCAATTTCTGAAAGTTAAACTGCAGCGCATAGGAGCGTTCAGGTGTGGCATAGGATTTTCCGGCGCTATAAAAAGTAATCCAATCCTGCGCCGAGACCTGCGTGTGGGTGCAGGCCGAAATGTCGATATGCAGCAAGGCCAGTTCACACCAGGGCTGAGGCAGCGTGATGCGGGATTGCAGCTCGCCAAAGGGCCGCTCCAGCAGGGCATAGACCTCGCCCTGAACCAGGTCGCCCTGCTCGCGCGATTCAATCCGCAGCGGCAGGCCCAGCGCATTGGAGGCCAGTTCAGCGCGCAGGGTCTGGTAGCGGCTTGCCAGCGACTGCGGGCTGTCCTCCTGGCCAATGGCCTGGGCACTCATTGCGCCCAGCAACAGGAAGACGGTCACGCGCACCTGGTACGAACACTGGTGGCAAAGTCTGCGTAGCGCCAGCCAAACACCTAATTTCATAGAGCACACCGAGGGCGTTGAAAATGCCTGATTATCTGACCCTCAATGTTCCGGCGCTTTGCGTTCTCTGGACTTAAGGCGTGCCCGCCCCGACCCAGCTCACGAAGGCGCAGTCATGCGCGCTGGCAACGCGTGCAATGGCAGTGGACGATCCATTTGCTGGGAAATTGCAAGCGGAACGCAATCGATTCACTCTGCAGAATGAATTTTGTGTTCCTATCAAGGACTTTGTATGCGACGTTTGAGATCCTGCTGGCCGCCGATGACGAGACCCCGGCTAGGCTGGTGAAGGAAGCCGTGGGACAGAGTGGCTGGCGCCCTATGGCGCGGCCGGCATTGAAACGCTCAAGGCCATCGGTGCGTATGAAGCAGTGCAGCCCAAGATCGTGACGGCCGAAAACATTACCCAGGCCTACCAGTTCATCAGCAGCGGCAATGCCGAGCTGGGCTTTGTGGCGCTGTCGCAGGTGCTCAAGGACGGCAAAATCGACGGCTCCTCCTGGCTGGTACCCGCCAAGCTCTACCCGTCCATCCGTCAGGACGCCGTCGTCCTGACACCGGGCAAGGGCAAGCCCGCGGTCGACGCGCTGATGAAGTAGCTCAAGGGCGACAAGGCCAAAGCCATCATCAAATCCTTCGGCTACGAATTGCCGTAAAGGCTAGCGCCCAGCACCGGTGCAGCGGGCGCGGAACTGGCTCGCATCCTTGCTAAAGCATGAGTCAAGAGTTTGATTGGAACCCATCACACAAGTGCCGCGAGCCACTGCGCCACCTGCAGACCTCGATGCGCTGTGGCTGGCGCACATCGTGGCCTATGGCTGCTGTGGGCGAAACCATTTATGTCTGCCCGGCACCGTCCTGCGGTGAGTGCAGCGACTACAGCGACTACAGTCAATGCTTTGCCAAAGAAAATTAGCCTGCCGCTTCCATGTCCCCAGACGATTTCACCGCCATTGCGCTGACCGCCAAGCTCGCCGCGCTGTCCACCCTGCTGCTGCTCATTCTGGGCACTCCCATTGCGTGGTGGCTGGCGCGCAGCCGCTCTTCGCTGCGCAGCGTGGTGGGCGCAGTCGTCACCCTGCCGCTGGTACTGCCACCGGCCGTGCTGGGCTTTTACCTGCTGGTGCTGATGGGGCCGCAGGGCCCGGTGGGCCATTTCACCCGGTGGCTGGGCCTTGGCCTGCTGCCCTTCACCTTCCCTGGCCTGGTCGTGGCCTCCGTCATCTACTCCATGCCGTTTGTCGTGCAACCCCTGCAACAAGCCTTTAGCGCCCTGGGCGAGCGCCCGCTGGAGGCAGCTGCCACGCTGCGCGCATCGCCCTGGGATGCCTTTGTGACGGTGGCCCTGCCGCTGGCTCGGCCCGGCTTTGTCACCGCCGCCGTGCTCGGCTTTGCGCACACCGTCGGTGAGTTCGGCGTGGTGCTGATGATTGGCGGCAACATCCCGGGCAAGACCCAGGTGCTGTCCATGGCGATTTACAACCATGTAGAGGCGCTGGAATACGCCAACGCGCACTGGCTAGCCAGTGGCATGCTGGTGTTCTCGTTTGCCGTCCTGCTGCTGCTCTACAGCCGCGGCTGGAACCGCCAGCCATGAGCGAAGAAATCCAGGCGCGCTTTCACCACCGCTACGCCGGCTTCACTCTGGACGTGGATCTGCAGCTGCCGGGCAAGGGCGTCACAGCCCTGTTCGGCCCCTCGGGCTGCGGCAAGACCACGCTGTTGCGCTGCATGGCCGGGCTCACGCGCGCTGACCAAGGCCAGCTGACGGTGAACGGCGAAGTCTGGCAAGACGACGAGCACTGGAGGCCCACGCACCAGCGCCCGCTGGGCTATGTGTTTCAGGAGGCCAGCCTGTTTGCGCACCTGAACGTGCGGCGCAACCTGCAGTACGGCCAGGCGCGCGTGCAGAAGACCGAGCGACGCATCGAACTGGGTAGCGTGGTCGAGCTGCTGGGCATCGCCCATCTGCTGGAGCGTATGCCGCAAGGCCTGTCGGGTGGCGAGCGCCAGCGCGTGGCGATTGCCCGCGCCCTGCTGACCAGCCCGCGCCTGTTGCTGATGGACGAGCCGCTGGCTGCGCTCGACATTGCTCGCAAAATGGAATTTCTGCCCTATCTGGAGCGCCTGCACGACGAGCTGGATATTCCGGTGGTCTATGTCAGCCACGCACCGGACGAGGTGGCGCGCCTGGCCGACCACATTGTGCTGATGCAGGAGGGCCGCACTGTTGCCGCCGGACCGCTGACCGAAACACTGGCGCGCCTGGACCTGCCCATACACCTGGGCGAAGACGCCGGTGTGGTGCTGCGCGCCGTGGTGGTGGAGCGTGACACCGCCTGGCATCTGGCGCGCGTGGAGTTTCCCGGCGGCAGCCTGTGGGTGCGCGACGGCGGCCATGCAGTAGGCCACGCGGTGCGGGTGCGCATACTGGCGCGCGATGTCAGTATTGCGCTGGCCCCGGTGGTTGGCACCAGCATCCAGAACTGCCTGCCGGCCACGGTGGAGCAGATGGCCGGTGACTACCACCCGGCTCTGTCGCTGCTGCGCCTGCGCCTGGGCCAATCGCCCCTGCTGGCGCGCCTGACGCGGCGCTCGGCTGCGGCACTGGAATTGGAGTCCGGCAAACTTGTGTGGGTTCAGATCAAGGCAGTGGCGCTGATTGGCTAGCTGATACCGAACGAGAGGCGCTCGCTGCGCCATGGTCCTGCATCCAGCACCTGCCCACTGGAATACATCAGCCCCAGCGTGGCCTGAGCGGCGGCAAAGCCCTGCTCGGCCCTGGTGTACCAGACGCACCAGGGCAGTTTCGAGCGAGCCTTGGTGTTCCGGCGGCTCGCGCCCGATCAGCAAACCAGATCCACCGCGCCTTCGTCCGGTGTCTGCGTCGCTGCGGTAGGCCGCGCAGGCCAACCGGTCCTGCCATCTGCGCGTCGCGCAGGCTTGCTAAGCTCCGGGTATGAAAAATAGAAATCGATTGACCTGCGTTGAGCTGCGCGCCGCACTGCTGGCGTTCAAGAGGGCACAGCCCTGGCTTCCTAGCGGTCTGAAAAAATGGATATTCGGACTGTTGCTTGTACCTGGCCTGGCGCTGGCAGCGCCAGATACCGTCTTCACGGTACAGGCCTGGAAAAATCAGACCCTGGTTCGCGCCCTGACGCAAGACGCGGCATGCCCTGGCATTCGGTTCGATCAGCACGCCGAGCGCCCCATGCGCTTGCGCGTGGCGCCGCAAAGCCTGGCAGCCCGCCCAGACCAGGCCAAGACCGATGCAGGCCCGGTAGAGTTCAAGGAGCGCGTGTGCGAGGCGCGCTGGCCCAACGGCGCAAAAACGGCGCGCGTGGCCGGCCAGCCGGTGCCGGCGCCGCACGCCCACATCCACCGCATCGTGCTGATAGGCGACACCGGTTGCCGCATGAAGGCGGCCGAACAGGCGTTTCAGGACTGCAACGACGCCGTGGCCTGGCCCCTGGCCCAAGTGGCAATGAGCGCCGCCGCCCTAAAGCCCGACCTGGTGGTGCACGTGGGCGACCTCCATTACCGCGAAAGCCCATGCCCCGAGGGCAACGCGGGCTGCGCGGGTGCGGCCTGGGGCTATGGTGACGGCGCCTGGCGCGAGGACTTTTTTATACCGGCCAGCCCCTTGTTGCGTGCCGCGCCCTGGGTGTTTGTGCGGGGCAACCATGAGTCCTGCTGGCGTGCCGGTCAGGGCTGGTTCCGGTTTATGGATCCATCGCCCTGGAGCGAGCTGCGTTCCTGTGATGATCCGGCCAACGATGCCGACGCCGACTTCTCAGAGCCCTATGCGGTGGCGCTGAGCAAACACACGCAGCTGATCGTGTTTGATTCGTCCAAAACCGCTGGCAAGCCCTATGCAGAGACGGATCTGGCATTCCAGAAATACGCCGACGCGCTGGCCCTAGCGCGCCAACTGATGCGAAAGGCTCCTGCCAATTTTTTTGTCAGCCACCATCCGCTGCTGGCGCTGTCCTCGGGCTGGCGCTCAGGCAAGGCGGCGGCCGCGGGCAACCAGGGCCTGCAATCGGTGTTTGAGGCCAGCTTTCCGCAACGCCTGTTTCCCCAAGGTGTGCAGCTGACGCTGGCCGGACATATTCACGCCTTTGAGGCCATCAACTTTGTCAGCGACCATCCGACTTCGCTGGTGCTGGGCAATTCGGGCTCCAGCACCGACACCCAGCTGCCCCTGAGCTACCCCGAGGGACTGAGCCTGTATCCGGGCGTGCAGGTCGGTGACTATGTGGCCAGCGCCGATTTTGGCTTCGCCACCCTGGACCGCAGACCCGCGGGCGCCAAGGATGCGTGGTTGCTCACGGAATACAACACCCAGGGCCGACCGGTGTTCCATTGCCGGGTGGGTCAGGGCAAAAGCCATTGCGCCAAGGCGGAGGATGGCCTGGAGTGAGCCACCTAGGCCACAGCTTTTGCTTGCCATCAAACTGTCACGCCGTTTGCTTAAATTACGACGCTTGTATGAAAAGCTTTCGGAGAATCAGGTTTGAGAAAAATTGTCGCGCCCGCTGCTGCCCAGCTCTATTTGCTCAGCCTGTATTTGTTCCTGCCGCTGATGCCCTTGCTGGCATCGCTTCTGTTCCTGCGCAGCAAATATGTGCGGAACTACGCTCAGACCTTGCGCAAGGTGCGCATCCACATCGCCGCGCTCAAGGAAGGCCCGGCGCAACACTACTTTGATGACGTGATGGGCCGCGCCTCCGAGGTACCCCAGGAAATCCACGGTGAGTGCGTGCAATGCGGCAACTGCTGCATGGATCGCCGCTGCGTTTTTCTCGAGCCCATCGGCAACGACAAATACCAGTGCGGCATCTACCACTCGCCGTTTCGCAAGCTCTCCAATTGCGGCTCCTTCCCCTTGAACCAGTGGGACATAGACCGCTACGCCTGCCCCAGTTACACCGCATCGGCGGTGATACCGATTCACGTGTACCCGTCCGTGCGCGCGCCGCAGGCCTGAAGCGCCAAGGCGCGGCTGCGATTACCAGAGGCAAGAGCTTGCTGGCCCGAACTGCAGTTAGTCCCCGGCCCTTTCAAAGCGCGCAGTAAACCAGAAGCTGCTGCCCACCTGCAACTCACTGCTGACACCGATGGAGCCGCCCAGCATCTCGACCAGACGCTGGCACAGGCTGAGGCCCAGTCCCGTTCCTCCATGCTTTCGACTTGGCGAACTGTCTAGCTGTTCAAAGAGCGCAAATATCCGGCTTTCATGTTCGGCAGAGATGCCTATTCCAGTGTCGGTGATCTCAAAGCGAAGTAGCACATCGGATGGATTATTTTCGATGACACTGGCGCTCAAAGCGACCGAGCCATTGTCGGTAAATTTGACTGCATTATTGGCAAGCTGCAGCAACACCATCATCAGACGCTGCTGATCGCCCCGCAAACGAAGCGAAGACAGTTCAGGGGAAATATCAACGCTGGCGCTCAAACCCATTTTTACCGCATTTTGTTCCAAGTGGTTTTGCATGTGCGAACGCACCGGCTCCAGGGTGAATACTAGCTTTTCCAGCACCAATTGCGAAGACTCCATTCCGGAGATCTCGAGCAAATCATCCACCAGCACCTGCAGTCTTTCGGCCGACGCCATGGCCTGGCCCAAATACCCCGACAAGGTCGGGTCAGCCACCTTGTGCTGAACCAAGCCAATCATGCCAAAGATGCCGGTTAAGGGCGTTCGCAATTCGTGGCTTATAGTGCGCAGGAACACGGTCTTGGCCCGACTGGCCGCATCGGCAGCGTCCTTGGCCACAGAAAGCGCCTCAGAACGCTCTTCCACCAGATTCTCCAGGTGATTGCGGTATTTAGACAACTCCGCTTCGGCACGCTTGCGCTCGGTGATGTCTTCAATGATCCCCCAGACCACCTTGCGGCCATCGACGTTGGTCATGATGGAGCCGCTGATTTTGATCGGGTAACGCGTGCCATCCTTTCGGATGTATTCCTTTTCATTGGGCCCGAATTGCCCCACACGATTGAGCTCTTTGATTTGCGCGATTTCCTGTTCCGCATACTGCTGGGGCGTGATTTGCCAAAAGCTCAGTTGAAGAAATTCTTCGCGGGTATATCCGGTGGATTGCAGAACCGACCGATTGACTTCCAAAAATTCTCCGGTGGCGTGATCGACCATCGCCATGCCAACCGGCGAATCTTCAAACAACACCCTGAACTTCTCCTCGGCACGGGAATGCATCTGTGTTTCGCTAGGATCGCCGTCTGATACCGTCATTGCATGGGGGTTGCGTGCATTCATTTCGACTCCGTCTTCAAGCATGTTTCCCTCGTGCGCGAGTTCACCCAGAGCGCATGCACGGACCACCATGCAAGGAATAGTTCATTTTTATCGACTTTTTATCTACGGTCTATCCCCCATTCGGGTGATTTACACGCATTTCGCCTAAAACTTGAACGCCACCTGTAGGGCGCGGGGCGGGGCCGGTGGCAAGGGCGAGACGCTATCCCGGATCACTTCACTTTCAGTGGCGTAATCGCTAGGAGCGGCCTTTGATTTCACGAGCCCCGCCATTTTGGAGGCTAAGGTAATGCCGAATTGCTGGGTGGTTCGCTTGGTTGGCATTCTTGTGGAATGGGTCCGGTTGAATCCTACCTGTGGTGTGGGTGGCGGTCTGCTTGAAGATGGAAGCCGAAGTTCAGGCTTTTGATTTACCTACTCCAAACCGGTCACTGTCCCAATCCAGATGCCCTGCACGGTCGGCCCATACCCCCTATGGGCATGTGTGTTTGATACCGCACGCAAGGCTGTGCCGTCTTGCTTTTCGGATAACGTAAAGCTGAATATGGATTGCCTTGGTGATTGAGGCATCTTCCTAAAAAGCAATATACGAGGGCAAAGCCGATGCAACATCCCAGCCAAACCATGCGGGCCATGCTGGCCATGCTGGCTTTTACGCCTGCCTTCCGGCATTGAATATGACAACCAGCGCTGATCGGTCGTTCTACGCAGTCGTCGAGGATGATCCGTACATGGCGGAACTGGTGAGAGACATGCTCTCCTCCTGTGACCTGGGTGTTGAGGTCTTCAACCTTGGCGCTGAACTCTTTGAAAGTCCACGCCTGCTGAGCTTCAAGGCCATCGTACTAGACCTGTCCCTGCCGGACATTGAGGGCTTTGACATCATGGACAAGTTGGCGGCCATTGGAAGCAGTAGCTCCATACTGGTAACCAGCGGGCACGACTCGTCCATCGTATTGGCCGCCAAGATCTACGGCAGCGGCATCGGTTTGAACATGCGTGGAGCCCTGACTAAGCCATTCACCAGAGAGGATTTGCTGTCTGGCCTGGGGCTGACTGCATGAGTCCGACTTCAAACAGGCTGCTCCGCTGGTTCAAGGGCCTCGGTCACTCCGGTCAGATGATCTGGGCGATCACGGTGGGGGCGGCCCTGATCCTGGCCGCTGTATTCGGCTTGGTGCAGCAAATCGTCAGTCATGAGCGTGCAAACACATTTGCGAGCATCCAAGACATCAACAGCAAGATTGTGCTTTCGGACGTGGTGCGCATTCGCAGCCTGCTAGCGTCTCTGGACAAGGTATTGCTGGTCGTTCGCAAGGACTTTGTAGAAAAACCTGGACTAACCCAGCAAGAATTGCTACGCCGCCTGGATGAAATGAAGGTGGACCATGAACTCAGCCCCCGCGTGTCCATGGTGGACGTGTCTGGCTACATCGTTTTGTCGTCTGCACGCAATGTCAATGATGCGCAACCCAGAATCAACGTTGCGGATCGGGAGTTTTTTCAAGCGCATAAGACCGACCCAAATGATCAATTGCATGTGGGTGCCCCGATTCAGAGTCGTGCAACCGGCAAATGGGTGCTGCCGCTGACCAGGCGCATCACCAAGCAGGACGGCTCTTTTGGCGGCGTCCTGAACATGACGGTGGACCCCGACCTTTTCACAGACCCGTTTGTCAAGACCAGCATGGGGCCTGATGCCACGCGTGCCATCATGGGGCGCAACGGCTACACGCTCTTGCGGCTCAACGGCGGCAATCTGGTGTATGGCGGCGATACCCGCAAGTCGCAGTTGTTCACGGAACTGAAGAAGGCTGCGGTGGGGTGCTACACGGCTGTCGCTGCCTCCGATGGAATACAGCGCTCCGTGTGCTACCGCACCATTGACCCTTACGACATCATCATCCTGGCGGGTTCCTCGGTCGCCGGCATGGAGGGGGAAGTCCACGCAAAAGTACGTGGCTACATCGGGGCGGCTGCCTTGGTAGGCGTGCTGATCGTGGTGCTTTCCTGCTTGTTGATTTTTGGTGTCCTGCGGCAGCGCAAGCTGCTGGCGAGCCAGCGGAGCTTCAATCAACTCATTGAAATGGTGCCCCAATCGATCGCACGCATCGATGCGCAGGGCAACATCATCTGGACCAACCGCCGCACCATTGAATACGCCGGTCCCAGCGCGGTAGATCAAGCCAAGGGCTTTGATTGGGTGCTGGCCGCCATACATCCGGACGACCGAGACCGTGTGAAAGAACTTGTTACCCATGCAATATTTGGGGGGCAATGTGAAGATTCCTGCGAATACCGCAAACGCAGGTCCGATGGCGCTTACCTATGGTATTCGTCGCAGATTACGCGGGTGGAAGACCCGGCCGATGGTGGCGTTTACTTTCTGCAAACCGGCACTGACATCCACGATCGCAAGATGGCCGAGGAGCGTGCGCGAGTGGCGCAGAAGCTCGAATCCATCGGGCAACTCACGGGCGGGATGGCGCACGACTTCAACAATCTGCTGGCCATCATTGTTGGCAACCAGGAGCTTTTAAAGTCGGAAGGTCTCAGTGAAGCTGGATTCAAAAGGCTGGAGGTTGCCTCCGGGGCTGCACAGCGCGGAGTGGGCCTAGTGACGTCATTGTTGGCCTTTGCCAGCAAGCAGCCCTTGTTGCCCGCAACGATTGATCTCTGGGCCCTGATTGAGCGCATTTCGCCCTTGCTGCGTCATGCTTTGGGTCAGCGCATCGACTTTGAAATGAAGCCTCCAACTACCATCGTCCATGTTGAAGTCGATGAAGCGGGGCTGGAGGCGGTGCTTCTGAATCTGATTGTGAACGCCAAAGGCGCCATGCCACAGGGCGGCGCCCTCACGCTGGGTCTGGACATCGCGGACGGCAGAGCCGTGCTGGCGGTCAAGGACACTGGGGCAGGAATGCCGGAGGCGGTTCGCAAGCGTGCCACCGAACCATTTTTCACTACCAAAGAGCGCGGCCTTGGCACCGGTCTGGGCCTGTCTATGGTGGCGGGCTTTGCCAAGCAATCCGGCGGCACCATGAAGATTGAAAGCGAAGAGGGCAAAGGTACGACCATTGAAATGGTCCTGCCACTGGCAAACCCCTTGATCGCGTCTAAAGTGATGACCGCGTCCTCTGCCATACCCATCCAGCGCAACGCAGCCAATGGCAAGCTCAGAATTCTGATTGTCGATGATGAACCGGCCCTGGCGGAAATAGTCCGGGAATGGGCCAAGGCAGAAGAGCACACTGCTGTGCTGGCGAATTCCGCACAAGATGCGCTCACGCTGCTGGGGGTCCGGTCTTTTGATGTCCTGCTCACCGACATCATCATGCCCGGAGAGTCGGACGGACTTGGCCTGGCCGAAAAAGCCAGCGTCCTGTACCCGAAGATGAAGATCCTGCTGATGTCCGGCTTTTCCAGAGAGACCGCCACCAACCGAGGCGATGTGCCATGGCCCTTGCTAGTCAAACCGTTTCACAGGGATACGTTAATAGCGGCGCTGGGCTGAACTGCCACGTCCGCGCACTGCGTGGCGCTCGCTGGGGCACAATGTGCGAATGGAACATCAGGAACTCGCAGACTGGCTGCAGCTGTTGCTAACGCCCGGCATCGGCAACTCCAGCGCCCGCAAATTACTGGCGGCCTTGGGCCTGCCCGGTAACGTCTTTTCGCAAAGCCATGCCGCACTCTGCACCCTGGTCGGTCCGGCTCAGGCGGCGGCGCTGCAAAGCGAACCCGAAGGCCTGGCGGCCCTGCTGGAGTACACCTGGAACTGGCTCAACGCCGATCCGCTACGTCGACGCATACTGACACTGGGTGACGCGCTCTATCCGCAAAGCCTGCTCCAGACCGAAGACCCACCCCTGCTGCTCTACGCCATGGGAATGGCCTCGGCCTGGAGCGAAAATCTGCTCAATGCCGCATCCTGCCTTGCCGTGGTCGGCAGCCGCAATCCGAGTCCGCAGGGCCTGGCCAATAGCCGGGAATTTGCCAGGGCGCTGTCCGAGGCTGGGCTGACCATTGTCTCCGGCATGGCCTTGGGCGTGGACGGTGCCGCCCATGAGGGCGCACTAGACGGCGCGCCAGCAGGCAGCCTGGCCACGGTGGCAGTGGTGGGCACCGGTCTGGACCGGGTCTATCCCACCCGGCACCGCGAGTTGGCGCAACGCATCGCAGAGCGCGGCCTGCTGCTGAGCGAATTCCCTCTGGGCACGCCGCCCCTGGCGCAAAACTTTCCGATGCGCAACCGCATCATTTCGGGCCTGTCGCGCGGCACCCTGGTGGTGGAGGCGGCCCTGCAATCGGGTTCGCTGATTACCGCCCGACTGGCGGCCGAGCAGGGGCGCGAGGTGTTTGCCGTTCCGGGCTCGATCCACTCGACCCAGTCCCACGGTTGCCATACCCTGCTCAAGCAGGGTGCCAAGCTGGTGGAGAGTGCGCAAGATGTGCTCGAAGAGTTGGGGCCGGACAGTGCCCCTGAGCGCGTACCTGCCTATGCCACTTTGACAGCCGATGCGGACGAGCCCGTGCTGCTGCAGGCTCTGGGTCACGACCCTGTCGGCCTGGATGCCTTGCAGGCCCGCACCGGCCTGCCCACGCCGGAGCTGTTGGCAGGCCTGATGACGCTGGAATTGCAGGGGCTGGTGGCGCGGCGTCCTGGAGGGCTGTTTCAGCGCATGGTGGGGGCCTGAACCGGCCTTGCAAGCCGCACTGAACGCCAGATAAAGGGGGCAAGTCCGGCGATCCCGAATCAGACATTTTTTAAGCGCTATAGTGGGCTCATGTTTGAAGTTCTTGCCTTTGTGTATGAAAACTATGACCCCGGAGAATCCTGCCCAGAGCCGGCGCATCTGCAGCGAAAACTCAGCGCGGTGGGCTTTGAATCGGACGAAATCGGAGAGGCTCTTACCTGGCTCGAGGGCTTGGATGGGGCCGCCCATGCTTCGCCGCTGCTGCCATGGTTGATGCAGCCGCGGCCGGAGAGCGTGCGCATTTATCCGCGCCACGAACAAAACCACCTGGGCCTGCAGTCGCTGGGTTTCCTGAGCTTTCTGGAAAGCGCCTGCCAAATGTCAGCCGAGCTGCGTGAGGTGGTGATCGAACGTGCCATGGCCGCACCCGGTGGCCCGGTGGCGCTGGATGACCTGAAGATCATTGTGCTGCTGGTGTACTGGCGCTTTGGTCAGGAACCCGATGCCCTGCTGCTGGACGAACTCTGCAGCGACAACACCGACCGCGTGATCCACTGACCCCCACGCTTGCCCACTACGTGGGATCACAGTTACTCTATGAGTCGCTCGGGGTTGGCTTCGATTTTGGCTAGCGCATCGCGCGTGGCACGCACCGTCAGGGCCTCTTCCTCATGGGGCAACAGCAGGCCGGCCTGCAAATAAGCCGCCAGGCGACCGGCCTGAATCAGGAAACTTTTTCCGTTGGTGGCGGCAAACAGATTCAAATGCTTACGCTCGCTGCGCCAGACATATTGAATCTGGGTAATCTGGGTGTGGTGGTCCAGCGTAAACCAGGACCCCAACTGCAACTCCGATGCCCAAGCCAGCATCGCAGCCACGGGCTTGGAGCCACCGGCTGACACCACCTCGATCGAGGAGGCATCGATGCCCAACATCATCTCCAGGCTTTCCGAATCCAGCGGCACGTCCCCCATGACGTCGTCACTGACAAAATCCTCGAGGTTACCAAGGCGCTGTGCCATGGCATCGATCTTGTCCTGGGGAATGGCCTGTGTCTTGGACAAAAAGGCATCGGCCAGGGTATCGCTGATGGTCTTGACATGGGCCTCCTGCTCATCCGGCGTCAAGGCCAGCAGCGTCATGCCAGAGCGCAGGCGCAGCAGCAGATTGGGCAGGTCCTGTATCACCCTTGCGCGCTCGGCGCGGCCAGGCTTGGCGCTCGCCGCCCAGATCAGGTCGGTGGCGCTTTTTTTCAGCAACAAGGTGTCCTCGTGCCGGGGGCCTTTGCGCAGCGCAGACACTGCCATCACCTCGGCCCAGACCTTGAACAGGAAGTCGCGGATCTCGTCGCGCACCGGCATGTCCTTGAGCATGTCGCGCATCTCGATGGTGTACTGAATCGCCAGCGTTTCCTTTTGTTCCACCTGCTGCGCCACGCTGACGACCTTTTGCGTGGCCTGCGTTTCGGTCAGAAATTTGGCGAGGAAGCGCTGGAATTCTTCGTAAACGATCTTGTAGACCTTCTTGCCGGTTTCCGGGTACTGCTCGATCACCTGCACAATGCGCTTGACCTCGGTCTCCATGGCAGAGACCTGCACGCCAGTGCCGTCAAAGCCCATGACGCAGGAGCCCATGCGGTCAATCAGCAGGCGCGTCGGGTGGTCGGCACTTCCCAGAAAGTCGACATCGCCCAAGGCCACGCGCAATACCGGCATTTGCAGGCGCGCAAACCAAACGCGGACACCGGGCGGAATGCGCTCCTCGGCCAGAATCGCCTGAAACATCAGTGCGACAATTTCAATGGTCGCCTTCTCGCTCTTGGATTCCGCTTTTTTCTTGAGTTCGGCGGTCTTTTCAAGCAGATCGACGGCGACCCGTGCCACACCGGCGGCGCTGTAGTCCTGGTACAGCGAGCCTCCCGCAGCAAGCTGGGCGGCGACGGCCTGCGGCGAAATCGCCGCACTCAGTACGGGTGAGGGCCGGTAGGGCTGCGTTGCGGAAAAGTCGGTGCCAGCAGCGCTGACAAAAATGCCCTTGACCTGTGCGGCAAGTCCCTGTGCCCGCTGCCTGGCGCGCGCCAAGGGCGTGCCGGCCGTGAGCAAACGGGTTTCCTCGGCTGCGGAATGCGTTGGAACGGCTTCAATCGGCCTGCTCGGGCTTACGGTACTGGCACGCAAGGTCCGGCGTCCACCCGAAAATCCGCTGCTGCGGCCAGCCGCCGACAGGCCAGATGCAGGCTGGGCATGATCGCCTTCCTGCACCAGGTCCGCGCCATCGTATTCATCAGACGGTTGCGTGAACAAGCGCTGCGCCGCGCTGGCTAACACGCGTGGCGCACTGACGCGGTCCTTCAGGCCAATGACCGGCAGGATGCCGTGATCTATCAGCGTGCTGTTGGCCAGTTTATAGGCCGGCTTCATGCGGGCTACCAAAACGGCTTGCACCACCTCGCTGACACGGCCCCAGTAATCGGGTGACATGCCGGAGCGAGGCCACTGCTCCACCATCAACAGCACCAGCACCTCGGGGCGCAGCAAATCGCGGCTATCCAGATCTTTCAGGCCTTCCATGTGCTTGATGCGCACACGCAGGTCGTCGAGTTCGCCAATGACCGCATCGTTGACGGCCAGCACCATGCGCGAGGCCAGGATCTTGTTTTCCATGACATCGGTGCCCACCAGTTCCAGGCCGGCAAAATCCTGGAGTGTGACTTCCGGCTTTTCTTGGACGGGATCTAGGCAGGCTCGCCATTCCTTCAGCGTGCGCTCGACCCAGAGCGGCTGCGCTGACTTATAAGCCGTCCAGGCATCACGGCGCAGCTGGGATTCGCGACTCAGGCAGACTTCGGACACCAGTTCTGTCCAGCGCCCCTGCACGGCATCGCCAATCTCGACCATGGCGCCACTGACATCGGCCAGATAACGCTCGCGCACTGCCCTGCCGAGAGCTATGCGCGAGGCCAAACTGGACGATGACGTTAGCATATTGAACGGAATATTAAACCGTTGCTCCGGCGTTGGGGTCGTTAGGGTCTTCTTCTTTTTTGGCCGGTCCCTTGATCAGATCTTCGCGCTTGATACCCAGCCACATGGCAATGGCTGCGGCCACAAACACCGAGGAGTAAATGCCGAACAAAATACCAATCGTCAGCGCCAGCGCAAAGTAATGCAGGGTGGCACCGCCAAACAGCAGCATGGACAACACCATGAGCTGGGTGCAGCCGTGGGTGATGATGGTGCGGCTGATGGTCGAGGTGATGGCGTTGTCGATGATCTCCTGCGTATTCATCTTGCGGTAACGGCGGAAGTTTTCGCGGATCCGGTCAAAAATCACCACCGATTCGTTCACCGAATAGCCCAGCACGGCCAACACCGCGGCCAGCACCGGCAGCGAAAATTCCCACTGAAAAAAGGCGAAGAAGCCCAGGATGATGACCACGTCGTGCAGGTTGGCGATGATCGCCGCCACGGCAAACTTCCACTCAAAGCGAATCGCCAAGTACAGCATGATGCCGGCCACCACGCAGGCCAGGGCCTTGAGGCCATCGGCCGCTAGCTCGTCGCCCACCTGCGGGCCGACAAACTCGGTGCGGCGCAGCGTGACGGACGCATCCGCAGCCTTGAGTGCGACCAGCACCTTGTCGCTTTGCTGTGCCGAGCTATTGCCCTTTTGCACCGGCATGCGGATCAGCACATCCTGCGCGGTGCCGAAGTTCTGCACCTGCACGTCGTTGATGCCCAGGGCGTCCACCGTGCTGCGGATGGTGTTGAGGTCGGCGGGCTGGGAGTAGCTCACTTCCATCAGCGTGCCGCCGGTGAATTCCACCGACAAATGCAGGCCGCGCGAGAACAGGAAAAAGACGGCGGCCAGAAAGGTCAGACCGGAGATGGCGTTGAACACCAACGCATTCCGCATAAACGGAATGTCGCGGCGGATCTTGAAAAATTCCATTTTTTACTTTCCCTTTTGAACCGCTGGAGCCTGCGCTTCAGATGCCAGGCGCCAGACCGTACCAATCGACACGCTCTTGAGCTTTTTCTGCCGTCCGTACCAGAGGTTGACCACGCCGCGCGAGAAGAACACGCCGGAGAACATGCTGGTCAGAATGCCCAGGCAGTGCACCACGGCAAAGCCGCGCACCGGACCGGAACCGAAGGCCAACAGGGCCAGACCGGCAATCAAGGTGGTGACGTTGGAGTCGATGATGGTGGCCCAGGCACGGTCGTAACCGGCGTGGATGGCGGCCTGCGGCGAGGCTCCATTGCGCAGCTCCTCACGCACACGCTCGTTGATCAGCACGTTGGCGTCAATCGCCATACCCAGCACCAGCGCCATGGCCGCCATGCCCGGCAGCGTCAGCGTCGCCTGCAGCATGGACAGCACCGCCACCAGCAGCAAGAGATTGAAGGCCAGGGCAATGCTGGAGATCACGCCAAACAGCATGTAGTACATGCACATGAACAGGGTCACGCCGACAAAGCCCCAGGTCACGCTATTGAAGCCCTTGGCAATGTTCTCGGCACCCAGCGATGGGCCAATGGTGCGCTCTTCGATGATTTCCATAGGCGCAGCGAGTGATCCGGCGCGCAGCAACAGCGCCGTGTCGGCCGCCTCCATGGTCGTCATGCGACCGGAAATCTGCACCCGTCCGCCGCCAATTTCAGAACGGATCACCGGCGCGGTAACGACCTCGCCCTTGCCTTTTTCAAACAGCAGGATGGCCATGCGCTTGCCAATGCTTTCGCGCGTGACATCGCGGAAGATGCGCGAACCCTTGGCATCCAGCGTCAGGTGCACGGCGGCCTCCTGGGTCTGGCTGTCAAAACCGGGCTGGGCGTCGGTGAGGTTGTCGCCGGTCAGGATGACCTGCTTCTTGACGATGACCGGCTGGCCGGTGCGTTCCAGAAAACGCTCATCACCAAAGGGCACCGGGCCGGAGCCGCTTTCTGCGGCGCGCGCCTCGGCGCTCTCGTCCACCATGCGGATTTCCAGTGTGGCGGTGCGACCCAGAATGTCCTTGGCCTTGGCGGTGTCCTGCACGCCGGGCAGTTGCACCACGATGCGGTCCAGGCCCTGCTGCTGAATCACCGGCTCGGCCACGCCCAGCTCATTGATCCGGTTATGCAGGGTGGTGATGTTCTGCTTGAGCGCCTGCTCCTGGATCTTGCGTCCTGCCACCGGGTTGATGCTGGCCACCAGCTTGAAGCCGGTACCGTCGGGCGACTCGGCGCTGGCCAACTCCGGGAACTGGTCCTGGATGATGGCCTTGGCCGCATCCATGGCGGCGCTGTCACTGAACTTGATTTCTACCGTCTGGTCATTGCGCGTGATGCCGCTGTGGCGCACATTCTTTTCGCGCAGCGTGGTGCGGATGTCACCAGCCAGCGACTCGGCGCGCTTGGAGAGAGCCGCCTGCATGTCCACCTGCAACATGAAGTGCACACCACCGCGCAGATCCAGACCCAGATACATGGGAGATGCGTGCAGCGCAGACAGCCAGGCCGGCGAGCGGCTCAGCAGATTCAGCGCGACGACATAGGCCGGATCGTTGGCATCCGGATTCAGCGCCTTCTGGATCGCGTCCTTGGCCTTGAGCTGGATGTCGGTATTGGAAAAACGCGCCTTGATGGAGGCACCATCCAGAGCCAGGGCATCGGGCGTCAGACTGGCCGCCTTGAGGGCCTCCTCGACCCGACCCAGCGCGGCAGTATCCAGCCGCATGCCGGTCTTGGCCACCGAAACCTGGACGGCAGGGGCTTCACCAAACAGATTGGGCAGGGCGTAAAGCCCACCCACCAAGAGCGCGATCAAGAGGATCGCGTACTTCCACACCGGATAACGGTTCATGATCGCGCCAGAAAGTGTTGCTAAGAATTACTTGACCGAGCCCTTGGGCAGCACCTGGACCACCGCACCGCGCTGGATTTGCACCTCGACGCCAGCGGCGATTTCCAGGCCCAGGCTGTTGTCGCTAATCTTGCTGATCTTGCCCAGCATGCCGCCCACGGTGACCACTTCGTCACCCTTGGCCAGCGCGTCGATCATGGCCTTGGCATCCTTTTGTTTTTTCATCTGGGGCCGGATCATGACGAAATACAGCACCACAAACATCAGCACCAGAGGCAGCATGCTCATCAGGGTGGATTGCATGTCGCCACCAGCGGCAGCAGCGGGGGCGGTTTGGGCAAAGGCAGAAGAAATGAACACAGGCAAACTCCAGAATGAGGGGAAACGAGGCTAAACCCACCCTGCCAGTGGCCCACGACGGAGCACACCCGGGGGTGAGGGGTCAACCTGCCATTGTACGGGGGCGGCGTTAAACACCTGCGGCCAACTGGTGGTACCGGTCCAGCAGCACCTTCCACTGCAGGCGCGCCGCTTCCAGATGCCGGGCCTTGACGTGGCCAAAGCCGCGGATTTGCTCGGGAACCCGGGCAAAGGCGGCGGCGGCATCGCGGTTGGCGGCGGTGAGCGTGGGCAGCATGGCTTCAATCGCCGTGCGGTATTCGGTGATCAGTGCACGCTCGGCCCGGCGCTCTTCGCTGCGGCCAAAAACGTCCAAGGCGGTGCCGCGCAGGAATTTGCATCTGGCCAGCAGCTTCATGACACTGCCCATCCAGGCGCCGAACGGCTGCTTTTGCAGCTCGCCCTTGTCATTGCGTTTGGCGAACAGCGGTGGCGCCAGGTGGTACTTGATCTTGAAATCGCCTTCAAACTTGGCCTGTACCTGTGCCGCAAAGCCGGCATCGCTGTGCAGGCGCGCCACCTCGTACTCGTCCTTAAAGGCCATCAGCTTGAACAGATAGCGGGCCACGGCCTCGCTCAGTGGAAAAGCCTCGCCGGAACCAAGGGCGGCTTCGGCTGCGAGCACCTTGGCGAAGAAGGCACTGTATTGCCCGGCGTAGGCGGCGTTCTGGTACTTCGTCAAGAAGTCCATGCGGAACGCCACCATCGCGTCCAGCGCGGCCTTGCCCGTCTTGGGGCGCGGGGTGAAGGCAATCACCTGGGACGGCTTTAACAGGCGCTGCACCGCAGCCGGATCTACAGCGGCGCGGCAGCCCCAGTCAAAGGCGGTTTTGTTGTTGTCCACCGCCACGGCGTTGAGCTCCATGGCGCGCATGAGGGACGCACGCTGCAGCGGAATCCAGCCCTTTTGCCAAGCGTAGCCCAGCATCATCGGATTGGTATAGATGGCGTCGCCCAGCACCTGCACGGCCAGGGCATCGGCGTCAAAAGTGCCGAGGCGGTCCGCGCCCACCACCGTGGCGATGTCGCTCAGACACTGCTCTCCGGGATTCACCCAGTCGGCGTTCTTCACGAAACCGGCGGTCGGCGTGCTGTTGGAATTCAGCGCCACATGGGTGCGGCCGCTGCGCATACGCGTCAGCGTTTCCTTGCCCGCTACCACGATGGGATCGCAGCCGATGATCAGGTCCGCGCTGGCCATGCCCACACGCGTGGTGCGGATGCTGTCCTGCGTGGCGCCGATCAGCACATGGCTCCAGGTGGCGCCCCCCTTTTGCGCCAGGCCACCGGCATCCTGGGTGACGATGCCCTTGGCCTCCAGATGCGCCGCCATGCCGAGCAACTGACCGATGGTAATGACGCCGGTGCCGCCGACACCGGCCACTACCATGCCCCAGACGCCGCCGGGGGCGTTCGCCACATCGGGGATGGCCGGTGTGGGCAAGTCGGGCAGTGCAGAAGCCTGCGCGGTGCTGCCATTCGCCGCCGCAGCGCCCTTGGGCTTTTTCAGCTTGCCGCCCTCCACCGTCAAAAAGCTGGGGCAAAAACCCTTCAGACAGGAAAAATCCTTGTTGCAGCTGCTCTGGTTGATCTGGCGCTTGCGGCCCAACTCGGTCTCCAACGGCTCCACGCTGATGCAGTTGCTTTGCACGCCGCAGTCGCCACAGCCCTCGCAAACCAGCTCGTTGATCACCACACGGCGGGCCGGATCGACCAGGGTGCCGCGCTTGCGGCGGCGGCGCTTCTCGGTGGCGCAGGTCTGGTCGTAAATGATGACGGTGGTGCCCAGGATGGCGCGGAATTCGCGCTGCACCGCGTCCAGCGTGTCGCGGTGCTGAATAGCAATGCCTTCGGGCAGACCGGGGCGGTCGGCATATTTCTCTGGCTCGTCGGTGACGATGGTGATTTTTTTCGCACCCTCGGCCACCATGCTGTGGGCGATCTGGATCACGCTGTGGCCTTCAGGCCGCTCGCCGACCTGCTGGCCGCCGGTCATGGCGACGGCGTCGTTGTAGAGAATCTTGTAAGTGATATTGACACCGGCGGCAATGCTCTGGCGCACGGCCAAGAGGCCGCTGTGGAAGTAGGTGCCGTCGCCCAGGTTGGCGAACATGTGCTGGTCGTGACTAAAGGGCTGCTGACCGACCCAGGGCACGCCCTCGCCGCCCATCTGCGTGAAGCCCACGGTGGCGCGGTCCATCCAGATGGTCATGAAATGGCAGCCAATACCGGCCATGGCGCGCGAGCCTTCGGGCACCTTGGTACTGGTGTTGTGCGGGCAGCCCGAGCAGAACCAGGGCTGGCGCTCCGGGCCCTTGCCACTGCTGAGTTCGATCACCTGCATGGCCTGTTCCTTGGCCTGCAGAATGGCGAGCTGCGCGTCGATGCGCGCCGTGGTGTCGGCATCCAGCCCCAGCTTCTTGATGCGCCGGGCAATGGCACGCGCAATCAGCGCCGGGTTCAGGTCGGCATTGGCCCGCAACAGCGTGTGTTCGCTCGGATTGGGCACCGACCATTCGCCACCTGCGCCATAGCGGTCTTCGGTGTCCACCGCGTCAAACTTGCCCAGCACCGTGGGCCGCACATCGGCGCGCCAGTTGTAGAGCTCTTCCTTCAGCTGGTATTCGATGACCTGGCGCTTTTCTTCGACCACCAGAATTTCCTGCAGGCCGGTGGCGAATTCGCGCGTCAACTGGGCTTCGAGCGGCCAGACCACGCCGACCTTGTGCAGGCGGATGCCGATACGCTGACAAGTGGCGTCGTCCAGCCCCAGATCGATCAGGGCCTGGCGCGTGTCGTTATAGGCCTTGCCGCTGGCGATGATGCCGAAGCGATCGTTCGGCCCCTCAATCACGTTATAGTTGAGCCGGTTGGCGCGGATATAGGCCAAGGCTGCGTACCATTTGTGGTCAAAGAGGCGCGCCTCCTGCTCCAGCGCGTGGTCGGGCCAGCGGATATGCAAGCCGCCGGGGGGAATCACAAAGTCCGTCGGCGTTTGGATCTGCACCCGGTTCGGGTCGACCATCACGGTGGCACTCGATTCCACGATTTCCTGAATCGTCTTCATCCCCGCCCAGACGCCGGAGAAGCGGCTCATGGCAAAGGCGTGCAGCCCAAGGTCCAGAATCTCCTGCACATTGGCCGGAAAGAACACCGGAAAGCCGCAGGCCTTGAAAATGTGGTCGCTCTGGTGCGCGGCGGTGCTGCTCTTGGCGATGTGGTCGTCGCCGGCCACGGCGATCACGCCGCCCCATGGCGTGGTGCCCGCCATATTGGCGTGCTTGAACACATCCGAGCAGCGGTCCACGCCCGGGCCCTTGCCGTACCAAATGCCGAACACGCCATCGTATTTGTTGCTGCCGGGTGGTGCAAAGCCGAGCTGCTGCGTGCCCCACATCGCGGTGGCAGCAAGCTCTTCGTTGACACCGGGTTGAAAGACGATGTGCTGGGCCTTGAGGTGTTTCTCGGCCTTCACCAGCGCCTGGTCGTAACCACCGAGCGGCGAGCCACGGTAGCCGCTGATAAAGCCGGCGGTGTTCTTGCCAAGCTGTGCATCGCGCACGCGCTGCAGCATGGGCAGACGCACCAAGGCTTGCACGCCGCTCATGAAGGCGGGGCCGTGGTCTATGGTGTATTTGTCGTCCAGGGTGACGCTATCCAAGACTCTGCGCAGGGGGCCTGGCAGTTCGGAAAGTAGGCGGCTATCCAGCGGGGCATTCATGGGTATTGGCTCCTATTAATCTTCCTTGCCTCGTGGGCAAGTCTCAGTGCAACCCGCTCCGGGTAGGAGGGGTGCGGCGTGGAAGAAGTGTAGTGCAGACACTGAATCTGCGTGAGCAGGTCTTACCCTGGGTCGTAGCTTGGCTTATGCGGCGCGCTCCAGCACCCTGCGAATGGTGGCGCCCAGCTCTTCGGCCACAAACTTGGCCACATAGGCGTCGGCGCCCACGCTCTTGACGTGGCTCTCGTTGGTGCTTCCGGTCAGCGACGAATGGATGATCACCGGGATGCCGTTAAAGCGGGCATCCTGTTTGATGTTGCGGGTGAGCGTGAAGCCGTCCATCTCGGGCATTTCCAGATCGGTCAGCACCAGGGCCACCTTATCGCGCATGCTCTTGCCCTGCAGCTTGGCCTCGGCCTGCAGTGCGCCCAGCTTGTCCCAGGCTTCCTTGCCGCTACGGGTCATGATGTAGGGGATATTCATGGCCTTCAGGCCCTGCTCGATCATCATGCGCGCCACGGCCGAATCATCGGCCGCCAGCACCACCGAGCCCGGCGGAATGGATGTCACCGGCAGCACGCTGCCCTCGACCACATCCTTGTGTTGCTCGGGAAACACATCGCGCAGGATTTGCTCCACATCCAGCACCTGGGCCAGGCGGGTGTTTTCGGCGTTGCCGTCCAGACGCGCAATGCTGGTGACCAGACCGCCGCCGGTGCCCTCGGCCGACAACACCTGCTTCCATTCCAGACGCACGATTTCATTGACCTCTTCGACCGCAAAGGCCTGGGTGCTGCGGGCAAATTCGGTGACCAGCAAAATGCCCAGACCCTTGCTCGGGTTGCAGCCGGTGATCAGCGGCAGGTTGATGACGGGAATCATCTGACCGCGGATATTGGCCACGCCCATCACCGTGTCTGGCGCATTCACCATGGCCGTGACCTCGGGCATCACCATGATTTCGCGTACCTTGAACACATTGATGCCAAACAGTTCGCGCTTGGACGTGCCCCTGGCCTCGCCCAGACGGAACAGAAGCAGCTCGAACATGCTGTTACCGGTCAGGTTGGTGCGCTCATCGATATCGCGCATTGCCGCGTTGCTGCTCATGGTGTGCTCCAGTTCATTTTGGGTAATTCCCGCCAGCGCGATGGTACCCCCATCCGCTCTATTTTGGCCAGATGACCCACATCTGCAGCGGCTGGCGCAGGCGCCCGGCAAGCTCCTGCGCATCCGCGCCCCAGCCGGCAAAGTAGTCGGCCCGCACCGCACCGGTAATAGCGCTGCCGGTGTCCTGCGCCAGCACCAGGCGCTGCAGTTTGGTCTGCGCACCGCTGGAGCTCAGCCAGACCGGTGTGCCATAGGGAATGCTGCCCGATCCGTCCACCGCAATCGAGCGCCCGGGCGTCAAGGCCACGCCCTGCGCGCCCTTGGGGCCAAAGCTGGCGTCCAGCGCCGACAGCGGCTCTTCCTTGAAGAACACCACGCGGGGGTTACTCCACAGCAGTTCCTGCTGGCGCTGCGGGTTTTGTGCCAGCCAGGCCTTGATGCCGGGCCAAGAGGCGTCCTTGATCAGGCCCTGGTCCAGCAACCAGCGGCCCACGCTGCGGTAGGGATGGTCGTTGGTGCCGGCAAAGGCCACGCGCACCAGCTGCGTGCTGCCATCGGCCTGCGCCAGGCGCAAGCGTCCCGAACCCTGAATCTGCAACACCAGCGCATCCACCGGGTCGGCCACATAGGCAATGGCGCGGCCCTGCAGCGCCGCCTGGGCCTCTGGCAGGGTGTCGATCTCATGGCGGTTAAACCAGGGCTTGCGCTGGCCCAGGCTGCGCGGCGGCTGGTAAATGGGAATGCTGAATGCGGCCGTTGGCAAGCGGCTGGCCTCTAGCTGAGGTTCGAAATAACTGGTGAGCAGTCCATTGGGGTCGCCCTGGCTGCTCTCAACGCGCTGGGGCTGGAAGTGCTGACGCATCCAGTCGCGCTGGTCCTGCGGCGTGGCGATGCTCAAGCGGCGCACGTCGCCGCAATAGCTGGCAAACAGCTGTGCCGGTCGCTCGCAGCTTTTGATCCAGGCGTTCCAAGCCTCGAACAAATTGTCCTCTTCAAAGCCCGGCAGCTCGCTCCAGGCCACGGTGATCCAGCGGCTTTTGGACTGGCTGGTGCGGGCGCCCAGGGCAGGCGCCGATGTGGGTTCCGGTGTGTGGGCTGGGCCGGCAGTGCTGGCAGCGGGGGGCGCTCCGGAGGGGTACAGCACGGGCGCACTGCCACATGCGGAAAGCATTCCTACAATCAGCGCCACACACCACCAAGCCAAGGACCGCGCCATGACACTCTTGTTGATTGAAGCCCTGGGGGCCGGACTGCTATTTGTGGGCATCATCTGGTGGACCATGTTTTCCGGACGCCCGGATGGCGACCCGCCATCTGCGGACCCGGAGGAAAAAGAAAAATCCTCATAGCACACGGTGCTGCAAAGACGGCAACTGGCTGCGCCATTGCTGCATGGCCAGCGCGTCGAGCTCGGCCAGCACCACGCCCGGCCCCTGCGCCTGCTGGGCCAGCACCTGGCCCCAGGGGTTGATGAGAATCGACTGGCCCCAGGTTTGGCGGCCATTGGTGTGTATGCCGCCTTGAGCAGCGGCGCAGACATAGGCCAGATTTTCAATGGCCCGGGCCCGCAACAGCACCTCCCAATGCGCCTTGCCCGTGGTGTGGGTAAAGGCGGCCGGCACCAAAAGCAGATCCACGCCCTCGGCGGCATAGGCGCGATACAGCTCGGCAAACCGCAGGTCGTAGCACACGCTCATACCGATCTGCCAGCTGTGGCCATCCTTGGACGGCAGGGCAAAGCGCGTCGGTGTCTGGCCCCGCTCCAACACGCGTGACTCGTCGTAGCTTTCGCGCCCGTTGTCATAGCGGAACAAATGAATCTTGTCGTAGCGCGCCACGCACTCGCCCTGAGGGTCAAATGCCAGCGAACTGTTGAAGACCTTGTTGCCAGCGGCGCCGCTCAAGGGCAGGGTTCCGCCGACCAGCCACAGACCCAGCTCCCGTGCTGTGTCCGCCAGAAATTGTTGAATCGGCCCGCTGCCAAAGCGCTCCTGAATGGCCAACTTGTCCGCATCATGCGTGCCGATCAGGCAAAAGTACTCCGGCAGCACCGCCAGTTCGACTCCCTGTTCTGCCGCCTGTTGCAAGAGACCGCGCGCCTGCTGCAGGTTGTCTGCCAGCACCGCGCTCGACACCATCTGAATGGCTGCGACTTTCATTTGCTTTCCTTGAATGATTACTTGGATTCAGGCTTGCTGGCGGCCGGTCCGGCCAGGTGTTCCACCTTGGTGACGCGTGGATCAAGCCAACTGCCGTCAATCAAAAATTCCTGGGTGTTGGCCTCGATCAGCGGGCGGCGCAGGATCACATTGGCCAAAAAAGTGCTCAGGCCCACCAGCGGGTTGATGGCCGAGTAGATCAGGGAGGCGCTTGCCACATTGATCTCCGGAATCACCACCACCTTGAGCGCCTGTGTTTCCTTGGCAATATCGGCCTGGCCTTCCATCAGCACGGCGGCGTTCACACCCTTCATTTGCAGATTGTTGGTGTGGGCCATGCCCTGCGCGATGGTGGCGTCGCCGCGAATAAAGTCAAAGGAAAAGCCGTCGCTGAAAACATCGTGAAAATCCAACGCCAGGCGGCGTGGCAGCGACTGCAGGCTCAGCACGCCCAGCAGCTTGGCAATGCCAGGGTCAGCCTTGAGGAACTGGCCGGACTCCATGGCGATATTGAAACCACCGCCCATGCTGGGGTAATCGGGCGAAAACGGCGAGCCCAGCCACGACACCTGGCCTTCGATCTTGCCTTTGCCCTTGGCAATCACACCGGGCATTCCCATGCGCTTGAGCAGGTCACCCGAGTCGGCCACCTCGAGCCTGAAGTTCAGCGCCGTGCGGCGGCGTTCGCGCAGGCTGCGCGCCGTACCCGCCTGGGCGTTGACACTGGCCCAGTTGCCGCTGGCGGTGAGGGTGGCGTCTGGCGTGCTGATGTTGAACCGATTGAGTCGCCATTCGCGCGTGCCCTCACGTCCACCCTCACCGGCGGCCCCGCCCAAATTCACCGCCTGTATCTCCACCCGACCCAGCTTTTTTCCACGCAGCTCCAGATCGTCCACCACTACATCCAAAGCCGGTACCGTGGCGGGTTGCTGGTCCAGCAGGTTTTCCACATCGGCGGCGGCGGATGGACCGATCACCAGATGGGCCAGTCGTGCATACACTCTTCCAGGCGTGCTGCCGCTGCTTTGCCGGTATTCCACATAGCCGTTGAGCTCGGCCGCATCCACGTTGGCATGCCAGACCGGTCCGTCACGCATGCCGCCTATCAAGACCTGGTTAAAGCTGCGGCCGTCCACCACCAGCTGCTGCGCGCGCAAGGCCATGCGGCTGGGCAGGTAGCCCATGCCGGCATTCAACGTACTCGGCCCAGAAAGCTCGCCGCCTACGATGCGCGTGGCCACCGCCGTCCAGGCATCCACATCTACCTGGGCCATGCTGACATTGGCGCTAACCCCCTCGTCTGGCAGCGGCGCATTCTCTTCGCCGCTCAAGCCTATGCCAATCGCACCGCGCAAGACCCTGGCCTCAGTGCCGGAAATGTCGCGCACATACGTCACGCTGACAAGTTTGCCCAGTTCAAGCTGCCACTGGTCCTGCAGGTGCATGCCTGCGCCCATGGAACTTCGTAGCACCTGGGTCTCCAGCCGCAACGGCAAGGCCGTTTCGGCAGACTTGCTAAAGGGTTCGGGCAGGTTCAGGGCCATGCCGACCAGATTGCTATTGATCAGCAGTTCGGGCACGCCGGCTCGCAGGCTGATGCTGGCGGTATAGCCCGCGCTGCCGTTGGCAAACAGGGCCAGGCGCGCGGCCAGGCCCAGTTCGGACGCCTGGCGCAGCCCCTCGGCCGTGGCCGTGCCCTGCAGGCGCAGGCTGTTGGGCGCATTGCGCGCCAGTGCAGCGGCACCAAAAACCATGCCGCCGTCCAGACGCACATCCCCGCCCAGAGCGCGGGCCTGCACGCCGGCCAGGCTAAAGCCGCTGTCGGTAAACGTCACCACACCCTTGGCCCGACCCAGCCGCGGCACCTGGGGAGCAAACTGGAAATCGTTGCCGCCCAGGGTGAGGCTGCCCTGAACCGTGGACTTCTCCATGTGCTCCACCGGGATGGATAGCTTGAGCTTGTAGTCGGCCAGACCCGAGACCGCGCTATGGGCCAGCGCATCGCCCATCCAGCCGCCCACGGGCGTGGTGTTGATGAAGGACTGCGCATCGGCAAGCGGCCCGTGCGCTTCAGCGCTCACCACCACCAACGGCGCGTCGTAGAGTTTGCTTACCGTCACATCGGTCTTGCTGAACTGCAAACCGGTGGCGCTGGCCAGCAGACCGTGCGCACCCTTAATCTGCAGGATGTCATGATCCAGCACCAGTTCCCCGGCGGCCTGGGTCAGCAAGGGCCAGGTGGCGCCGGGCATCACCAGGGGTGGGGCATAGGCAAAGCTGGCGTTTTTCACCTCACCGGCAATATGAAAATCACCCTGTTTGGCGCTGGCAAAAGGGAACTTTTCCAGATCGCCCTTGAGCTTGAATTTGACATTGCTGCCCTCGCCGGCCACCAGCGCCTGGGCCAGGTAGTCTCGTGCTTGCCGGTTCATCTGCTGCGGCAAATAGCGTGGAATGGCAGCCAGGTTGGCGCGGCTCAGCGTGCCGCTCAGGTCCAGCAGGCCAGGGAAACGCAGCTCGGACGGGCCAGCGCGCTGTGCGCTTTGCCATTTGAATGTCGCCTCGCCCTGGGCATCGGTGTTGGCGAAGCGCAGCTTGCTGGCCTCCACACTCAGGTGCGAACCATTGATCTTCCATTGCAAATTGCCGCTGAGCTCGTCCAACGCGACCTCCGTGCGCTCAAAAATGCCAGGGAAGTCCATGGACCCATCCTGGATGTGCAAGGCAGCCTTGCCGCCGCTCTGCGTCAGCTCAAAATCCAGCGCAGCCCCGCGCAGGCCCGGAATGCCCACGCTGGCCCGGGGCTGTGCCGCCAGTTCCAGTTGTGTAACACGACCGCTGGCGGCAAAGCTCTGCGGCTTGGCGATATCGCCCGTCCAAACCCATTGCAGCTGGTCCACCAGACCCTTGGGCGCCAGGCGCTGCAGCGTGCCGTGCAGCGCCTCGTCCAGCGGCAGGCGGTTGGCAATTTCGCTGACGGCCGCCAGATCCAGCCGGTCCGCCGTCAATCTTCCATGTGCCGGTTTGCTGCCCTGGGCCTGGAACACGCCGAGTTGCAAATTTCCACCGGGCCAATGCAAGCCATCGGCCGTGTCAAAACGCAGCTCCTGGGTGGAAACCTCGTAAGCCGCTGGCAGCATGCGCACGCCCAGCCGGCCCGACAGACGCTCCAGTTCAATGGCCTGCAGTGCCGGCGTCAGCTTGAACGTGACCGCCTGCAGTGCCAGATCGGCGGTGGCGCCCTTGAGCTTGGCATGGTCCACATCGACCCAGGCGCGCAGAGACCCGGCGCCCTGGCTCAGGTCCACGCCCAGGTCCACATAGTTGCGCAGCTGCGCCAGGTCGACCTGGGTGGCCTCGGCAAACAATTGCCCGGTCCAATTCCGCCAGTCACCGTGGCCAGGGGAAAAAAGGACTTGCTGGAAGCGGCCCATCAGGCTCAGGCGTGTGCCCCAGCCGGCGGGCGGATCGGCGTCCACCCGGATGGCATGCTGGCGGCGCTGGTTGCGAATCACCACATCCAAATCGTTCAATTCCAGCGGCGCCACGCCGCGCAGCTCATCGGTCCAGCGTACCCGGCCGTGGCGCACCACCAGCTCGGGCTGGGAAAACACCCAATCGAGCGCACCGCTGCCGTCGGCGCCGGCATCAGGCAGGGCAAAGCCTGCCACCCAAATGCGCCCATCCGCCGAACGACGCACCGACAGCTCGGGGCTGGCGATGTAGAGCTGCTCAAAGCGCAAGCCTATGGCAGAGCGCGGCGACAGGGCGGCCAGCACAGAGGGCAGATGCAGTGCCTCGCGTCCGTCGGCATCCAGCAGGCGCACATCGCGCAGCTCCACCGAGGGGATCAAACCATTGGAGGTGGCCAGAATATCGCCTATGCGCACGCTAATACCCATACGCTGACTGGCCTGCTGTTCCAGCCACGGACGGAAATCGCCGATTCGCGGCACAATCAAAAAATGCAGTCCTCCCCACAGCATGCCCAGGGTGATCCAGGCACCAGCCAGCAGCCGCAAGGCCCAGTGCGCCAGCGCAGCAGTTACCCTCAGCCACCGCGAGGGGCTTGCGTTTACGTGCGCCATTGATCAGTCTTCACCATGTCAGGAATTATGACCCGCAAGCCCATGACTTCAAGCGCCTTACCCTGGTCCGATTACCCGCGCTTTGGGCAAAGGGTGAGACGCCGCTATGCCGAACAATTGCCGCTATTGCCAAACGGCCTGCCCGACCGCGCCGCCATGCAGTCCGTATTCGATGCCTTGCGAGCGACCGGTCTGGACCTAGCCGGCGCACTGCGCGCCACGCGCCAGCTGGTGCTCGAACGACTGGTGGTGCTTGACTGCGACCAGGGCTGCGAGCTGGGCGCAGTGACCGCCTGCATGACGCAGCTAGCGGAATGGGCGCTGAACCTGGCCTTTGAAGCCAGCCAGCAGGCACTGGAGCAGATCCATGGCCAACCCTTGGGAGTCCAGGGCGAGGTCGCGCAACTGTGCATCGTTGGCATGGGCAAGCTGGGTGCGCGCGAGCTCAATGTGTCGAGCGACATCGATCTGATCTACCTCTACGACCACGATGGCGAGACCAGCGGCAGCGAGCTGGGCCGGGGCCGGATTTCCAACCAGGAATTTTTTGCCAAACAGGTGCGCGCCATCTACGCCCTGGTGGGTGACAGCACCGAGCATGGTTTTGTCTTTCGGGTCGATCTGGCGCTGCGGCCCAATGGCAATTCGGGCCCGGCGGCGGTGTCGCTGGCGGCGCTGGAAGAATACTTTCAGGTGCAAGGGCGCGAGTGGGAACGCTTTGCCTGGCTCAAAAGCCGGGTAGTGGCACCCAGTGCGGCTGTCGGCTCGCCCTGCGCGCTGGCGCTGCGCTCCGTGGTGTTGCCCTTTGTGTTTAGACGCTACCTGGACTACAACGTGTTCGATGCGCTGCGCATTCTGCACCGCCAGATCCGCGAGCACGCCGCCAAGCGCAGCGCCGGTCACCCGGAGCGCGGTAACGATGTCAAGCTCTCGCGCGGCGGCATACGCGAAATCGAATTCACCGTGCAGCTGCTGCAGGTGGTGCGCGGCGGCCAGTTTCCGGAACTGCGCACCCGCCCCACCCTGAGCGCGTTGCAGCGAGTGGCCAAGGCGGCCCTGATGCCGCAAAGCGCTGCCGACAGCCTGGCCAGGGCCTATGTATTTTTGCGCCAGGTGGAACACCGCATCCAGTACCTGGACGATCAACAAACCCATGTGCTGCCGACGGCCGACGCCGACCTGCTGTGGATCGCGCAGGCCATGGGTTTTACTGAGACCAGCGCCTTTCTGGCCCAGCTCGACGCCCACCGGGAAAGCGTGGCCCATGAATTTGATGCGCTGTTGGGTGGCGCCCAGCCCGAATGCAGGGGCTGCAACGGCAAGAGCGCAGCGCCCGACGCCAGCGACTTTGGCGTGCTGCTGAAAGCGGCCCAGGGCAAGTTCCGCGAGCGCATCACCAGTTGGCAGGCCCACCCACGCGTGCTAGCGCTGCGCGAGGAGTCGCGCCTCAAGCTGGGCAAACTGATTCTGCGCACCGCGCAATGGGTGGCCGAGCGCCGGGTCAGCGAGGACGCTGCGGTGCGTCTATTGGACTGGATAGAGTCGCTGTTGCGCCGCGAAAGCTATCTGGCCCTGCTGCTGGAGCGCCCCAATGTGCATGAGCGTCTGCTGCACCTGCTGGGCGCGGCCAAATGGCCGGCGCGCTACCTGCTGCAGCATCCCGGCGTGATTGATGAACTGGCCAGCAGTGACATGCTGGACGAACGCTTTGATGCCGCCGAGTTCGAGGCCGAGATGGAGCGCCGTCGTCAATCCCTGGCGGCCAGCGGTGAGGACGATGACGAGGCGCTCTTGAACCTGCTGCGTCGCGCCCACCATGCCGAGGTGTTTCGCACCCTGGCGCGCGACGTGGAGGGCCGCATCACGGTGGAGCAGGTGGCCGACGACCTGAGCGCCCTGGCCGAAAGCATGCTGCGCACCACCACTCGCTGGTGCTGGGAACGGCTGAAAAACCGGCACCTCGACCAGCCCCGCTTTGCCATCATTGCCTATGGCAAGCTGGGTGGCAAGGAGCTGGGCTATGGCAGCGATCTGGACATTGTGTTTGTGTTTGATGACCCGGACGAGCGCGCCTTCGAGGTCTACGGCGCCCTGATCCGCAAGCTGATCAACTGGCTTACGGTGAAGACCGGCGAGGGCGATTTGTACGAGATCGACACCGCGCTGCGCCCCAATGGCAACTCCGGCCTGTTGATCACCAGCCTGGATTCCTACGCCAACTACCAGCAACAGCGCGGCAGCAACGCCGCCTGGACCTGGGAACACCAGGCCATGACCCGCGCCCGCTGCGTGCTGGGCGATGCCGACCTGCAGGCACGATTTGACGCGGTGCGTGAGGCCGTGATCGGCACGGCACGCGATGCGGCGGCGCTGCGTGCCGAAATCGTAGACATGCGCGTCAAGCTGGGTCGGGCGCGGCCGGTAAAGGCCGGGCAGTTTGACGTCAAGCACAGCCCGGGCGGCATGGTGGACATCGAGTTTGCCGTGCAATTTTTAGTGCTGGCCCACAGCGCGCAACACCCGGAGTTGCGCGCCAATGTAGGCAATATTGCGCTCTTGCAGCGTGCCCAGCTCTGCGGTTTGCTACCCGGACACACCGGGGACAACGCGGCACTGGCCTATCGCAGCTTGCGCCAGATCCAGCACCGGGCGCGCCTCAACGAAGAGCCCACACAGCTGGATGTGGAGCAGGTCAGCTTTGAGCGCGATGCGGGCCTGGCCTTGTGGGCCGCGGTATTTGGTTAAGGTCACTCGAGAGCCGCGCGCTTCTTCTCGCTATTCAGGGGTGTGGCGGGGGCCGATACGTCAATTCGACGACGGTGTTCAGACACGTCCTGATGCGGAGCGCCAGCTGCAGGCTATCACGGCACGGCAATAGGTCTGAACAGGGGCGGCAATGAATGGCGAGTCTCAGGTACGGAATTCGACAACTGCTCCGGACTTGTTGCGCTATCTAAGCCGCCGAAGCGGCATGGGTGTAACACTTCTTGGGGCAGATCTTGGCGCAGGCGGTGCAGCCTATGCACAGCTCCTGGTGGGCAATGGTCATGACCTTCTTTTCGTATTCCTCGTCATCGTCCTCGTCGTCCAGGTCGACCGCAATGCGCTCGCCGTCTTCGGTCAGGCCGACGAGTTCCAACACGCCGCGCGGGCAGACCTTGAAGCAGCGCCCACAGCCGATGCACTTGGTGTCGTCCAGCGCCTGCACAAAGGTCGGCGTCCAGGTCTCGCCGCTGGGCATGGTGACGGTAAATTTGTCGCTCATCAGAAGGCCTCCGTTCGGTGGGCGGTCGGGTTCATAAGGCGGCCGCAGCTTTGCGCGCGTCCATCAGCATGGCGTGGGTCTCGTGGCAGCGCTGCGCCACCGTAAGGATGTTTTCCCAGTTAGTGGGCAGTTCCTCCGACAGGTCGTGCAAGTCCATCTTGGCCTGGGTGGCGCGGGCGTTGAGCTTTTTCAAACGGGCCTTCAGTTCTTCGGCATCGGTGCTCATGGTGCTGGCTCCATTCAAGCGCCGTATTGGGCGACTTCGGGATAGGTGCGGATCATGGTCACCGCCTCTTCGAAGAATTTGCCACCCGCCGCCGCCAGCTTGGCCAGCGAGGGGAAGCCAAAACGGTGCACATCGCGCAGCTGCTTGTTGACCACCACCAGGCGTCCAGCAATCAACACCATGCGGCCAAAACCTTCGTGGCTCATCTTCATCATCGGTGACACCATCTGGCCGGTCTCGCGCTCAATGGCGACGGCAATCGCGTTGTAAAAGATTTCCAGGTGCCACAGCGTCTCCGGGTCCGGGTCGCCCAGGATGGGCAGCGCACGGCGCTCTTCAGCAGTGTGGATATAAGGCTTGAGCAGCTCCAGGTCGCTCTTGGTTTCCCAGGTGCCGTGGATGTCCTGCGCGCGCATCTGCTTAATCAACTGCTGCACGAAAGGGGCGCTCATCAGACTTTCGCCCGTGGCTTCTGTGGTGTCGGCCACGGTGGCGTCAGTTGTCATGGGGTGACCTCGTCTTCTTCAAAGTTAACTGCGCGGGGATTGTCTTTTTCCAGGGCCTTGCGCAGCCAGGGCGGCGGCGTGCCCTTGAGCACCACCACCAGCTTGTCCAGGATCTCGGCAATCGACTCGGGGGCGGGCACCTTGATCGGGTGGATCTTCATGGCCACCACGCGCGCGGCGCCGGAGCCGCCGATGGCCGCCACGTAGACGATGGCGCAGTCTTTGATGGCTTCGAGCTTGGGCGCGAGCTTGTCCTCGTCGCCGTCTTCTTCAAGCTTGTCGCCAAACTCAAAGCTCTCGACAAAGCGGTGGCCCTCGGCGTTGGCCTCGTAGACAACGATGCTTTTGGCCCAGCCAAAGTGCGCGTCGACGTGCTCCTTGTCCTGGGTAGCGAAGGCGATTTTCATAAGGCTTCTCCGGTAGTGAGTTAAACGCTGGCCTCGGCCAGATCAGTGGGAATAAATGGATGCGTGCTGGCGGCGCGCAGGGCCTCGGGCGTGAGCGGCCAATCGCTGGCATGGTGGTGGCCCATATTGGCCAGCATGGTGTTGGCGAACTCGAAGATGAAGTCCATGGTGCCGCGGTAGCCGACCATGCGTTTGTGTGCGTTACCAATGCGGTCGAACACCGGGAAGCCGATGCGCAACAGCGGTTTGCCCAAGCGTTCGGAAGCCTGGCGGCCGTGCGCGTGGGTGATCAACAGGTCACAGTCGGCGGCGCCTTTTTCCAGATCTTCCAGATCACCCAGCATCACCTGTTCCGCGGGCAGCAGCGCGTGCGAGGCCGACTTGGTGGTGCTGATGCAGGTCGTCAATTCGGCGCCCATCTCGTGCAAGAGGCTGCCCACGGCCAGCAGCAGGTCGGGCTCGGCGGCAATCGCCACCTTGACACCGCCGGTGTAGAAATGGCCGTCCAGCATGGCGTCGAGCAACTGGCTGCGCTGGCGGCGGTATTTGGCGGGCACCGGTTTGCCGGAGATTGCGGAGAGGCGTTGCAACAGGCGGTCGTTGACCTCCAGGCCCAGCAGGCGATCAAAGATTTCCAGCGGCGTGCCGGCAATTTCCTGCAGGGCCAAAGCGGCCTCGCGGGTCTGCTCGCCCACGCCAATGGTTAGCGCCGAGGCGCCGGCTGCGCGGATGTCTTCCAGCGGGGTGCCGCCAATCGTGGTGCCGCGCCAGTCGGGCGGGATGTGACCGTCCAGCGAGCCGGAAATGTCGGGCAGCACCACGGCGCGCAGGCCAAAGGACTCGATGATCTCGCGCAGTTCGTCAATGTCCCCCGGCGTCAGATGGCTGCCTGGCAAGAGTGTGACCTGGTCGGCCTGCACCGGCAGCGGCTTCACCAGCGTCTTGACGATGGCAGTCACCGCGTGGGCATAGCCATCTTCAAAACCGCCCACATAGTCGGGCGTGGAGACGTAAACGATCTCGGTTTCGGCCAGCTCGGGCTTGCGCTTGCGCACGGTGGCAATAAAGCCGTCCACATCATCGCCCTTGGTCTCGGTCAGGCCCGTGGAGCAGATGGCGATGACCTTGGGGTTGGCGCGCTTGTGGATGTTGAGCAGCGCGGCCTCGATGTTGTCGTAGCCGCCCATGATGGAGGTGACCTCGTTCATGGCCGTGGTCTGCAGCGGAATCGCTTCCTTGAAATGGCGCACCAGCAGCACCAGGCCAAAGGAGGTGCAGCCCTGCGAGCCATGCATCACCGGCATGCAGGCGTCCAGCCCCAGAAAGGCCAGGCTGGCGCCCAGCGGCTGGCTCATCTTGAGCGGGTTGACCGAACAGGCTTTTTTGGTTTCAACGACGTTTGCCATGGGCAATTCCCTTTATTCGCCGGCGCTTCGGGGGAGAGTCATGCTTCGCCCCAGGGCGCGGGAATGCGCACCTGCTGCCACACCGGGTTGAAGATGGCGCGCGAAATTTCGCGCACCAGGTCCACCATGCCCTCGTAGCCGGCATAGGCGTGGTGGCGCTCCTGGTTGATGTCCAGCCAGGGCATGCGCGCCTTAAGCGCCACGAATTGCGAGCGGCCACCGCTCAGCATGATGTCGGCGCGCGCGTCGCGCAGCATGGCGTACATCTCGCGCGGTGTCATGTCGTCAATCATGTGGGCGTCGGCGCCATCGCCCAGAATGTCCTTGAGCTTTTCCTTGTCTTCCTTGGTGCTCTTCTTGACGCTCGTTCCCACGATTTCCATGCCGCCCTCTTGCAGCGCCGCCACCACCGACCAGGACTTCACGCCGCCCGTGATCAGCAGCACACGCTTGCCCGCAAGCTTCTGTTTGTATTCGGCAATGCGCTTCCAGGCGCGCGCCTCTTCCACCTCGATCAGGCGCTCGGTGCGGTCCAGCAGATCATCGGGCGCGCCGGTCTGCACCAGCAGCTTCGCAATCATGCGCAGCGTCTCGCTCATGTCGCCAATGCCGTAAAACGAGCCTTCGAAGTAGGGGATGCCCCAGCGCTGCTCCATCTTGGTGGCGATGTTGATCATCGACTTGGAGCAGACCATCATGTTGACCCGGGCCCGGTGCGCGCTGGCCACCTCCTCGTAGCGGCCGTCGCCCGAGATGCAGGACAGGATGCGGATGCCTAAAGCGTCCAGCAGCGGCTTGACCTGCCACAGCTCGCCAACCAGGTTGTATTCGCCGATGATGTTGATGTCGTAGGGCGTAGTGAACTCCGGCTCCATGGTGCCGATGACGTAGTCCAGCAGGGCCTCGGCGCCCAGCTTGTTGCCCAGGTTTTTCGGGCCTGCAAAGCCCGGTGCATTGACCGGAATAATGGGCTTGCCAAACTTCTCGCTGGCGCGCTGGCACACCGCTTCGATATCGTCACCGACCAGCGCCGTGACGCAGGTCTGGTACACAAACACGGCGGGCGGATCGTACTTTTCCAGGATCTCGCGGATGGACTTGAACAGGCGCTTCTCGCCACCGTAAATCACGTCGAGCTCATTGATGTCGGTGGTGAAGCCGGTGCGGTAGATCTGCGAGTGCGAGGAGGCGCTGTGGCGGTTGTCCCAGGAGTTGCCCTCGCAGGCAATCGGGCCGTGCACCAGGTGCGCCACATCGGCAATCGGTTGCAACGCAATCTTGGCCCCGTCAAAAGCGCAGCCACCGGCGGCCGCGCCCGGGTTGAGCTGCTTGGTGCAACCCTTCTTGCGTTCCTTATCGCTTTTTGCCACGTTCTTGTCGCAGCCGGGCTCTTCGAACACTTCGGCAATCTTGGCTTTGAGCGAGACGGACATGGACTACTCCTGGCAGGGTGGGTAGTCCTGTTATTGCAAGTTGGGTGCCAGGCGAAATGGCTGTTTTGTGGAGGGTTTTGGAGTCGAATGGGCGCTTGGCGCGCCGCTCTGTGGCGGGTTTGAAGGGTATGCGACAAAGGGCATGCGCGCTGGCAACGTGTGCAATGGCAGTGGACGATCCATTTGCTGGGAAATTGCCAGCTGAACGCAATCGATCCACAGAGGCAACTGCCGTCGGCATGGCTACTTGGCTTGGGTGACATCCTTCCGTTGAACGCATGGGGCAGGAACAAGCCCCCAAAGAATAAATAGGGCGCGGCCTGATACATGGCGCTTGCGCTGAAGCAGCCTTCCCTCGCAGATGTCGCGATAGTCCTTGCGCGACACTACATTTGTCGCGATAGTTCTTGCGTGACGCTTTATTTGTCGCGATACTGGCGAACTGCTGCCAAAGAACAAAGCCCATGCCGCGCATCCCTTCCCAAACCGAACTTGATAGCCTGGTTGAATTGATCGCTAAAAACCCAGATGGTATTGGAATAGATGCCATTGCCCAGAGGCATGGTGACAGCCTGAAACGCCGAAGCTTGCAGCGTCGAATGGCCTTGTTGGTAGCGCAGGGACGGGTCCAGATGCTCGGCGAGGCGCGCTCGGTTCGCTACATTCGCACCCCGAAATCCGTTGAAGGAGTCCTGTCTGCCCATGAAGATGGAACAGACCTGATGCAGCCTTCCGGCGAAGTCTACGTGCCCACATCGCCACAGGGTGCCGAGATCAAGGCCTATGTGCGTCGGCCTCGCGCGGCGCGCCGGCCGGTGGGCTACAAGCTGGCGTTTCTGGAGCAATACCACCCCAACCACACGGCCTATCTGCCGCAGGGTTTGCGGGACCAACTGCAGGCCTTGGGCAAGTCGCCTGCCGAGCAAACACCCGCAGGCACTTTCGCCCGCGACATCCTCAACCGCTTGTTGATAGACCTGTCATGGGCGTCGTCCCAACTCGAGGGCAACACCTACAGCCGACTCGACACGGAGCGACTGATCGAGTTCGGCCAAGCCGCCGAAGGCAAGGACGCGCTCGAAACCCAGATGATCCTGAATCACAAGCACGCGATTGAATACCTAGTGCTAGACCCTGCGCATGCACAGCTGACGCCGGATGCGATCATCGCGTTGCACGCATTCCTGTCAGATGGCTTGATGGCGGACCCGGCAGCGGTGGGGCGCATCCGTCGTCGGGCGGTAGAGATTGGTGGCAGCGTGTATATGCCCGTGGCCTTGCCGCAGCGGCTGGGGGAACTGTTTGGCATCGTGATCCAGATGGCAGCAGAAATCCTAGACCCCTTCGAGCAGTCGTTTTTTCTGATGGTGCATTTGCCCTACCTGCAGCCGTTTGAGGATGTGAACAAGCGCGTGTCACGGCTGGCGGCAAACATTCCATTCATTCGCCACAACTTGTGTCCCCTGTCCTTCATCGACGTGCCGCAACAGGCCTATGTGGATGCCATGATCGGCGTATACGAGCTCAACCGCATCGAGCTTTTGCGCGATGTTTTCGTCTGGGCCTACGAACGCTCATGCCAACAATATGTAGCTATCCAACAGAACCTGGTGCCGCCCGATATCTTTCGCCTGCGCTACCGTCAGGCCTTAAGCGAGGTCGTTGCCGCCATCATCAAAAGCGATGAAACTGCAACACCTGCCAACGTGAAGGCCCGTGTGCCGTCTACGGTGGCGGCCATCGATACAGACCATTTCATCCAACTGGTTCTTCAAGAGTTCGCCGCCCTGCATGCCGGTAACGCGGTGCGTTTTGGCATCCGGCCCCTGGAACTAGCCACGTGGAAGCAAAAGCACGAAGGGGCGAACTGATACCCCGCCTCAGCCCTGCGTCGGCAACTTCGCCCCGCTCACATGCAGTTGCATCCAGCGCTTGAGCTCGGCCACATGTTCGGCCTCTTCCTCCACAAACTCCTTGGCCAGCACCTTGATCTCGGGGTCATCGGTGGCGGACAGCACGTCGGCGTAAAAGTTCAGGCCGGCGGTCTCGGCGTCCAGGGCGACCTGCAGCGCCTGCTCAATGCCGATGAAGGGGTCGGCGGCCCAGATGGCGGCGGCCTCGGGGCTTTCGATGTCGGGCCAGCGGTAGTCACCGCTGTCCATCGCAGGCAGCTTGCGAAAACCGGCACGCGCCTTGGCGTCGCCCAGGTGCAAGAGCGAGTAGTCGGCCAGGCGGCGAAACAGGCGGCCCACCTCCTTGTTGCCAGCAGTCACCATGGCGTCGGCGAGTTGGCCGAAGCGCAGCGCGGCCTCGCTCTCCAGCTGGATGGTGTGGGACAAAAATTCTTCTACGCTTTTCATGACTTTCCTTTTTTCCAATAGCCGCGAATTGCCGCTAGTAGCCAATCTCGAACCACACCGGTTCCGCGCGCCTGAGCTTGGCCAGCAGCTCCAGCGTGGCCGGCACAAGCAGATAGACCTCCACGCGCTGCAGCGTGTTGGGGCTGGCAAACAGCTCCGGCTCAACCTGCATTTCCTTCAGCAATTCCTGCAGGCTGCGGGCGCTGGCCAGCAGAATGTCGTATTGCATGCGCGTCAGCATCCGGCTTTTATCCTTGTGCCTTAGCAATCGTCGGCCAGCACTTCCAGCGCCACCAGTTGTCCATAGAGTGCGCGGCGTGCATACCAGCCATCCTTGCCGGCGATCAGCGGGTCGCCACCCTCGAAGGCGGCAACCGCCTCGGCCTCGTTCCAGTAGACGATGCGCTCCACGCCATCGGACTGCAGCAACAACAGCTTGCGCGCCAGATCATCTTCATCAAAGCTGAACCAGGCACTGGGTGCGCGCTGTTCGGGAAGTTCTACAACATAGATCACGCCAGGCTCCCGTTGATGGAACGTTGTATCACGCTATTCCACGCCATCGGCATGGGCCTTGGCCCAGACCGCGTGGCGCAGACGCTGCGTGATGCCGGAAGCGCTGGCGTCAAAGTCGCGCTGCGCAATCGACAGCGCACCTTGCACCGCCGCCGCTTCGGCCAGCGTGAAAGGCAGGCGCCCACCGGCATGGGTGGCGCCGGGAACCGCCTTCCCAATCGCCTGCCGATTGGGGTGCTCGTCCATGGGAATCAGGCAGTCGGCCTCCCGCACGCCCGCCAAACAAATCCAGCCGTCAATCACCTCGACCTTGCGGCCGTCGAGCGTCGTCTTGATGTAGGTGGCGGTCATACGTGGCCTTGTGTTTAAAACTTCACCAGGATGTCTTCGTCGCGCAGCACCATCTGGCAGGCCAGGCGCCAGGGCGGCGGGATGTCATTGGTTTCGGCGTCGACGATTTGGGCGGCGGTGATCTTGCCGGCCAGCTTCAAAACCGTCTTCTCTTTTTCGGTCAGCGCGGTGCCGATCTTGCGGTAGTTGCTCAGCAGCGTGACTTCGACCGGGCAGGAGCCGCACTCCCCGTTCTCGCATTCAAAGCTCAGTGGAATCTTGTTGGCCTTGGCGACCGCCAGCAAGGTCTTGGTGTCACCCGCCACAGCGTAGACGGTGATGTCTTTCTTGAGCTGCGGTGAGGAAAAGGTTACGTTAGGCATGGTGTTCTCAATGGGTGGGATTCAAATGCTACAGGGCTCCTGTTTGGGCAGGAGCCCTGTAGACCACTAGCGAATAATGTCGTAGCTATAGTCCGTTTTCGCGATTTCCATCGTGTTGCCGTCCAAGGCTTCAAAGAACTCATCCAACAACATCACCAGCGTGCGCATCGCACCGTCATAACCCCAGGTGGCGTAGCGGTGGTAGTGGTGGCGATCGAAGATCGGGAAGGTCAGGCGCACCAGCGGTGTCTTGGTGTCGCGTTCCAGGAACTTGCCGTAGGTGTTGCCGATCATGAAGTCCACCGGCTCGGTGAAAAGTAGCGAACGCAGGTGCCACAGGTCGCGCTTGGGGTAAGCCTTGCAGCCGGCACCATAGGGCGACGATGCAAACAGCGCGTTCATCTTGATTTCCCATTCCTTGCCGCCGTTGGTGGACAGCACGTGGGAGGGCTCGGCACCGAGTTCCATCAGGAAGGCGGCCGTGCCAATCATTTGGTCCGGGTCGCCGTAGATGGCGTAGCGCTTGCCGTGCAAATGGGCCTGGCTGTCGGCCATAGCGTCCACCAGTTCGCCGCGTTCCTTTTCCAGCTGGACGGGAATCGGCTTGCCGGTCAGGCGGCTGATTTCCATCAGGAACTTGTCGGTTCCGGCCACGCCCATGGGGGCATTCAGAACCACGACTTCCTGGCCGTGCTCGGCGATGAACTTGGCTGTCTTTTCGCAGCAGTATTCCTGGAACACGATGGTGGCCTTGGCATGCAGGCCGGCAATCACTTCTTCCTTGGTGGTGCCGCCGGCGTACATGCGGAACTCGCCATCGGTCGGTGTGTTCCAGTTGCCGGACGGGTCGCAGAGGATGTTGACCCGGACGCCGAACAGGTCGAATATGCGGCGGATTTCCTTCATGTTGCCGACGACAAAGCCGTCAAAGCCGGCGATGAAGTTGATGCTCTCATCGGGCACGCGCACCAGGGGCTCGGTGGTCTTGGCCTTGCCGTCCCAGAAGTGGCGCAGCACGCCCATCAGCGCATTGTCGTAGCCGGTGATGTGGCTGCCGACAAAGGCGGGGGTGTGGGCAAAGGGCACGTCAAACTCTTCGGGGATGCTGCCCTTTTGCTTGCTGGTCTTGATGAAGGCGTCGACGTCATCACCGATGACTTCGGCCATGCAGGTGGTGGAGACGGCAATCATGTCCGGCTTGTACAGGCTGTAGGCGTTGGCCAGGCCGTCGACCATATTGTTCAAGCCGCCGAACACGGCTGCGTCTTCCGTCATCGACGAGGACACACAAGAAGTGGGTTCCTTGAAATGGCGTGAGAAGTGCGAGCGGTAGTAGGCCACGCAGCCCTGGCTGCCGTGCACAAAACTCAGGGTCTTGGCAAAGCCGTTGGCCACATACACGGCGCCCAGTGGCTGGCAAGCCTTGGCCGGGTTCACCACCAGCGAATCGCGGGCGAAGTTCTTGGCCTTGTAGTCTTCGGTCTTGGTCCACTCGACGATGGACTTGATCTTGTCGTCGGCGTGGTTGAACTCGAATTCTTTCTTGTTGGCGAGCATCGTTTGATACTCGGGCTCACGAAACAGCAGTTCGTGGTCGATGATTTTGTCAGCGGATTGGGACATGGCTGGCTCCTAAAAATAAGGTTAAGTGTTAGCGGTGTCGGCTCAAGTTTTCCAAGGCGCCTTGGTCAGTCCCCAGATGGGTGAGCTGATAGCCATGTCCATGTCGCGGGCGAAGATGGCAAAGCCGTCGTAGCCGTGGTAGGGGCCGGAGTAGTCCCAGCTGTGCATCTGGCGGAAGGGCACGCCCATCTTCTGGAACACGTACTTTTCCTTGATGCCTGAGCCCACCAGGTCGGGCTTGACCTTGTCGACAAAGTGCTCGAACTCAAAGCCGGTCACGTCGTCATAAATCAGCGTCGCGTCCTTGATGTAGTGCGTGGTGCGCTGGTAGTCATCGTTGTGGCCGAATTCGTAGCCGGTGCCGACCACGATCATGCCCAGATCTTCGTAGGCGCCGATGACGTGGCGGGGGCGCAGGCCACCGATGTACAGCATCACCGTCTTGCCTTCGAGGCGGGGTTTGAACTTGTCCACCACCGCCTGCATCAGGGGCTTGTACTTGGCGATCACGTCTTCTGCTTTAGCCTTGATGGTGTCGTCAAAGTGGCTGGCGATTTCGCGCAGGCTCTTCTCGATCATCGTGGGGCCGAAGAAGTTGTACTCAACCCATGGCACGCCGTACTTTTCTTCCATGTGACGGCTGATGTAGTTCATCGAGCGGTAGCAATGCAGCACGTTCAGTTTTGCCTTGGGCGTGTTTTCGATTTCGGCAATGGTGCCGTCGCCGGACCACTGGGAGATCACGCGCAGACCCATTTCTTCAAGCAGGATGCGGCTGGACCAGGCGTCGCCACCGATGTTGTAGTCACCAATGATGGCCACGTCGTAAGGGGTGGACACAAATTCGGGGTGCTTGTTGGCGTCGGTCTTGTCGAACACCCAGTCGCGGATGGCGTCATTGGCCAGATGGTGGCCGAGGGACTGGCTGACGCCGCGGAAACCTTCGCAACGCACCGGCACAATGGTGTGGCCTTCATGCTCCTTGCTCTTCTTTTTGGAGACGGCTTCGATGTCGTCACCGATCAGGCCGATCGGGCATTCGGACTGGATCGAGATGCCCTTGTTCAAAGGGAACAGTTCCTGGATTTCGTCGATGATTTTGTCGAGCTTCTTGTCGCCACCGAACACAATGTCCTTCTCCTGGAAGTCGGAGGTGAACTGCATGGTCACAAAGGTATCGATGCCGGTGGTGCCGATGTAGTAGTTGCGGCGCGCGGCCCACGAATACTGGCCGCAGCCCACCGGGCCGTGGCTGATGTGCACCATGTCTTTGATCGGGCCCCACACCACACCTTTGGAGCCAGCGTAGGCGCAACCGCGAATCGTCATCACGCCAGGCAATGACTTGATATTGGACTTGACGCCGCAATCGGGCTTGCCCTCTTCAAACGAGCCCAGGTGCTTGGCGCGCCGCTTGGCCATCTTTTCGGGATAGGCCTTCAGCACTTCATCAATCAGGGCCTTGTTTGTGGCCTTGCGCTCTTCAACGGTGGCGGTCATGGGGTAACTCCAGAAATAAAAATGTGTTGTTGCTAATCCCGCCGCATGCGCCAAAGGTACCTCAGGGGCCCCGCGGATCTGGCTCTGCCAGTCCGCTGGGGCCGCCCCCTTCAAGGGGGGATGAGGCTACACGCAGTGAGCAATCAACGGGGGTAAGTCGCTCAGGCGACTTCGGCAGTCTTTCCCACCTGCGTTTCGTCGATGGTTTCCATGATCCCGAATTCCATCAGCATGTCTTCCAATTGGTCCATGGTGATGGGCGTGGGGATGGTGCCATTTCCGGCGTTATTGTGGATCTTGCTGGCCAGGGTGCGGTACTCGGCGGCTTGCTTGGAATCGGGTGCGTACTCGATCACGGTCATGCGGCGCAGTTCAGCGTGTTGCACGATGTTGTCGCGTGGCACGAAGTGAATCAGCTTGGTGCCCAGCATGCCAGCCAGCGCGTCGGCCAGTTCATATTCCTTGTCGGTCTGGCGCTCGTTGCAGACCAGGCCGCCCAGACGCACACCACCCGAGTTGGCGTACTTCAGAACACCCTTGGAGATGTTGTTGGCAGCGTACATCGCCATCATTTCGCCGGACATGACGATGTAGATTTCCTGCGCCTTGTTTTCGCGGATGGGCATGGCAAAGCCACCGCACACCACGTCGCCCAGCACGTCGTAGGACACATAGTCCATGTTGTCGTAGGCGCCATTTTCTTCCAGGAAATTGATCGAGGTGATGACACCGCGGCCAGCGCAGCCAACGCCTGGCTCGGGGCCACCGGATTCGACGCAGCGGATGTTCTTGTAGCCGATCTTCATCACGTCTTCGAGCTCCAGATCCTCCACGGAACCGGCCTCCGCTGCCAGCGACAGAATGGTGTCCTGTGCCTTGGCGTGCAGGATCAGGCGGGTGGAGTCGGCCTTGGGATCGCAGCCGACGATCAGGATTTTTTGGCCCAGGTCGCTCAGCGCGGCCAGGGTGTTTTGGGAAGTGGTCGATTTACCGATGCCACCTTTGCCGTAGAAAGCGATTTGCCGAAGTTTAGCCATTTGGAAGCTCCATTCAGTAGGTTGAAAAACAAGGTTGCGTAGCCGCGACCGAGTCAGCCTGACGTGCCTGTAAGTCTTGTTAGGAGGGTCACGATTCGGCCGGACTTTTGTCCGCGCATCCCACCTATTGCATGTTGCGTGCCATGCTTTTTGACCTGTGTTTTGTGGCCCGCTGAACACCCCTTCTTCATAGGAGAAACGCCATTTTTCAGAGGTTAAAACCGGGAGCTGGAGGGCTTTGTTGATTTCCCGACAAAACGCAAATCAATGTCGTAAAAATCCCGCAACGGGGGGCCGCCGGGCTGGTTTGTGTAGCGTTTGCAGGGACTTGACTGCTCCTGTGGGTTGGTACGGTCATTGCTCATAGTTGCGCAGACCTCTTAACCACCACGAAGGACTCTTCATGACAGCCACCCTGGCCACCACCCCCATAGCCGACACCGCCTTCGCGCGCCTGGAGAGCGAGGGGCGTCTGCTCAACCCCCTGCACAAGGACCTGACTGCTAAGTCCGGACGCTTCGGCTTTCGTGGCGAGCTGGCCCTGCGCTTTGCACCCAAGCTGGCCGACGAGGCCCGCCCGCCGGAACTGCTGAGCCAGCAGGTCATGGCGGTTGCCAAGCTGGGGGAAAAGCACCTGCCCTTCTTTGCCGGCTATCTGCTGAGCTTTGCCTACCTGAAGGACATTGCCGAAGTGCTGGGCGACACCTTGAGCGCCGGTGGTAAATACTTTTTGTTCTGCAACAACATCGACCTGTCCAAGAAATACCAGGTGCCCTACAAGGGCGCGATGTTCTATGTGCTGCCCATCGACGAGTCCACCGTCTACAACGAACTGCTGGACCTGCTCTACCTGGAAAAGAACGACCTGAAAAAGAAGGACACCGCCGGCAAGCTCGACGCCGTGGCCGATGCCGCGCTCAAGTACGACGTGACCTTTGACACCATCACCTACGAAGAAGGTCTGACGCTGATGGGCCCCGTGCGTAACCCCAACGAAAACCGCCCTGTGTGAGCAAACCAGCGGCTGTGGTGCAAAAGCTTGAAGCCGAGCAGGTCCAGTGCTGGTACGGGACCAATCTGGTCGGCGTGCCGGCGCGCGTGCTGGCCAGCACGGCTTTCAACACGCACCCCACGCCGCTGGCGATTGCCGGCACCTACGCCGCGCACCGAACCCTGTTCGAGTTGCTGGATGCCAGCACCACGCTAGACGAGGCGCATGACATGTTCTCGCACTACCTGCACGTCGCCTTCGGCCTGCGCAAGCCCGAGCCGCATGAACTGGCCGCGCTGTCGGCGCACGATCAGCGGCGCTGGCGCAGCAGTTGGCGCAAGCTGCTGCAGGGCTGGGGCATGGACTCCAACGGCCCGGCCGGTGCCGTGCTCAAGGGCTGGGTGGAAAGCCGCTTCGGCTTGGCGCCCGCTTTTCACAAGGCGCCGCTGGCGCGCTTTCCCTCGCCAGCGTGGGTGACGTATATGCAAGAGAAGGTAGCCAGCCGCTACCACAACAACAACATCTACCAGCAGCTCGACCTGCTGTATGCCTTCTGCCAATGGGCGCTGCGCCGCGTGCGCGACGACTCTGGCCGCGCAGCGCAGCATCTGCGGCTCTGGCGCGGCAGCAACCAGTTTGAAGAGCAGCTGCTCTCCGGCAGCCTGCAGACAAGGCGCTGCACCGTGCGCCTGAACAACGTGGTGTCCTTCAGCCTCTCGGAAGAAGACGCCTCCTGCTTTGGCGACTGGGTGATGGAGGTGCAGGTGCCTATCTGCAAGGTCTTGGTGTTTCCGGAACTGCTGCCGGGCCAGGTGCTGCAGGGCGAGCAGGAAGTGCTGGCCCTGGGTGGCGACTATGAAGTGATGGCCCGCTATGCATGATTCCACGCCCGATCTGTGGGACCGCGCCTTGGGCGCCTACCTCGGCTTTGCGATTGGCGATGCACTGGGCGCCACGGTGGAGTTCATGCGTCCGCGCGAGATCGCACAAGCCTACGGCGTGCACCGCGACATGATTGGCGGTGGCTGGCTCAAGCTGCCGGTGGGCCAGGTGACCGACGACACCACCATGAGCCTGGCGCTGGGCGACGCGCTGCTGACTGGTGGCACCGCCGCGCTGCAAGGCTTTGTCGCGAACGGAGATGAGGCCCTGCTGCACAGCATTGGCGACTCCTATGTGCGCTGGCTCAAGGGCAAGCCGGTAGACTGCGGCAACACCTGCCGGCGTGGCATCCAGCGCTACCTGCGTGAAGGCACGCTGGAAGGCCTGTACAACCCCGGCGACGGTGGCAATGGTGCGCTGATGCGCAACCTTCCGTCCGCGCTGGTGACGCTGGGTGATGATGCCGCGTTCGCGAAACTTTCGATGGCGCAAGCGCGCCTGACCCACAATCACCCGTTTTCCGACTCGGCCACGGTCGGCCTGGGCCAGCTGCTGCGCCTGCTGTTGCAAGGCACTGTTCACGCTGCCAGCCAACAGTGGATCGCACAGTGGGTGGACGCCAACGCCGTTTTCCGCTTCACGCCTTACAAAGACCGCGCCAGCGCCTATGTGGTGGACACGGTGCAAACCGTGCTGCACTATTTCAGCCTGCACGAAGGCTTTGAAGCCGCCATGATCGCCACCGTCAACCAGGGCGACGATGCCGACACCACCGGCGCGCTCCTGGGCATGCTGGCTGGTGCGCGTTGTGGTGCCGCGCAGCTGCCACGGCGGTGGCTAGAGCGACTGCAGCCCGCCACGGTGCAGGCCATCACCGTGCAGACACGCGGTCTATTGGCCTTGTCGCATGCCTTAAAGAATTTGCCGCAACATCCCCATGAAGGAGAACCGCACCATGCCCCTGTTTGATTTCCGCTGTCAGGCCTGCGGCCACGACTTTGAAACCCTGGTGCGCGCTGGTGACACGCCGGTCTGCCCGGAATGCCAGAGCGCCGCTCTTGAGAAATGCCTGTCGCGCATCTCACCGGCCGGCAAGATCGAAGGCATCCGCATGGCCCACCGCCGCGTCGCCGCCGCGCAGGGCCACTTCGACCACTACAGCCCGTCCGACAAGGCCAAGCTGCTGGCGGGCAAGAAGGGGATTTAGCCCGTTGCCGGGCCGCCCCAAACCGGTCGGCGCCCCTCTGGGGCTGCGACCCACGCGAAGCGGGTGAGTTGGGGGCAAGTTTGAGTCGCTACTCCGCAAACACTTCCTGCAGCGTAACCAGCACCGCAGTCAAAGTCTTTGCAGACACAGCACCCAGTCGTTTAGCCAACCGCGCCTTATCGACGATGCGAAGCTGATCCAGCAGAATCAGGCCCTTGGTGCCCGCGTGCGTGAGCGGCACTCGGAATGGCGCCGGGAAGCCTTTGGAGGTCATGGGTGCGCCCATCACCAGCACGTCGCCGCCATTTGCAGCAACGGCCTTGGCACACTCGGCCCAGCCCGCACGCACCGCTTTGGCAGGCCTGCGCGATACGATGGCGCCGTTTTCAACGGTCATGTCCGCCGTGCCTTGGTCATCCAGGCCCGCCTGCGCAAGCAGCGGCTTGGGCAGCACGACGCCCTTGCTGTTTCCAATGTCTCGAATGGTGATTTGTACAAACACTCCGGTTGCCACCGTGTTATTACCCTGTATTCGGATTGTCAAAGCAATGATGGCAACTACGGTTTGGGTAGAGTAGAGATGTGGCGCGGTAGAGTCTGTCATGAAGCTGTTTCTGTTTGCCGCCTCGTAGCTACGATTCGGTGCCTTTGGTGCCAATCACAGTAGTCCCCGTTTCCACATCCCCCTCATCGAACCGGACATGCAGATCTCCCGCATCCGGCTCTCGGACAAGACTTCACGCCTTCGCCCACGTCTGCTCACGCCCTTTTAAGCTCAGACGTACAAGTCCAAAGTACCCGTACAGGTGTGAGAGTGGATAGCTCCCGCCCTTTCTCTGTCTGAGTTTGTATTTGAAGCGTAACCACCGACGCAACCGCGGTGCGGTGTAGTTGTCTAGCGCCCGATATGCACCGCTGTCCGAACCAACATTGAAGTAGTTCGCCCAGCCACGCAAGGAGCGGTTCAACTTACCCACCATCTCCGTGGTCTCTTGCCAATTCGTCGTTCTTTCGGTCATTGCATGGACTTTCTCAACCATGCGTTTGATACTCTTCTTGGACGGACGCATGCCTATGTAGGCTTTGCCTGTCGTAGGAGAGTACAACCGACCAAACGTGTATCCCAAGAAATCAAAGGTCTCTTGTGGCACCTTGCAGATTCGTGTCTTTTCTTCGTTCACCTTGAGCTTCAGCTTGCCCATGATTTCGCGCAACTTTTGCAGGGCTTGTTCAGCCTTGCCTTTGCCACACAGAATCACGAGGTCATCGGCGTAGGTCACCAGTTTGGCGGCAAGGGTTTGTTGCAGCCCGAACTTCTTCCATGCCAGCACGAAACGGCGCATGTAAACATTTGCCATCAGTGGTGAGACAGGAGAGCCCTGCGGAATTCCTCGACCCGTGTCCTTGGCCTCGGTCTTTCGTGTCTTGCGGCCCCGGTCGTCGGTTTCCTCCGTTGGACATTCCAGCCACATCTTGATGAGATGCAGCACACGTGCGTCCACAATGCGCCGCGCAAGCGACAGCATGAGTTCTGCGTGAGGAATGCTCCCGAAGTAGTCCGCCAAGTCTGCGTCGACGACTTCCCTTCGTCCGTGGAACAGCGTCTCCTGCACTTGCTTTACCGCCTGCTGGGCGTTACGCCCCGCACGGTACGCATACTGCTCGTCTGGAAGGTCCGCTTCAAAGATGGGTTCGAGTACCAGCATTGCTGCGGTCATACATACCCTGTCCTTGAGATTGGAAATTCCTAACGGACGGAGCTTGCCATTGGCTTTCGGAATAAACACTCGTCTGATTGGTTCCGGTTGATATTTCTCTGTCTTGAGTGCAAGCGCCAGTTCGCCAAGCCACCTCAGCACACCGTACTTCTCGACTTCCTCAAAGTCCTGTCCATCCACGCCCGGTGCGCCCTTATTGGCGCGGCACTGGTTCCATGCATGAAACAGAATGTCTGAGCGGTAAATCTTGTCGTACAGCGCATAGAAGCGGTACCCGGCTTGCGACTTCGCTTTCGCGTGTAACGCCGTCTGTAGTTTCTGAACGGTAATCGGAGTTGATAGGTTGCCCAATCTCCTGCCCCTTTCCACTTGTTGCGTCTGTCTTGAACTAAGGTCCCTTCCCTCCACTGGCATTACCCAGCTTCGTCGGTACTACGGACCTATCCGTCACCCCAAGATGCCTGGCCTGTCCGTCACCGGCTTCCAGTTGGTCGTCCCCGACCACATCGAGGGGTTTCCCGTGTTGCGCGCGCTTTCCTTGTGTACATGCTGCCGCCACTACCCCGGCGCAGCGACTGTGTTCGTATTTGGTCAATCCCACAGTCGTATCAGTCTTCCCCGATACAGCTTTCGGGTCGACCTGCGCATCGACCTTTTCGAGGCTTGCTCAGCGTTCACTCACGTTGCGGCCTGCACACTCGCGCTGCCACCGTATATCGTGGCAACTATTACCCGAAGGCTTCAGCCATGTCGTTACCTCCATAACCGCTCCGGTTGCTACTGGCTGGAGCCGTGGCCAGGTGGGACTTACACCCACAGGAAAGCGCCGCCTTTGCACGGCGCACGCTGTAAGGAGCCACTCGCTACAACGGCGAGACCCCAGCGTGAATATGGAACGGTGCCACACGATTTCGCTGTAAGCAGTCGCTCACCTCCAATGCCAAGAGTCAGCATGTTGGTGCCGACACAAATTTAACCGCTGGGTCAAAATGCCGTCGGCCGCAACACACCTTACGGCTGAAATGAATTCTGTGCAAAATTCTGGGAATGTGCCACAGTGCACTTTCCGTGTAACACAAAGGACTGATATGAGCGACGCAACTTTTACTTTCCGGGTCGATGAAGGATTGAAGGACCAGTTTTCCACGGCAGCGAAATCCCGCGATCGCACGGGCGCACAGCTGTTGCGGGACTTCATGCGGGACTTCGTTAAGCAACAACAGGAAGCGACCGAGCACGACATCTGGTTTCGTCGCCAGATGCAGATCGGCCTTGATTCGGCCAATGTTGGCCACCGGATTCCAGCAGCGGAGGTTGAAGCCGAATTTGCGGCTAAGCGGGCAGCAACACGCCGTCGGCTTGAATCTTCGGCCAAATGAGCGAACTGTTTTGGACACCCGAGGCGAGGCACGACCGCAACGAAATTTATGACTACATCGAGGCCGACAACCCGGCCGCAGCGCTCACACTCGATGAACTGTTTTCAAAAAATGCCGGGCATCTGCTTGAGCATCCCGGCCTGGGTCGTGCCGGCCGGGTGAAAGGCACCCGCGAGCTGGTAGTTCACCCCAACTACGTTCTGATTTACGACTTGATTGGCGACTGGATACGCGTGCTGCGTGTGCTCCACGCAGCCAGGCAGTGACCACCAGAAAAGCATTGATGGAGCGGGGCACCGGTGTGGCCCCCGCGTGAAAGTTACCCCCGCAATCCGTAGCCAAGGCTGTGGACAACTCTAGGAACAAGTCCCAAACCCCGCGCTGGGCCAGGCTCTGCAAGGGGTGCCCAAATAATGCGCAAAGTGCCATTGGGATTGATGTCACGGACTCCAGAGGGGCTGTTTGCAGACATACAGGGCGCTGGCTTTTGGACACTCAGATTCGGCGAGAATATTCGTACATTGGATTGGCGGAGGCACAAATGCTCACGGAGTTGACCGCGTTGCCGAATATTGGAAAAGCTATTGCTACCGACCTGCTTGCAATTGGGATTGGTTCGCATGACGATTTCAAAGGCAAAGACGCGCTAAAGATTTTCGATGACTTGAAGGCGGCAATGGGGCATAGGCATGACCCATGCGTTTACTACACGTTACTGTCCGTGGAGCACTTCATCAAGACGGGGGAATCGCTGCCCTGGTGGAAATTCACCGCAAAAGGCAAGGCGGATTTGGCATTTAACAGAAGGAACACACCATGAAATTCGGTTACACCATTGTTTATGTACCTGACGTGCTTGCGTCAGTGGAATATTTTGAAAAGGCATTTGGAATGAAGCGGCGCTTCGTTCACGAATCGGGCTACGGCGAAATGGACACCGGTTCTACTGCACTGGCATTTGCAACCCATGACCTTGGCGCGTCCAACTTGCCCAGCGGCTACGTCAAGGCCAGCAATTCGCAAGAACCGCTGGGCATGGAGATTGCCTTGGTCACCGACGATGTCCCCGCTGCCCACGCAAAGGCACTAGCTGAGGGGGCGGTGTCTATTAAAGAGCCATTATTAAAACCGTGGGGTCAGACCGTTTCCTATGTACGTTGTCCTGACGGAACGCTGGTCGAAATCTGTTCTCCGGTAGCAACCTAAAAGTGATGCTTTTCCGAGCAAGTTGGATGGCCGCAATCGCGGCAATGCGGCTACTTTTAGCCGCGATCTGAGCTGGACTGTGTTGGTGCCCAAGTCATCCATTTCACAGGCCCCGGTTCACCCGGTTAGCCCTTACAACGCACCGCACACCTCCCGCACACAGCCGCGCAGCCAGCGGTGCGCTGGCGTGACTTCCCCCAGGCTGAGCGGGTGGCCCTGGCGCACCACGCCGATGAGGCGGTCGCGAAACAGGGCCTGCACGCGCGACTCAGGGGCCGTGGTTTTTTCCAGCACGCCGGTCTCCAGGTCCACGCTGCCCTGGCGCAGGGGCGCGCTGTCCTTGTCGGGCTTTTGCACCAAGCGCAGGCGCACGCCGGGGGCATCGCGGGCCCACGTGCTCGCGCAGCGCAATGGCATGGGGCGTGGGCACCAGGCCGCGCCCGGCCCGCACCAGTAGCGGATCGCCGGTGGTCTCGCGCAGCCGCGCCAGCGTGCGGCTCATGGCCGAAGGGCTCAGGCTCAGGCTCAGGCGCCGGGCGGCGGCCGCCACACTGCCCTCGGCCAGCAGCACATCCAGGGTCAGCAGCAGGTTCAGGTCGGGAGCCAGACCTAGAACGGAGCCCCCCATGGAAACCAGCCCCAAGCCAACGGCCACCCAGCCAGAGATGCAGCCAATGCCCCAAGCCCGCCCCGCCCTGCGCTGGGCACTGGCCAGCCTGTCGCTGTCCATGCTGCTGTCCTCGCTGGGCACCAGCATTGCCAATGTCGGCCTGCCCACGCTGGCGCAGGCCTTTGGCGCCTCGTTCCAGCAGGTGCAGTGGGTGGTGCTGGCCTACCTGCTGGCTATTACCACCCTGGTCGTGAGCGTGGGGCGGCTGGGCGATCTGCTCGGCCGCAAGCGCCTGCTGCTGGGCGGCATTGCGCTGTTCACCCTGGCGTCGATTGCCTGCGGCCTGGCGCCCTCGCTGGAGTGGCTGATTGCGGCACGCGCGGCACAGGGCCTGGGTGCCGCCACCATGATGGCCCTGACCATGGCCTTTGTCGGCCACACCGTGCCCAAGGAGAAAACCGGCAGCGCCATGGGCCTGCTGGGCACCCTGTCGGCCGTGGGCACGGCGCTGGAGCGCGGCCACTTCGGCTGGCTCAACCTGGCGCTGCTGCTGGCGGCGGTGATGATGAGCACCCTGGTGGTGGGCCCGTTTTATCTGGCACAAGGGCTCGGCCTGGCCGCGCCGCTGGTGGGTCTGGCGCTGTCGGTGGGCCCGCTGGTGGTGGCCTTCATCGGTGTGCCGGCCGGCCGTCTGGCTGACCGCTGGGGCGCCGAGCACGTGAGCCTGCTGGAGCTGGCGGTCATGGTGAGCGGCGCCTTGCTGCTGGCACTGCTGCCCACCTCCTTCGGTGCGGCCGGCTATGTGGCTGCCATTGCGGTGCTGACCGCCGGCTATGGCCTGTTCCAGACCGCCAACAACACCGCCGTCATGGCCAGCATTGCGGCCGACCAGCGTGGCCTGGTGTCCGGCCTGCTCAACCTCGCGCGCAATCTGGGGCTGGTCAGCGGCGCCTCGTTGATGGGTGCCGTGTTCAGCCTCGCGTCCCACGCCGATGACATCGGCAAAGCCCAGCCCGAAGCCCTTGCCAGCGGCATGCGCATGAGCTTTGCCGTGGCCGCCGTGCTGCTGCTGATAGCCCTGGCCATTGCGTTCACAGGCCGCAAACTGGCAGCACGCGCTGTGCGCGGCACACCATCACTACCAACAACAATGCCCGCGTCTAGCATGTAGCGCGGCGCAGCTCCGGGATTGGCTGCCGCCGGACAGCAGCGCGCATCCGGCGGCCAACCCGGCACGCTATTTGCGCAGGTACATAGCGCTCACTGGTTTGCGTTCTGTTTGTCGGACCTCTCGTGTTGCGTTTGTTGGTAAGTCCACATTTTTGGAGAGATTGGATGTTCCATGCGCTGTATACCAAGCTACCCAACGCAGGCTCTGCACTTCAGAACCAAGCCTGCCCCGCGCGCCGGGCCCAGTCCCAGCGTTGGTTGACCGATCTGCCGCGCGACCTGCAAGCCCTGGTGGTGGTGCCGGCCACCGTCGATGTGTTCCAGGAATACGAAATGCAGGCCGAGCGTGCCCAAGGCCGTGACAAAACCGACGCTCCCTGCTTTTCCGAGTTCCGCTACGTGATCACGCAGTTGCGTTCGGATGACGACGAGATGTTTTACGAGATGCCCGTGTATGCCGAGACTTTGACCAGCTGGCGCCTGATTGACGAACGCTGGTTGGTCTGCCGCACCACACTGGACCGGCTGGGCCACGGCGGCTCGCAGACCGAGTTCAGCGTCAGCGAGCGCATGCCGCGTTAGGCCCCGCATGCACACCCACGAACAACCGCTGACGCGGCTATCAAGCCGGCACGCCCACCAGCACATGGCTGGCCTTGAACAACGCGACCACCGGCACGCCATCGGCCAGAGCCAACTCGGTCGCGGCATCGTTGGTGATCATGGCGCTGAGCTTGGCGCCGCCGGTCAAGGTGACGGTGACCTGGGTGTTCACACCGCCTTTGGTCAGACCGCTGACCACACCCTCAAGCTGGTTACGCGCACTGAAGCGGTAGGCCGGGGTGCCCGACAACAGAGTCACCCAGGGTGTCTTGACCACGGCCACGGCGTGCGATCCCAGGGCCAGGCCGAGCGCCAGCACACTGGCTTCGGTCAGCATGGCGACAATCTTGTCGCCACCCATGGTGGTAATTTCAACCTCGGCGTTGACGGGACCGCCCTTGATGGAGGTGACCTTGCCTTTGAACACATTGCGTGCGCTGATACCCATGATGAATTCCCAAATTGATAATGAATGACCCTGCAACAGGGGCTGCACACAGGATGCGCCTACCCGTTGCCTCTTTTCCACCCCAACGTGGCATTCCTGCCACGCCTGCAAGCCCCACACCATGACCAGCCCCGCCACCCAACTCACCGGCAAGCTGCTGATCGACACCGCCATGGGCAGTTTCCTGGGCGACAAGCGCATCCGCCTGCTGGAGGCCATCGACAAGTCGGGCTCCATCTCGCAGGCCGCCAAGGCCGTGCCCCTGTCCTACAAGGCGGCCTGGGACGCGGTGGACGACATGAACAACGTGGCGCCCGAGCCGCTGGTGCTGCGCAGCGCTGGCGGCAAGCATGGCGGCGGCACAACACTCACCAGCTTTGCGCGGCGGTTGATTGCCTTCTACCGCGCGCTGGAAAAAGAATCGCAACTGGCGCTGGAAAAGCTCACCAGCAATCTGCACATGGGCGGTGTCAGTGATGTGAATGACTTCCGCCAGATCCTTAGGAGAATGTCCATGAAAACCAGCGCGCGCAACCAGTTTGCCGGACCCATTGTGGCCATCAAGGAGGGCGTGGTGGACACCGAGGTTTCGGTGGAGCTGGCGCCCACGCTGGCCTTGACCGCCATCGTCACCCGCGAGTCGGCCGAGAACATGAACCTCAGCATGGGCCGCGATGTGCTGGCCTTTGTCAAGGCCTCCAGCATCCTGCTGCTGGTGGGGGACAAAAGTCCCATTTCCGCGCGCAACCGCTTCACCGGCACCATTGCCGCCATCCACCAGGGGCCGGTGAATGCCGAGGTCACGCTGTCCATGCCGGGCGGGCGCCATGTCATCACGGCCGTGATCACCGACGACAGCGCCCGGCGCCTGGGCCTGGCCGAGGGCCTGGAGGCCACGGCGGTGTTCAAGGCGTCCAGCGTGTTCCTGGCCGCCGTCGAATGATTTTTTGTTTTTTACTTAAGGAGTTTTTATGAAGCGCATCCCCCTGCTGTCCGGCCTGCTGGCCTCTTTGTTGCCCGCGCTCTTGCTTGCGGCCCTGCCCGCCCACGCCGAAGACATTTCGGTCGCGGTGGCAGCCAACTTCACCGCGCCCATGAAACTGATTGCCGCCGAGTTCGAGAAGGACAGCGGCCACAAGGTGCTGGCCTCGTTTGGCTCCACCGGCAAGTTTTACGCGCAGATCAAGAACGGTGCGCCGTTTCAGATCCTGCTGGCCGCGGACGACGAGACCCCGGCCAAGCTGGTGAAGGAAGCCGTGGGCCTGAGCGGTAGCCAGTTCACCTACGCCGTGGGCAAGTTGGTGCTGTGGTCGGCCAAGCCCGGCCTGGTGGACGGTGCGGGCGCCGTGCTCAAAAAAGGGGACTTTGCGCATCTGTCGCTGGCCGACCCCAAGCTAGCGCCCTATGGTGCAGCCGGCATTGAAACGCTCAAGGCACTGGGCGCCTATGAAGCGGCGCAACCCAAGATCGTGACGGCCGAGAACATCACCCAGGCCTTCCAGTTCATCAGCAGCGGCAATGCCGAGCTGGGTTTTGTGGCGCTGTCGCAGGTGCTCAAGGACGGCAAGATCGACGGCTCTTCCTGGCTGGTACCGGCCAACTTGTACACGCAGATCCGCCAGGACGCCGTGGTTCTGGAGCCAGGCAAGGGCCGGGCCGCAGTCGAGGCGCTGATGAAGTTCCTCAAAAGCGACAAGGCCAAAGCCATCATCAAATCCTTTGGCTACGAATTGTCGTAAACCCCACACTGCCTGCGCCGCACAGCGGGCACGGAACTGGCTAGGCAATGCAAGGGCCCGGCCCGGGCTTTCACCACAAAGGATTTGCCGCATGAAAATCGCCGTCGCAACCAAGAACGACTGGAGCCAGGTGGCAGGCCACGCCGGACGGGCGCACGACTGGCTGGTGTTTGACTGCCAGCCCGGCGCGCCCCTGCCTGCACCGCAGCGTGTGTTGCTGACCGACGCCCAATTGCCGCACAACTTCAAGGACAACGGCCCGCATCCGCTGCACGGCGTGGAGATTGTGGTGGCAGCCAGCGCCGGTGACGGCTATATCCGTCACATGCAGAAGTGGGGCACGCAGGTGCTGTTGACCGGCGAGACCGTGCCCCTGCACGCACTGCAAAAAATCATCGCAGGCGTTGCCCTGCCCGACACCCGCTTTGACATCACCACCGCGCTGTGCAAGATGCGGGACCTGTTCAGCCGCCATTGACCGGGCCCTGCCATGAACCCCTCCCACGATTGCCGCGAACAGATGCAGGCCGAGTTGCTGGGCCGACCCGTTTGCGCCGCTGTCCAGGCCGACCCCTTGCGTCCGCTGCTGGCCAGCATGCTGACGGGCCGCTCGCTCAACCAGGGCGTGCTCACCGCCACCCTGGGCCTGCCGCCCGCAGACTTTGAAGCGCTGTGGCAAAGCTACTTTCCTGGCGACGCGCTGCAGCTGCACAACGGCCCGGGCGAAGACATTGTGGAGCTGGACGACCTGCTGCAGCTGTTGATTGAATACCGCGCCGGGCTGTTTGAGTCCGAGCTTTGGCTGGCGCACATCGTGGCCTACAGCTGCTGCGGCCGCAACCACCTGTGGCAGGACCTGGGGCTGGCGGACCGGGGCGAGTTGTCGCTGCTGATGAACGCGGCCTTTCCGACGCTGGCCGAGCTGAACGTGGGCGACATGAAGTGGAAAAAATTCATTTACCGCCACTACTGCACGCGCGAAGGAATTTATGTCTGCCCGGCGCCATCCTGCGGCGAGTGCAGCGACTACAGCAAGTGCTTTGCCAAAGAGGAATAGTGCCCGTTCACATTGAACATGCCCTGGCCCGCCGCTTCCATGTCACCTGAAGACTTCACCGCCCTCGCGTTGACCGCCAAACTCGCGGCCCTGAGCACTGTGCTGCTGCTGATCCTGGGCACGCCGGTGGCCTGGTGGCTGGCGCGCAGCCGTTCGCGCCTGCGCAGCTTGGTCGGCGCCATCGTCACCCTGCCCTTGGTAATGCCGCCGGCCGTGCTGGGCTTTTATCTGCTGGTGCTGATGGGGCCGCAGGGTGCTATCGGGCACTTCACACAGGCGCTGGGCCTGGGCCTGCTGCCGTTTACCTTTGCCGGGCTGGTGGTCGGCTCGGTGATTTACTCCATGCCCTTTGTCATACAGCCACTGCAACAGGCCTTTACTGCCATAGGCAACCAGTCGCTGGAGGCCGCCGCCACCCTACGCGCCTCGCCCTGGGATGCCTTTGTCAGCGTGGCACTGCCATTGGCGCGCCCCGGATTTGTCACAGCCGCCGTGCTGGGCTTTGCGCACACCGTGGGCGAGTTTGGTGTGGTGCTGATGATTGGCGGCAATATCCCCGGCAAGACCCAGGTGCTGTCCATGGCAATCTACAACCATGTGGAAGCACTGGAATATGCCAACGCGCACTGGCTGGCCGGTGGCATGCTGGTGTTCTCCTTTGTCGTGTTGCTGCTGCTCTACAGCCGTGGCTGGAACCGCCAGCCATGAGCGAAGACATCCAGGCGCGCTTTAAGCACCGCTATGACGGCTTCACGCTGGATGTGGATCTTGTGCTGCCGGGCAAAGGCGTCACCGCGGTGTTTGGCCCCTCGGGCTGCGGCAAGACCACGCTCTTGCGCTGCATGGCCGGCCTGACGCGGGCCACACAAGGCCAGCTCACTGTCAAGGGTGACGTCTGGCAAAGCGCCGCGCAGTACATGCCCACGCACCAGCGCCCGCTGGGCTATGTGTTTCAGGAAGCAAGTCTCTTTCAGCACTTGACCGTGCAGCGCAACCTGCTCTATGGCCATGCGCGCGTGCCGGAAAGCGCGCGGCGTATTGAACTCGGTAGCGTGGTCGAGTTGCTGGGCATTGCCCATCTGCTGGAGCGCATGCCCCAAGGCCTGTCGGGTGGCGAACGCCAGCGCGTGGCGATTGCCCGCGCCCTGCTGACCAGCCCGCGCCTCTTGCTGATGGACGAGCCGCTGGCCGCGCTGGACATTACGCGCAAAAACGAATTCCTGCCCTATCTGGAGCGCCTGCACGACGAGCTGGATATTCCCGTGGTCTATGTCAGCCATGCGCCGGACGAAGTGGCGCGCCTGGCCGACCACATCGTCGTGATGCAGGAAGGGCGTACTGTGGTCACCGGCGCGCTGACCGAAACCCTGGCCCGGCTCGATTTACCGATGCATCTGGGCGAAGACGCTGGCGTGGTACTGCGCGCCGTGGTGGTGGAGCGTGACACCGCCTGGCATCTGGCGCGCGTGGAGTTTCCCGGTGGCAGCCTGTGGGTGCGCGACGGTGGCCATGCAGTAGGCCACGCGGTGCGGGTGCGCATACTGGCGCGCGATGTCAGTATTGCGCTGGCCCCGGTGGTTGGCGTCAGCATCCAGAACTGCCTGCCGGCCACGGTGGAGCAGATGGCAGACGACTACCACCCGGCCCTGTCGGTGCTGCGCCTGCGCGTGGGCGGGTCGCCCTTGCTGGTGCGCCTGACGCGGCGCTCGGCCGCCGGCCTGCAGTTGCAGCCGGGCAAGCCGGTGTGGGTGCAGATCAAGGCGGTGGCGCTGATTGACTAAAGCCCGGCTGGCCTCGAAAGGCTGCGCTCAACCGCCGCTCGCGCAGCGCAGCACCCTAACGACCCGACAGGACAGGAAAATCAACCACGCCCGCAACACTTCTTTAACTTCTTCCCGCTGCCGCAATGGCAGGGGTCATTGCGCCCCGGCGGCGGCGGCACGCGCACAGTCTCCACCCGCGGCCCGAGTTGGCGCCAGGTGTCGCGCATGTTGTAGACGGCCCAGATGGCATCGCCAAAGGCCCACATGCGTTGTTCGCTCACCGTGGGAGCACCGGCCTGCGCATCGGCAAAGGCCCACAGGGTGGGGGTGTCGTTGTCATCCAGCGTGAGCGCCTGCAACAGATCCAGCGTGGTGCCGCGCCAGTGTTGCGCCGCCTTGTTGCGCGGGCCGGCCCATTCTTCGGGCCAGGCATTGACGGCGGCCATAAAGCCCAGGGCCCAGAGTTGGCCAAAGGACGGCAGGTGCGTGCCCGGCGCAGCGCTGGCTGGTGGTTGCACCATGGATGCACGCGCATCCACCACCTCGGGTTGGTAGGCGCCGGGGTCGTCCAGCGATGTGACCTTGGTGTCCAGCGCCAGGGTGACGGCACGCCAGCGCTGCAGCCACAGTTGCAGAAAGCGCTGTTGCAGGGCAACGTCCGCAAACACGGTGTCCAGCGGCAGGCGGGTGCCATCGGTGGTCAGCAGCACGGGCAGGTATTCATCCGGCGCCATCGGGCGGCGGCAGCACACCAGTGCGGCCATGAAGCCTTCGCAAAATTCCCAGCACGGTGTCACCTTCAGGCGCAGGCGCAAGGTGCTGAGCATGGCATCCAGCTCGGCAAATTCGTGGGCGGTCAGCGGCTGCATCACGGTGCCAGGCGAAACAGTTCGGGCATGTCGCTGCGCATGGCGGGCTCTACCTGGGCGGTGCTGTCGAGGATGTGCGTCATGCCGTCACACCGGTTCCGCTGGCAACCAGCAGGCGGGTGTTGAGTTCGATGGCAAATTCGCGCCAGGCGGCCGCTAGGTCCAGCGTGATGGCGCGTAAGGTGTCGGCGTCGGGCCGGTGCTCCTGCGGAAAATTCGACAGCGCGCAGGAGCTGGCGTTATGGCTCAGGGCTGCATCCAGCAAATTCTTGTTCCAGCCTTCAAAGGGGGCCAGCAGCGCGGCACTGAGCGCGTGGCGGCCATGGGCCACATCGGCGTTGGCAGCGTCCAGCCCGGGCAGCAAGGGGTCCAACTGCGCCAGCGCTTCGCTGTAGCACTGGTCGGCCGTGGCCAGCAGGGCGCGTTGCGTCAGCATGTCGCTCTGCTGGGCCACCAGCAGGCGCGTGAGGTGCAGGCGGTAGCGCTCGGGCGCCATGCCGCGCAAGGACAGCACGTTGGCAGAAAACGTGCCAATGGCAGCGGCGCGGCTGGTGCGTGATGCCGCTGAAACTTCTGCCTGGGCCCTAGCGAAAATCCGCGCCGCGTGTGGGGGACTGCCGGCCTGCGCCCGCGCCAGCGCATGGGCGATGCGGTCTGCAGATTCGAGTGCGCCTTCCATATGCCCGGTGCCATGGGCTGCCGTCTCACTGCCGCCAAAGAATACGCGTCCATTCCACAAGGGCTGGCGCAGCAGCGGGTCGGCCTGCGGTGGTTCGGGCGGGTTCGCACGGTCGGTCATGCTGCAGGTCCAGGGCTCGGTGGCCCAGTCCTGAAGGAACAGGTGGCCGCCCTGCGCGGACACGCCATACAGCTGGGCCAACTGGCTGTCGATCAGCAGGGGCAGGCTGCGCCGGAACTGGTCGCGTTGTGCGGCGTTCAGGGCGATGAAGCCGCCGAGGGCGCCGGCCTGCGTATGGGTATCGAGGCTGTCAGCGCAGCAGTCAAACACCTCGGCCAGCACGGCCTGTGGGTGGCGCACAAAGGCGTTGCCGGACTGGCCTGCTGTGCGCCAGAAGGGTGTGACAAAGGTAGTGACGGCCTTGGCCTGCGCGGCCATCCAGGTCGGAGAGTCGGCTAGCGCCTGCAGCACCGAGTCTGGCAATGCAGGTGCAAATTGAATGAGTTCGCGCAGCAGGCGCGGTGGCAGGGCCAGCACAACTTGCTTGGCCTTCAACGCCGGTCCGCTGGCGGTGGTGATTTCGATAAAACTGCCACGTTCGCGCAGTGCTGTCACTGCCGCGTCCAGGCGCACGGTGTCCGGCGGCAAGGCGGCGGCCAAGGCTTCCACCAGACGTATCGCGCCACCTTGGATGCGGCGCGCACCGGCATGGATGCCACCGGCCTGCACGTGGCGTTCGGGCGCTCGACTGGGGTCGGTCAGCCACAGCGCATCGCCGGGGTCATGCTGGGCGATGCTGGACAGGTCCAGCTCCGCCAGCAGCGCCGCGATGCGGGGCTCGGTCTCGGGCCAGAACCAGGTCGGGCCCAGGTCCAGCACCTGCCCGGTGGCCTCGCACTGCGCCGTCAGCACGCGTCCGCCCAAGCGGCTGCGCGCTTCCAGCACCTGCACGCGCAAGCCGCGCGCAGTGAGCACGCGTGCCAACGCCAGACCGCACAAGCCTGCACCGACGATGGCGACATCTGCCAATGGGGCGACGGGCAAGGGAACGGGTGTGGTCATGGCGTGGTGCTCGGGTGGGTGGGCTTGCGCAATGCGTGCGCGGCGCTACTTACAGAAGCTGCACCGTAACAGCTTCTTCGCCCAGGATGGCCTGGCAGGCCAGGCGCGAGGCCGAGGCAATGCCAACCATGCCGTCGAGCTTCTCATTCTCGGCGCGCTGGATCTTGGAGAGGGTCTTGCGGCCCTCGGTCACCATCACGTGGCAGGCTTCGCACTTGGCGCCGCCGCCGCATTTGCTCTGGATCGGTTCGCCCACGGATTGCAGGGCAGCCATCAGGCTCTGACCGGCGGCCACGTCATAGGTTTTGCCGGAAGGAAGAACAGTGAGTGAGGTCATGGTGTCTATGGGCGATAAGGCCGTTGGGGTTGGGAAAGGGGTGGTGAAAAACGAGGAAAGCAAAAAACTCAGGCGGTCACTTCGGCCTGCATTGCGGCGATCAGGCTTTCAGAAAATGCGGCTAGCGGCATGGCGATGCGCGTGATGTTCTGCTCGGCCAAAAAGCGCGCTTCCATGCGCGTGGGCTCTTCGGGCAGCACGGCCCAATGGCGCTCGCTGGAGCGCTTCATGATCTGGCGCGCAAAGCAGCGCGTCAGCTGGTCGTCGAAGCGGCAACCCAGGAACAGGAAGCTGCGTCCGGTGCGATGCGCCTGCACGGCGACGGGAATCGGCGTCTGGATGTCGATCTCGGTCAGCACCTCGACATAGTCGCTGTCCGACACCAGGTAGTTGGAAGAAGGTCCATGGCTGCCCAGCGGCTTGTAGAGCAGGCGCTCGGCTACTGCCGGGTGATCCGGCAACAGGCTGCCATCGGCGGCATAGGCGCCGGTCCAGTCGCCAAAGTGCTCGGACTGCGACAGGCCCTGCACCTGGCTCCATTCGCCCGGCGTGGCTTTCAGCGCTGCGGAAAAACTGTCGTCGTACCAGGTGTCCACCCACAGGCCGGCGTTGCTGGCGGCCAGCGCCAGTTGCAGGGGCGACGGTGCCGGTGTGGCGGCAAAGGCCTCGTTCATCAGGTGCACCACCGATTTGCGGTGCTTGAAGTTCTCGATGAACTGCGCCGCCTGCGTCAGGCGTTTGCGGATCTTGTGTGGCACGCTGACCTTGGCCGTCATACTCTCGGCCAGGGCCAGCGGCGTGGCCGGCACCTTGACATCGGCGCACAGGGCCAGCATGTCCGGGCCCATGTAGGGGATGACCGAGCCGCTATCGAGGCTGCGGGCGATGTCTTGGATCAGGTCAGTCATGGTGTTCCCTTGGTTCATAAATAAATTGCCGCACCGGCACCGACATTGGTGGCGGTGTCTTTGAGGGTCTTGACGATGTACTGCACCTGCTCTTCATCCAGCAGCGTGTGCAGCGGCAGGGCCAGGGCGCGGTCGCCGATGCGGTCGGTGTCGATCAGCACGCCGCGCTGGCGGCCAATCAGTTCGCCCGCCTGCATGTAATAAAACTGCTGGTGCAGCGGATGGCTGTAGGCCACGGTCTCGACGCCGCAGGAGCGCAGGTCGTCAATCATTTGCGCGCGGGCGCTGCCCGAGAAGCGCTTGCCCAGGTGGACGACGTATAGCATCCAGTGCACCTCGTCCACGCCCTCGCCGATGTAGGGCGGCTTCACACCCTCAAAGCTTTGCATCTGCTCGTGGTACCAGGCCACGACCTGCTTGCGCACGTCCAGCCGCTCATCGAGTCCTGCGAGTTGCGCCATGCCGAGGGCGGCCGTCATCTCGCTCATGCCAGCCTGCAAGGGCACGCGCGAGCCGACCGACACGGAGGACCGATCCGCCACGCGGCGTTGGCGCAGGTAGCGCAGCTCGTGCACCAATTCGTCGTCATCGGTGACCAGCATGCCGCCTTCGCCCGTGCACAGGGCCGAGGGTGCGGAGAAGTCGAACACCGACACATCGCCAAAGGTGCCAACCTGCTGGCCCTTGTAGCGCGAGCCCAACGCCTCGGTGCTGTCTTCGATCAGCGTCAGCCCTTTGGACTGGGCCAGTGCACGTAGCGGCTCCCAGGCGGCGGGATGGCCGTTGGTGTTGCCGGCCAGGATGGCCCTTGTGCGCGCCGTGATCTTCAGCGCGGCCTTCTCGGGGCTGAGGCTGCCGGTCCAGTAGTTGATGTCGGCAAACACCGGTGTGGCACCACACAAGGTGATGGCCTGCGCCACCTGGTGCCAGGTGTGCGAGGTGCAGACGACCTCGTCGCCCGGGCCAATGCCGAGTGCGCGTAGCGCGATCCAGGTGCCCAGCGTGCCGCTGCCCACAGCGACGGCGTGCTTGCGGCCGACCCAGCCGGCAAAGGCACGCTCAAAGCCCTCGACCATGGGGCCGTCGCCCCACTTCGCGGATTCCAGCACGGCACTGACGAGTTCGATTTCGCGTGCGCCGCATTCGGGTTCGAACAGGGAGATGAGGTCTACTTCCATGGCTAGCCTTCGGTAAGGATCAGGGCGGTGGCCTCGGCGGCCTTGTCGGTGACCGACCAGCAGTGGCCATTGGTGCTGGCCAGATAGACCTTGCGTGCGCCCAACCGCAACGCCGGGGTTTCGTCGCGCATGTCCATGGCATCCACCAGCACCACGCGCATGGCGGGGTCGCGGGCACGCCACAGGGCGGCGGCATCGCGCAGGGAGGCAGCGGCACCTATCACTTCGCCGGCGTCGCGCAGGTAGTCGGTGGTGACCATGATCAGTCTTCTTCGGTCAGGGCCAGACGGCGCGCTTCCACGGTGATGGGCAGCGGCGTATCGGCCGGCATGTCAGGCAGGTCGAACTGCCAGCCATTGCCGAGCGTCACAATCCCGCCCCACATCTCCGGATTGGCCATGGAAACAATGGGCTCCTCCAGATCTTTCTTGGGCACATAGCCGGTCAGCACGCCCTTGCTGTCTTTGCGGATCATCAGTTTCATCAGGAACTCCAGGTTTAAATCGTTGTCAGTTCGGGATGCAGCAATGGCGCCAACAATGGCGGCAAAGTTTCCAACAAATAGTTCACATCAGCTACGGTGGTGCTATGGCCCAGCGACAGGCGAACCGCTGCCAGTGCCTCGTTGGCCGGCACGCCCATGGCGGTCAGCACATGCGAGGGTTCGCTGCCGTTGGAGGAGCAGGCGGCACCACTGGAGGCGGCCACGCCGAGCTTGTCCAGGCGTTGCAAGACCACGTCCACGGAAAGTTGGCCAAAGCGCAAATAGCTGGTGCCGGGCAGGCGCTCCACGTCACGGCTCCAGATATGGGTTTGCGGCAAGGCGTGCAGCAGGCCGGCTTCGAGCACATCGCGCAACTGGGCCAGACGCTGGGCTTCCAGCGACACGTCGCCCAACAATTCGAGCGCTGCAGCCATGCCGGCGATGGCCGGAAGGTTCTCGGTACCGCCACGGCGCTTGCGCTCCTGGCTGCCGGGGGTTTGCGGCACCAGCGGCGTGTCTTGGCGCAGCACTAGAGCGCCCGCGCCCTTGGGGCCTTGAAACTTGTGAGCCGACAGCGATACCGCATCGGCGCCACACGCGGCAAAGTCAAACGGCAGTTTGCCAATCAGCTGGGTGGCGTCCACATGCAGTAATGCACCTGCTGCATGGGCCAAGCCCGCGACCTCGTCCGTGGGCATCAGCACGCCGGTTTCGTTGTTGGCGGCCATCAGCGAGACCAGTGCCACATCCGCCCCCATCAGCGCGGCAGCGGCAGCCAGGTCCAGCGTGCCATCCGGCAGCACCGGCATATAGTCCACTTGCACGCCACTGGCGGCCAGCGCATGCGCCAGGCGCAAGTGCGCCGAGTGCTCCACGCTGCCGAACAGCACGCGGCGGCGTGTGGGTTCAGCGGCTGCCAACAGGCCGCGCACGGCCAACTGATTCGCTTCGGTCGCACCACTGGTAAATATAACTTCCACCGGCTTGCAACCCAACACGCGAGCGACCGTGGCACGCGCAGCCGCCAGCAACCGCTTGGCATCCTGGCCGGGGCCATGCTGCGACGAGGCGTTGGCCCAGATGCTGCTCATCACGTTCACCATGGCTTGCACCACGTCGGGCGCGGGCCGGGTGGTGGCGTTGTGGTCCAGGTAAATCATGGCGGCGTGTTCTTTGGGCTTGCTGCTTACGGCCAGAACTGGCGGTCGTGGTCTATGCACAGCGCGTCGAGCGCATCGTCCAGCGCGGCGTTCTGCAGGCGCGGCACCCACTCGCCGGCAGCGTGGTCACGCGAGCACAGGCACCAGCGGTTGCCGCCGTGCGGGACCAGCAACGCGATGTCGATGACACCACCACTCGGGTCCACCTTGCGCGAGCAATTGGGGCTTTGGATGCGAAAGGCCGCGCCCTCCTGCACTACCTGCGGCCGAACATAGCGGTAGCGCACGCGCTCGCGCAGGGCGCGCTGCAGCCGGTGCAGCGTCAGGTTGCTGACGGCTGTTACGCTGGAGGACGCGATGTGCGCGGCGAGGTGGTTCATGCCGCGGCTGCGTCGGTTTCGGGTAGCAGGCCCATGGGTGCTGGCACCAGTTCGATTTCCAGGCAGCCGACCACGCAGCCAGCAAACTGCACCAGATAGACCGGCTCGTTGATGTCCTGCGCGTGGCCGATGTTGACGATCTCGCCGACATCGCCGCGCGACGCCAGCAGCGCATCGGGTTCGCGCTCGGGGTGGCTGCCATCGTTGACCAGGTCGTCAATCGCGATCACGCGCTGGCCCCAGGCGTAGGCGGGCTCGCGGATTTCCATGCCGGTCATGGCGGGCAGTGCGGGGGTGGCGGCTTGGTTCATGTGGACTCCAGGGTGGGTGAGTTGGAACCCAGGCTTTGCAGCACAGCGGCCTTGTCGCCCAGCTGTGCCAGCACTTCCTCGGGCAGGTTGTCCAGGGTGCAGAGTTCCTTGGCGCGCATGCCGACGCGGTGGCCGGATTCGACAAAGTCCACCGCGTAGATATAGAACTGCTGCAGGAAGGTATTGATGTTGATGACGTAGCCGATCTCGCCCTTGTGCACCAGCACCTCGCCCACATCAAAGCCGTTGTAGGTGCCATCGTTACGCACCATGGAGCGTGCGATCACGCGTTCGCCATAAGAAAAACGCGGTGGCGAGGCCAGTTCGATTTCGTCGCTGTCGCGGTTGATATCAGCCATGGATTACTCCCGAAGCGTTGTCGGAGGGTGTTGTTTGCGCCAGGCGCTCAAGCCGTTCTTGCACGGTCTGGCGGATGTCGGCCTCGTCGTCGTGCTGCATGCTGTGCAAGGTCGCGGCGTCGGCACGCTGCGCCACTTCAAAGCGCACACGCCAGTCAGCGTCTTTGCCCAGGCGCATCAGCAAACCGGTGGGCAGGCGCTCGGCGACGATGCGGCGCACCTCGGGCTCGGCGTCATCGGCCATGCGCAACAGGGCCGGCATTTCCAGCCGTCGGGCCACGTGCATGCGCACAGCTCGGTCCAGGTCTGTGACCATGGCGGGCAGCAAAGGCAGTGGCAGGCGCTGCGCCACCAGTTCGCGCACACCGTAGTCTTCGTCCTTGCGCATCAAGGCCAGATCAATGGGCGACAGGCGTTGTGCCACGCGGATGCGCACTTCGCGGTGCGGGTCAGCCACCATCTTCAGCAACTGCGTCATCGGCAGCCGCAAGGCCACTTGCAGGCGCACGGTCTCGTCCGGATCGTCCATCAGGGGCGTCAGACGGAACACGGAGGCATGGCGCGCGGCAATGGCACGCACTTCAAAATACGGATGCGCCAGTTGCTCGCCACCCAGCGTGGGGTGCCAGCGGAAGAAGCGGTCGATGCGACGCGCGTAGACGTCCTGCATGCAGGCATAGCCGGGCTCGCAACCGAGGCGACCTTCGAGCCCGCGCATACCCAAGTAGCTGCAGTCGGCGCAATCCACGGGACCACCATTCCAATGCTGGGCCGGGATGTCGTCTTGCGGGGCACGCGCACTTTGTCCGTCACGATGTATGACAGCAACGGCGTTCATAGCGAAGCACTCCAGCCGCGCACCGTGTAGTCGGGTGAGTTCTCGTTGGCCCCACCGGCCTCGTGACGGGCCAGCACGTGCGAGAGCAGGCCACCACCAACCACGTCTTTCGGGTCCAGATGGCGCAGGGCCCGCAACAGCATGCGCGCCTCGTCCAACTCACCCAGACGCATGTTCAGATAGGCCAGCCCCTTGGTCACAAACAAATAAAAGCGCACGGCGGCGTCATGGCGCGTGGCCTCTTCGCTAGGTGGTACATCGCCAAAGTGGGGGCCCAGGGCGACGCGGGCAATCGTCAGCGCGTCTTCACCCACGGCGCGGGCCTGCTCCAGGCGGTGGCCGTAAAAGTGAAAGCGGTATAGCGCAATCAACGGCCCTGGATGGCGCGGTGCCGCAGCACGCGCGCGCTCCAGCAGCGCTAGCGCTTGGCCGGGCTCGTCATAAAGTCCAGCAGCCTGTTCAATCAGGGCCGTAACGTGCGGGCTTATGCCGGCGCCGATGACGCTGTCGGCAAAAGCCGCCAGGTCATCTCCAAAGCGCAGGCTGTCCGCATTCATCGTGGCCTTGGACGTTAATGCGTCAGGAAGCCACGACCGGGGCCGGGCGGCCACGGCCGATCGAACTGATGTCGATCTTGGTGATGCCGACCTTGGGCGCCGCGTCAGCCGTGCTGCAGGCACAGGCTTCCTTGTTCGGGTCGATAAACGACAGGCCGGACGAGGTGGCGGTTTCCACAAAGTCCACCGTGATGCCGTTGAGCATCAAGCGGCTCTCTGCTGCCAGGAACAGGCGCACGCCGCCCACTTCCAGCAGTTGCTCGCCGCCTTGCGGTGCCGCTTCGGCGCTGAACTCGCTGGAGTAGCCAGAGCAGCCACCGGGCGTCACGGCCAGACGCAGGCCGGCGCCGGCAGGCAGGCCAGAGAAGCGCACGATGCGGTTGATGAACTTGGCCGCGGCGGGCGTGATGGTGACGTTGGGCAACATGTCAAACCTTTACGATGCAGCCGTCCACCGGGCACACGGCCACGCACTGGGCGGTGTCGAAGTGGCCGACGCAGTCGGTGCACTTCTTGGGGTCGATGATGTACGTGCCGTTCTTTTCACGGATGGCAACGTTGGGGCACTCGGGCTCGCAGGCGGAGCAGGCGGTGCAGGTCGAGCTGATGATTTTGTGGGCCATGGTGGTCTCCGGTTGGGTTGAAAAAGTTGATTGATCAGGCAGCCAGTGCCGCGTTGGTCAGGTTGGTAAAGGCGCCTTGGCGAATCTGTGCGTCGCCGCGCGCCTGGTGCACCACGGCACCGCCGGCAATGCGGCCGCGGTAGTCCTTGAACCAGTCGAGCGCGGCCTTCTCGATGAACTCGCCGACATACTGGTCCACGGCTTCGACACCGGCAGCGGTGAGTTCGTCCTTCGGGCAGGCGCCGATCTTGGCGACCAGCACGGCGTGGCAGTCGTTGATGGCACGCACGACGGAAGGCAGTTGCGCGTCATCGCCCTCGCCACCCTGGCAGTACTGGTCGACGCGGCGGTGGCCGATGAAGAGCGCCTTGGCGGCGGAGACTTCAAACACCTGGAATTCGGTGACATGGCCAAAGTGTTCGTTGACACGGCCGCCGCCCTTGGTGGCCACTGCCACCATCACGGTCAGGTCGTCGGCCACATCGAGGGCGCTGGCTTCTGCCAATGCTTGGTGCTTGGCGGCCTGTTGCGCGGCGCGCTCCACTTCCACCTTGTCCTGGTAGGACTTGCGCTTGTCTAGGTCGTAAACCACGTCCATGCTTTCCAGCTTGTCCAGCGTGAATTCTTCGCTGCGGTCTTCACCGAGTAGGCCCACGGCATCGGCGCGGCACTGGCGGCAGTGGCGCATCAGATTGGCGCCGCCCATGCAGGCGTCCTGCACCGCTTTCAATTCAGAGGCGGTGGGCCCACGCTGGCCGGTCAGGCCGAACACCGTGCCGTGCTCGGCCTCGGAGATCAGCGGCATGATGTTGTGCAGGAAGGCGCCGCGCTTCTTCACTTCGCGGTTCACTTCAATCAGGTGCTCGTCATTGACGCCGGGGATCAGCACCGAGTTGATCTTGGTCAGCACGCCGCGTGCCGTCAGCATTTCCAGGCCCAGCATCTGGCGTTCGTGCAGGATGGTGGCGGCCTCGATGCCGGTGATGCGCTTGTGCTGGTAGAAGATCCAAGGATAGATTTTTTCGCCCACGGCCGGGTCCACCATATTGATGGTGATGGTGACGTGGTCGACGTTGTACTTGCAGATCTCGTCCACATGGTCGGGCAGGGCCAGGCCGTTGGTGGAGATGCACAGCTTCAGATCAGGCGCCTGCTCTTGCAGCATGCGGAAGGTGTCAAAGGTCTTGGCCGGATTGGCCAGCGCGTCGCCGGGGCCGGCAATGCCCAGCACCGTCATTTGCGGAATCTCGCTGGCCACGGCCACTACCTTGCGCACGGCCTGCTCGGGCGTGAGCTTTTGCGAGACCACGCCGGGGCGCGACTCGTTGCTGCAGTCGTATTTGCGGTTGCAGTAGTTGCACTGGATATTGCAAGCCGGGGCCACGGCCACGTGCATGCGGGCGAAGTGGTGGTGGGCTTCTTCGGAATAGCAGGGGTGGTTTTTGACCTTGTCCCAGATCGCCTGGGACATGTCGTCCGGGCCATCGGAAGAGCCGCAGCTGGCCTTGCCTTCAGCGCCGTGGGTGTCGCAGCCGCCTCCCGTTTCCGGCACGTCGAGTTTGGCGCCCAGGGGCTTGATCTGACCGATGCTCACATAGGTCTTCGCTGGCATCGACCCGGATTGCGTGCTGGCTTGCATGGAAACCTTTTTCGCGTCCGTAGTGGCCGCATAGGGTCTTGATAGCTAAATCCATGCCATGCGAAAACCGCCGGTTTGGGCGGATTTTTGTCGCATCCGGCACAGGCTTTGCGGGCGGCCTATGTGGGTTTGTGTGGGGCCTGTCAGTGATGCGACAAAGCTGACATTGCGCGTGAACAGTCTGCACACGGAGCGCAGGCGGCAAACCGGGCGACTCGCTTCCCTTGGAACAGCGCTGGTGCTGCGCAAAATTGGAAGATTTGAATCAAGCCAAATAATTGTGACGCCCGTTACCAAGGTCAATCGACATTTGGCAATCCACTGCCGCCACCTGCAGCAGAGAGCTTGCAGGAGCGAGCCCCCTTAGAACTTGCGCACCTCAATGCCGTTCTTCTGCAGCGCATAGCCCATTTGCCGCGGCGAAATCTTCAGCAGGCGTGCCGCCTTGGCCTGGACCCAACCGCAGCGCTCCATGGCCCAGATCAAACGCTCGCGCTCGCCCTCGGGCTTGCCATCGGTGTCCACGGCCGCCACCTCGGCGGCATCGGCATCGGCGGCGGACAAGGGGATTTCACTATCGGAAAAATCGGCATGGGCGGACGAAGCCGCAGGCGTTGATGCCGACAGGGGCGCAGGCATGGTGGGCGCTGCGCCAGGGGGGGCAGCATGCGGCGGCGAGGCCATGGGAACCTCCACCACCGGAATCTCGGTGATGCGCGTGGGGGTGACCGCGTCCTCGCGTTCGATGTGGTGCAGCACCTGGGTCAGGCAGCGATTTTCCTTGCAGGGAAACGCCAGGTCGTTGATCACATCGCCCTGCGCCATGGTGGCGGTGCGCTCCACGCAGTTTTCCAGTTCGCGCACATTGCCCGGCCAGTAGCAGCTGGAGAGCACCCGCATGGCGCCGGGACTGAACTGCGCCTTGCGCACATTCTCGCGGTTGAAGCGTTCCAGAAAGTGTTGCGCCATGGCGGGGATGTCTTCACGGCGCTCACGCAGCGGCGGCAACTGGATATTGACCACGTTGATACGGTAATACAAATCAGCGCGGAATTCGCCGACCTTAACCATGCGCTCCAGGTTGCGGTTGGTGGCCAGAATCAGGCGCACATCGACCTTGACCGGGGTGCTGCCGCCCACCCGCTCAAACTCGCGCTCCTGCAGCACACGCAAAAGCTTGGCCTGGAAGGACATGGAGATTTCACCAATTTCGTCCAGAAACAGCGTGCCGCCATGGGCCAGCTCAAAGCGCCCTTTGCGTGTGGCCTGCGCGCCAGTAAAAGCGCCCTTCTCGTGGCCAAACAATTCGCTCTCCAGCAGTGACTCGGACAGGGCCGCGCAATTGACGCTAACAAAGATCTCGCTCTTGCGCGTGGACAGGTTGTGCAGCGCGCGCGCAATCACTTCCTTGCCGGTACCGCTTTCGCCGCGCAGCAGCACCGTGGTGCGGGTGGGTGCCACCTTGTGCACTTGGGCAAACACGTCCTGCATGGGGGTGGATGTGCCAACCACCTGAGGCAACTGTTTGCCCGGTTTGGCCAGGCCCTTTTGCATGCGCCGCACCTCGTCTTGCAGACTGTCATGTGCGTTGCTCACCGTGCGGTGCAAGAGCAGGGCCTGGCCCATCAATGTGGCCACCATTTTGAGCAATTGCAGGTCATTGGCGAAGCCGCGCTTCTCTTCGGGGTTCAGGCAGTCCACCGCCAGCACGCCAATGGTGTGGCGGTCGGCGCGTATCGGCGTTACCATCATCGCCACCGGCACACCGGGGCTTTGGTCGGCGCCACCGGTGCGATTCAAAAACAGCGGCTCGGCGCGCACATCGGGCACCAGCACCTGGATGCCATTGGTAAACACACGACCCACAATGCCCTCGTTGGATTGGAACTGCAGGCGCTGCTGCTCTTCGCGCGTCAGCCCCACGGCGCACATACCGCCCAGACGGCCATCGCCTTCGTTGAGCACAACGAAGGCGCGCCGCCAGTCAAACGCGTGCAATAAATAATTAAGCGCTTCGCGGAGTGTCTTGCTGACATCCAGCGACGTGGCCAGCGTCTTGCTGACTTCGTAGATCGCGTTGAGCTCGCGGCGGGATTCGATGACCTGGGCGTTCACCATGAGGAGCTCCGGTTGATAAGAGGGGGCACACGCGGGCGCCTTGGTTTTGTGAGATGCAAGAAACGCGCCCAAATTCGTCCGGATTCCGCCAAACGCCAGAACAAGGCGCTTCGCGACAAACAAGACAAGAATCTGCACGCAACGCTACGTTTCACATACAAAAACAACAAACCTTCCGTGCAAACCGCGTATTTCCGGCCTGCAAGCCATGGCACCAATATTGCGGATTGACAGGTGTCCACCACTTCACCAGGAACGCACCATGCCGGACTCCAGCACCATAAAAGTACCTGCGCGCAGCGCCCTGCCGGTGTATCTGGACTACGCCGCCACCACGCCGGTGGACCGGCGCGTAGCCGGCAAGATGATTCCGTATTTGACCGACTTCTATGGCAACCCCGCCAGCCGCTCGCACGCCTATGGCTGGGCCGCCGACGAGGCAGTTGAGCTGGCACGCGAACAAGTCTGCGCCCTGATTGGTGCCGACCCGCGCGAAATCGTCTGGACCAGCGGCGCCACCGAATCCAACAACCTGGCCATCAAGGGCGCAGCGCATTTTTATAAGTCCAAGGGCAAGCATCTGGTGACCTTGGCCACCGAGCACAAGGCGGTTTTGGACAGCATGCGCGAACTGGAGCGCGAAGGATTTGAGGTGACGGTGCTGCCCGTGCTGCCCAGCGGCCTGCTGGACCTGGATTTATTTGCCGCCACATTGCGGGCCGACACGCTGCTGGCTTCCGTGATGTTCGTCAACAACGAAACCGGCGTCATCCAGGATGTGGCCGCCATAGGCGCCATCTGCCGCGCCAAGGGCGTGCTGTTCCATGTGGACGCGGCCCAGGCCGCCGGCAAGGTGGCTATCGATATGGAGACGCTGCCCATTGATATGCTGTCTTTGTCGGCACACAAAATATACGGCCCCAAAGGCATTGGCGCACTCTATGTGCGCCGCAAGCCACGTGTGCGGATTGAAGCGCAAATGCACGGTGGCGGCCACGAGCGCGGCATGCGCTCAGGGACCTTGGCCACCCACCAGATCGTCGGCATGGGCGAGGCCTTTTGGCTGGCGCGCAAATGCATGGCCAGCGACAACCAGCGTATCGCCGCGCTGCGCCACCGCCTGTGGGCTGGCCTCTCCAAGATGGACGAGGTAGTGCTCAACGGCGACGAGAAGCACCGCGCCGTGCACTATCTGAATGCCAGCTTTAACTATGTAGAGGGCGAGTCGCTGCTGATGGGCATCAAGGGCGTGGCCGTGTCGTCCGGCTCGGCCTGCACCTCGGCCAGCCTGGAGCCCAGCTATGTGCTGCGCGCCATGGGCCGTAGCGACGAGTTGGCGCATAGCTCGGTGCGATTCTCCATTGGCCGCTTCACGACGGCAGAAGACATTGACTTCACGATTGCACAGGTCACCGAAGTGGTGGCGCGCCTGCGCGCCATGAGCCCGCTGTGGGACATGGTGCAGGCCGGTGTCGACCTCAGCACGATTCAATGGTCTGAACACTGATCCCCTTCTTTTTCAAATCTGGAGAACCACCATGGCATATAGCGACAAGGTCGTAGACCACTACGAAAACCCCCGCAACGTCGGTGCCTTTGATGCGGCCGGTGACGACATCGGCACCGGCATGGTGGGCGCACCGGCCTGCGGCGATGTGATGCGCCTGCAGATCCGCGTCAACGCCGACGGCGTGATCGAGGACGCCAAGTTCAAGACCTACGGTTGCGGCTCGGCGATTGCGTCGAGTTCGCTGGTGACCGAATGGGTGCGCGGCCGCACGCTGGACGAAGCCCTGACCATCAAGAACGCCGACATCGCCGAAGAGCTGGCCCTACCGCCCGTGAAGATCCACTGCTCCATCCTGGCCGAAGACGCCATCAAGGCCGCAGTGGCCGACTTCCGCTCGCGCCATCCGGCACCTGGTGGCGGCACCCTAGTTTCCGAACAGCTGGCCTGCGCTTCCAGCAAGCCCTGAACGTATTTCCCAAACACACCCACCGCACACATCCAAGGAGTCACCATGCAAGCAGCCACCAGCGTTGAAGTCAGCAGCCAGCCCATGGCCATGCCCGGCCAACTGGAATTCACCCCAACTGCTGCCGCCAAGGTGGCCGAGCTGATCATTGAAGAGGGCAACCCCGAGCTCAAGCTGCGCCTGTACGTGACGGGCGGCGGTTGCTCCGGCTTCTCCTACGGCTTTGCCTTTGACGACGTCGCCGCTGAAGACGACACCATGATCATGACCGAGGGCGTAGCCCTGGTGGTGGACGCCATGAGCCTGCAATACGTGCTGGGCGCACGCGTGGATTTTGAAGACGGCCTGGAAGGCTCGCGCTTTGTCATCCACAACCCCAACGCCCAGACCACCTGCGGCTGCGGCAGTTCGTTCTCGGTGTAAGGAGACAGAAAACATGAACCCCCACGCTCACCATTTCATGTATTCGCTGCCCCCCGAGGGGGCGCATGCCTCCTTTGAGGCGGCTCGGCAGGAGGCATGACATGTCTGTTTCCCTGACCCCTGCGGCCGTACGCCATGTGAAGAAGTCGCTGGCTAAGCGCGGCAGCGGCATTGGCCTGCGCCTGGCCGTAAAAACCAGTGGTTGCAACGGCTTTGCCTACGCGCTGGAGTTTGTCGACTCCGCCAACCCCGAAGACGAATGCTTCGATTCCCTGGGCGTGACGGTGGTGGTGGACCCGCGCAGCCTGGGCATGCTGGACGGCACCGAGCTGGACTTTGTGCGCGAAGGCCTGAACGAGGGCTTCAAGTTCAACAACCCCAACGCGAAAGCAAACTGCGGGTGCGGCGAAAGTTTCGCTGTATAAAAAATGGCACTTCTCCAGATTTCGGAACCGGGTCAGAGCGCTGCGCCGCACCAGCATCGGCTGGCGGCGGGGATTGATCTGGGGACTACCAATTCGCTGATCGCCACGGTACAGAGCGCGGTAGCGCGGGCGCTGCCGGATGAGCATGGCGCGATGCTGCTGCCGTCTGTGGTGCGCTACCTGCCGGGCAACGGCATTGTGGTGGGGCGGGAAGCCCAGCAAGCCCAAGCGGACGATCCGGAGAACACCATTGTGTCGGTCAAGCGCTTCATGGGTCGCAGCCTGGCAGACGTGAAAGTGGCCGCTGGCCTGCCCTACCAATTTACCGATGGTGCCGGCATGCTCGGCATCAGCACCATCTGCGGCGAACGCTCACCCGTGCAGGTGTCGGCCGAGATTCTGGCGGCCCTGCGCGAGCGCGCCGAAGTATCACTCGGCGGCCCGCTGGCCGGCGTGGTGATCACAGTGCCAGCCTACTTTGATGACGCCCAGCGCCAAGCCACCAAGGACGCCGCGCGCCTGGCCGGCCTGACTGTCTTGCGCCTATTGAACGAACCCACCGCAGCGGCGATTGCCTACGGCCTGGACAAGGCCGCCGAAGGCACGTTTGCGATTTACGACCTAGGCGGCGGCACCTTTGACATCTCCATCCTGCGCCTTACCAAGGGTGTGTTTGAAGTGTTGGCCACCGGCGGCGACTCGGCCCTGGGTGGCGATGATTTTGACCACGCCATTGCCGAATGGTTTTGCACACAACATAGCATTGAAGGTCTGGCAGCCCTGGCACCCGGCGCCCAGCGCACCTTGTTGGCAGCCGCGCGTGCGGCCAAGGAAACGCTGTCGGTTCACGATACCGCCGCCGTGTCGCTCACCAGCGCCGACGACAAGACGCAACAGGCGATCCTGTCACGCAGCCAGTTCACAGAACTCACCGCGTCTCTCATCGACCGCACCATCCGGGCCACCAAGCGCGCGCTGCGCGATGCGCAACTGATCGTGGACGACATCACCGGCGTGGTGCTGGTTGGTGGATCCACCCGCATGCCGGTGGCACGCGAGGCGGTGCGCGCCTTCTTCGACCGCGAGCCGCTGGTGGACATTGACCCGGACCAGGTGGTGGCGATTGGCGCCGCACTTCAGGCCAACATTCTGGCTGGCAACGGCAGTGCGGATGACGACTGGCTCTTACTGGACGTCTGCCCGCTATCGCTCGGCATCGAGACCATGGGCGGCCTGGTGGAAAAAATCATTCCGCGCAACAGCACGCTGCCGGTAGCCCGCGCCCAGGAATTCACCACCTTTAAAGATGGCCAGACCGCCATGTCGCTGCACGTGGTGCAGGGCGAGCGCGAATCAGTGGCGCATTGCCGCTCGCTGGCGCGCTTCGATCTGCGCGGTATTCCGCCGGCTGTGGCCGGTTCGGTGCATATCCGCGTCAGCTTCCAGATCGATGCGGATGGTTTGCTGTCGGTCACGGCGCGCGAACAGGCCAGTGGCATTGAGGCGCATATCGAGGTCAAGCCGACGTATGGCCTGGCCGACACGCAGATCTCCGCCATGCTGAAGGATGCGATTGGCTCCTCGAAGGAAGACATGGCCTTGCGCTCGCTGCGTGAAGCGCAGGTGGATGCACGGCGACTGCTCGACGCCACCGAGGCCGCGTTGGCTGCGGATGCGGCGCTGCTGTCGGAATTCGATCTAAAAGCCATTCGCCAGGCCATGTTCGCCTTGGGCGACACGTTGGAAACCGAAGCGGCGGTCGAGCAGGTGCGCGTCGCCAGCGCCGTGCTGGGTGCTGCCACCGACGGCTTTGCCGCGCAGCGCATGAACGCCTCCATCAGCAAAGCCCTGTCCGGCCGCACCATGGACAGTCTGGCCTGACGCCTTTTTCAACATCCCCACGCCATGCCCATCATCCATTTGCTGCCCCATCCCGATCTCTGCCCCGAGGCGCGCAGCCTGGAAGTCAAGCGCGGCGCTTCGCTGTGCGCAGCCCTGCTGAAGCACGGTGTGGCGATCGAGCACGCCTGCGAGATGGTGGCGGCATGCTCCACCTGCCATGTGTATGTGCGCGAGGGAGCTTCTTCGTTGGCGGAGCCAGATGATGAAGAGAACGACCAGCTCGACAACGCCTGGGGATTACAACCATCCTCGCGTCTGGCCTGTTGCGTGAAAGTGAAGGATGTGGACATCACGATTGAGTTTCCGAAGCACACGCGCAATCACGCGCGGGAACATTAACTTCCTCAAATCCTTAAGTCCTTTGAGTCACTTCCGGGCTCTGTTATCTCTGGCCTCAGGCCGCTGTGGCACTCACCGCCGTCCGTGTCCCCCGCCCGCTTAAGCGGGCTCCTCCTTTACCTACCGGCGGCAAGCGCCACACCGTCCTGAGTCTGCCAACCTTGTAGGTACGCGAAGGCATTCAGTCATTGCACGCAAACGTGTGGCAAGAAGTGGGCCGAATGCATTGGCATTCGGTATTCATCTGTCGAGTACCACGTTACAGGATGCCGAGGGCAGTGGGGTGGTCGGTTCCGGTAGGTAAAGGAGGAGGCCGAAGGCCGGGGGACACGGACGGAACCGTCTGCCCCGCTGGCGCCGGCGTACACCACGCTGCGTTAGGGCCACTGCGCACCAACAGCGCAGGCTGCCGAGGGCAGTGGGGTGGATGTTTCCGGTAGGTAAAGGAGGAGCCCGCAGGGCGGGGGACACGGACGGAAACATCTACCCCGCTGACCTCGGCGTACACAAACTACTGCCCCCAAAGAAGCACTGTCTGAAACAAAACATTCCCGACACAGCACAGAGCAGCAAGAGAGAAAAGCGTAGCGTTTGAGGGCAAAAACGCCTGGCACACAGCTTGCAATGAGCTAGTCAAACGACGCTCACCATGACACCCAAGCTCATCATCAACGACACCACCCTGCGCGACGGCGAACAGACCGCCGGGGTAGCGTTTACCGTGGCTGAGAAATGCGCGATTGCTTCGGCCTTGTCCCAAGCCGGTGTGCCGGAAATGGAAATTGGCATCCCGGCCATGGGCGTGGAAGAGATCGACTGCATCAACACTATTGCCGACCTGCACCTGCCCTGCGCACTGATGGTCTGGGGCCGCCTCACGGATGGCGACCTGGCGAGCGCACTGCAATGCAACGCCGACATCGTGCATCTTTCCATCCCCGTGTCCGACATCCATCTGCGCCACAAATTGCGCCAATCACGTGAGTGGGTGCTGGAGCAGGTGACGCGCGTCATCACAAAAGCCGTGCGCAGCGGCCGCCGAATTTCGCTGGGCGCAGAAGACGCCTCGCGTGCCGACGCCACGTTCCTGGCCGAAGTAGCGCAGCGCGCCGAAGAATGCGGCGCCAGCCGCATCCGCTTTGCCGACACATTGGGCGTGCTGGACCCCTTCACCACTTTTGAGGCAGTGGCGCGGCTGCGCGATGCAGTGGAGATGGATATTGAAATCCACACCCACAACGACATGGGCCTGGCCACGGCCAACACCCTGGCCGCGCTGCGCGCCGGTGCCACGCATGCCAATACCACCGTCAACGGCCTGGGCGAGCGCGCCGGCAACGCGGCACTGGAGGAAGTGGTGATGGCCGTGCGCCACCTGCACCATGCCGAGACCGGGGTCGACACACAAGCTTTAGTGCCGATTTCGCATCTTGTGGCCAAGGCCTCCGGGCGCGCCGTGGCCTTCAACAAAAGCATCGTCGGCTCGGCGGTTTTCACGCACGAGTCCGGCATCCATATCGACGGCCTGATGAAGAACGCCGCGACCTACGAAAGCTTTGACCCGTCGGAACTGGGCCGCTCGCGCAGCACCGTGCTGGGCAAACATTCGGGCTCGCAAGCCGTGCGCCAGGCCTATGCGCTCTTGGGCGTGGTGCTGGATGACGATGCGTTGGTCGGCCGCTTGCTAGCACGCATTCGCGAGCACGCCATGCGCGTCAAACAGGAAGCCACGGCCGATGAGCTGCGCAGCTTCTTGTTCGCCTCCGTCGAATTACCCACCCCCCGCACCGGCGGGCACGCGCTATGAGCAGCTGGTGGTCCCTGCTGGTCAGCGACGTGCACTGCGTGCTGCAGCGCGACCCGGCCGCCCGCAACCTGCTCGAAGCCTGGACCATCTACCCCGGCGTGCATGCCATCGCCCACCACCGCATCGCCCATGCGCTGTGGACGCGCGGCTGGCGCTATCTGCCACGCTGGATTTCGTTTGTGTCGCGCTGCGTCACGCAGGTCGACATCCACCCCGGTGCGCGCATTGGCGCACGCTTCTTTATCGACCACGGCAATGGCGTGGTGGTCGGTGCCGGCGCAAAAATTCTAGGCCCGATCCGCGTGGGTGACCGCGCCTGCATTGCTGCCAACTCGGTGGTGATCGAAGCCGTTCCCGCCGACGCCACCGTGGTCGGCATTCCCGGCCGTGTGGTCGCACCCCAGCGCAATACAACACACGGCTTTGACCTGGACCACCACCTGATTCCGGACCCGGTCGGCAAGGCGATTGCATGCCTGCTGGACCGCGTGGCGCTGCTGGAACGTACGCACCTGGCCGCCAGCGAGACCAACTGCGCCACCTGCGATGACGCCTGCGTCGAACCGATTTTTTCCCGTCCTGCCTACCCCTCCGCTCTTCAACCCTCCCACAGCGCCCACCTGGAGTAACACGCCATGGAAACCTTTCTTCTCAAACTCAAGGAGCTGTCCTCCGCCGAGGACTTCCTGCAGTACTTCGGCGTGCCCTTTGAACAGGATGTGGTCAACGTGAGCCGGCTGCACATCCTCAAGCGCTTTTTCCAGTACATCCGCCAGGCCAATCTGCTTTCCAGCGGCAACGAGCTGGAGCTCTACACGGCCTACCGCGAACAGCTGGTCAAGGCCTATGCAGACTTTGTGAAATCCACCCCGGCGCAGGAAAAAGTCTTCAAGGTGTTTCAGGACACGGCCGGCCGCCAGCATGTGTCCATCGACAACTTGCGCGCCTCCATGACCCAGCGCATGGCCGCCTGACAGCACTTCAAGACGCTCAACCGAAAGATCACCATGCACATCGTTGTCTGTATCAAGCAGGTGCCGGACTCGGCGCAAATCCGCGTCCACCCGGTCACCAACACCATCATGCGACAGGGCGTGCCGGCCATCGTCAACCCCTATGACCTGTTCTCGCTGGAGGAAGCCCTGCGCCTCAAGGACAAGTTTGGCGGACGGGTCACCATGCTGTGCATGGGCCCGCCGCAGGCTGAAGAGGCGCTGCGCAAGTGCATCAGCTTTGGGGCCGATGACGCCGTGCTGGTAACCGACCGCGCCTTTGCCGGTGCCGACACCTTGGCCACGTCCTATGCGCTGGCCGCCGGTGTGCGCCAGATCGCCAAGGAGCAGGCAGTCGACATCGTGTTCACCGGCAAGCAGACAATTGACGGCGACACCGCGCAGGTCGGCCCCGGCATTGCCAAACGCATGGGCCTGCAGCTGCTGACCTACGTGTCGCGCATTGTGGAGACCGATCTGGAGGCCCGCACCATCACCGTGGAGCGCCGTGCCGAGGGCGGTGTGCAGGTGCTCAAGACCAGCCTGCCGGTTCTCATCACCATGCTGGAAAACACCAACGAGATGCGCTTTGCCGCCCTGCCCGCCATGATCCACGCCGCCGCCTACCCGGTGCGCAAATGGAGCAAGGAGCAGGCTGGTATTGAAGACCTGAGCAAGATCGGCCTGAAGGGTTCGCCCACGGTGGTGAGCAAGGTGTTCGGGCCCACGCCACGCACCGAGAAGGTCGAGATGCTGGACCTGGAAACCAGCAACCTGCGCGATGTGTCGCTCAACCTGATCCAGAAAATTTTCACCCGCCATCCGACTTTGGAAGCCGACCTCTTGATGAAGGAAACAGCATGAGCCAAGCACCTGCCCCCGCCGCACCGGCGCGCCCCACCGCCGGCCGTGGCCGCAATCTGGAACTGTCGGAAGAACTCAAGGCCTACAAGGGCGTCTGGGTCTTTATCGAGCATGACCGTGGCCATGTGCACAGCGTGTCCTGGGAGCTGGTTGGCGAAGCGCGCAAGCTGGCCGACCAGCTCGGTTGCCCGGTCAGCGCGATCATTTTGGGCGGGGCCGATGAAGGCCTGGAGAAGTTCGCGGCGGAAGCCTTCAGCTTTGGTGCCGACCACGCCTACCTGATGCAGGACCCGGTCTTGAAGGGCTACCGCAACGAACCCTTCACCAAGGGCCTGACCGATCTGGTCAACAAGTACAAGCCGGAAATTCTGCTGCTGGGCGCAACGTCCCAGGGCCGCGATCTGGCAGGCTCGGTGGCCACCACCTTGCTCACCGGCCTCACCGCCGACTGCACCGAGTTGCGCATCGACCCCAACACCAAGGCCTTGGCTGCCACGCGCCCGACCTTTGGCGGCTCGCTCTACTGCACCATCATGACCCTGGCCTACCGGCCGCAAATGGCCACGGTGCGCCCGCGGGTGATGGAGATGCCGCGCGCCGACGCCACGCGCACCGGAACCAGCAGCTACGACACCCTGGGCCTGGTGGAAACGCAGATCGTCACCAAGCTCTTGGACTTCATTGCCGACGCCCACAGCAACAAGATCAACCTGCCCTACGCCGATGTGATTGTCAGCGGCGGCAAGGGCATGAAGACACCGGAGAACTTCAAACTGGTGTTCGAGCTGGCCCGCGTTCTGGGTGGCGAAGTGGGTGCCACCCGCCCCTGCGTACAGGCCGGCTGGGTGGAGGCGGATCGCCAGGTCGGGCAGACCGGCAAGACCGTGCGGCCCAAGCTGTACATTGCCGCCGGCATCTCCGGCGCGGTGCAGCACCGGGTGGGCTGCGAGGCGGCCGACGTGATCGTCGCTATCAACACCGATGTCAACGCGCCCATCTTTGACTTTGCGCACTACGGCATTGTGGGCAACGCCATGCAGGTGCTGCCCGCGCTGACGCAAGCCTTTGCCGCCCACTTGGCACTGCGCATGCGCCAAGTGGCCTAAAAAGTAACAGGAGAACGCGATGAAAAAACCATCCCAATTCGACGCCATCGTCGTCGGCGCCGGCCCCTCGGGCAACGCCTGCGCCTACACATTGGCCCGGGCCGGCCTGAAGGTGCTGCAGATTGAACGCGGCGAATATCCCGGTAGCAAGAATGTGCAGGGCGCCATCCTTTACGCCAAGGCGCTGGAGGAGATCATCCCCGACTTCCGCGACGACGCGCCGCTGGAGCGCCACATCATTGAGCAGCGCATGTGGGTGCTGGACGACAACTCCTTTGTCGGCACGCACATCCGCAGTGAGGAATACAACAAGCCGCCTTACAACCGTTACACGATTCTGCGGGCGCAATTTGACAAATGGTTCAGCTCCAAGGTGCGCGAAGCCGGTGCGCTCTTAATCTGCGAGACCACGGTGAGCGAGCTGATCATGGACGGCGACCAAGTGGTGGGTGTGCAGACCGACCGCGTCAACGGCGATGTCTATGCCGACATCGTGATCCTGGCCGACGGTGTCAATTCCACGCTGGCGCGCAAGGCCGGTTTCCACGGCGAAATCCCGGCCGGCAACGTGGCCCTGGCGGTCAAAGAAGTGCTGTTCATGCCCGAGGACACGATTCGCCAGCGCTTCAACATCGGCGAAGAATCTGGCGTGGTGATCGAGATGGTGGGCCGCATCACCGACGGCATGATGGGCACAGGGTTTTTGTACACCAACAAGGAATCCATCGCCATTGGCGTGGGCTGCATGTTGAGCGACTTCAAGGCGAATCCGAACAAGACCACGCCCTACGCGCTGTTGGAACAGATGAAGCGTCACCCTTCCATTGCCCCGCTGATCGAGGGCGGAGAGATGAAGGAATATACCGCCCACCTGATTCCCGAAGGCGGCTTCCACGCCATCCCGCAGATCTACGGCAACGGCTGGATGATCGTCGGCGACTCCGGCGGCTTTGTGAACGCGGTGCACCGCGAAGGCTCGAATCTGGCCATGACCACCGGTCGTCTGGCGGCCGAAACGGCGATTGCCGCCAAGGCTGCCGGCAAGGGTTTCAAGGCTGCTGCACTGGCCGGCTACAAGAAGGCGCTGGACGAGAGCTTTGTGATGAAAGACCTGTACAAATACCGCGACATGCCGGCCGTGCTGCACAAGAACCCGCAGTTCTTCACCAGCTACCCCGACATGCTGGCCCAGGCCGCGCGCACCATGATCACCGTGGACGGTGTGGACAAGAAAACGAAGGAGCGCGCCATCTTTGCGAACTTCCGTCAAACCCGCAAGCTCACCGGCCTGGTGGGTGACGCCTTTAAACTCTGGAAGGCCATACGATGAACGCCATTGTTGTGAATGTGGAAGACAAGCTCTTCCAGAACCGCTACCGGGTGGACGCGGGCCGGCCGCACATCAAGATCAAGGATGCCGACACCTGCACCAATATCTGCGTGGCCAAGAGCTGCACCTATGTCTGCCCGGCTTCCTGCTACAAGACCGAAGGCAACGGCAGCGTCACCCTGATCACCGACGGCTGCCTGGAGTGCGGCAGCTGCCGCATCATCTGCAGCGAACACAGCAACGTGAACTGGGAATATCCGCGCGGCGGGCACGGAATTTTGTTCAAGTTCGGTTAGACCAAAGGGCAGGGTGGGGCGGTACAGGACCATTTCCACGGTGGTGGCTCATCTGTCCGTCGGACCTGCTCCGATTGTCAGCTTTGCGGCACCCAACATCAAGACGATGAGTTCCGCTTAGGGCACGATCCCGACGGCCATCAACGGCTGCTGAATCGGGTTGAACTGGGCAACCGGAAAGCCGACTGTCGGGAGCACCCAAACAGCCCTATGCTGGCATTACGGACTCAGGTAAGGATGAGTGCCATCTACCGACAATCCGGATACCCTAAACAACAATTGTTCAGCTGGCCCGAATCCGGTTGATCAACTGCGTCGTCGAGTAACCGGCAACAAAGGGCAGGGCCAACGCGTGTCCGCCCCAGCTCTCGACCAACTGGGTCTCGGCCAGCTTGGACATGTCGTAGTCGCCACCCTTGACCAGAATGTCGGGCCGGATCTCGCCAATCAACTGCAGCGGCGTGTCCTCGTCAAACCAGGTCACCAGACTCACCGCCTCCTGCGAGGCCATGACGATGGCGCGGTCGGCATCCTTGTTGAGCGGCCGGTCATCGCCCTTGCCCAGGCGCTTGACCGAGGCATCGGTGTTGAGCGCCACGATCAGGCTGCCACCCAGGGCACGCGCCTGCGCCAGATACACCACATGGCCACGGTGCAGCACATCAAACACGCCATTGGTAAACACCCAGGGCCGGGGCAGGGTCTGAAGGGCTTCCAGCAAATCGGTGCGGGGGTGAATTTTGTGCAGAAAGGCGGGGGAGCGGTCTTGGGCTTGCATGGCGTGGATGCTATCAGCGAAACCGGCCCCCACGCTTCGCTTCGCACTGCCCCACTTATGCCCGGCTATTCCCAGCCTCTGCCGGATATTGAAAGGCATAATCTTTTGGCGCATGAATCTCATTCCCATAGAAATCGACTCGATCCGCATTGGATACCCGCTTCCCTGTGACCTGGTCGACAAGGATGGGGTACTGCTGGCAAAAAAATCGTTTGTCGTGGCTTCCAAAAACGATCTTGTCCACTTCCACCAGCGCAGTGGTGGCCTGTTTATCGACGGTCTGGACGCCGAAGCCCTGCAAAAGGCCTACTTCGACCAGTTGCAGACCATGATGCGCAAGGACAAATCCATAGGCGAAATTGCCGATTCCAAGCTGCTGGTACACAACTCCGTCAAGCGCCTGGTGGTGGAGAATGACAAAGTAGACTGGCGCGATTTGCAGGTGCAGGCCAACTATCTGCTGCGCGACCCGCAACGGGAATCCTTTGCCCAGCGGCTGGAACACATTCACCAGTGCCTGAACAAGGAGTCGCTACGCAACCCCAATGGCGTGTTGTTTGCGCTGATCCAGCTCTCGGCCACCGAGACCACGATGTACAGCGCCACCCACGCCATGCTGGTCAGCGTGATCTGCGGTCTGGCCGCGCGCGAGGTGCTGAACTGGCCCGAGCCGGTGGACCTGTTGCTGCGCAAGGCGGCGCTGACCATGAATATCGCCATGACGGATCTGCAGGACCGCCTGACCTCGCAAAAGCGCCCGCCCGATCCCGATCAGCTGGAACAAATCGAAAGCCATGCACCGCGTGCGGTGGAACTGCTGCAGTCCCTGGGCGTCAGCGACGCCATGTGGCTGGAGACGGTGGCGGCCCACCATACGGTCGCCCCCGGGCCCTTGCGCAGCAAGACCCCGTCACAGCGCCTGGCACGCCTAATCCAGCGCGCCGACATGTTTGCTGCCCGCCTGTCCCCGCGCATGACGCGCCCACCGGTAACGCCTGCGGTAGCCATGCAGGCCTGTTACTTTGACGAAAACAAGCAGGTGGACGAAGCCGGGGCGGCGCTGATCAAGGCGGTGGGCATTTACCAGCCCGGCGCCTATGTGCGACTGGCCTCGGAAGAAGTGGCCGTGGTGGTGCGCCGTGGCGCCAACACCAGCACGCCACGTGTGGCGGTGGTGCTTAACCGCAGTGGCATGGCCACGGCCGAGCATGCGGTACGCGACACCAGCAACAAGGACTACAAGGTCGTGGCCAGCGTGCCGCACAGCGAGGTCAAGGTGCAAATCAAGCTCGAGCGACTGCTGCCCCTGACCGTGGGCTCCGACCGCTCCTGGTAGCTCGCCGACATAGCTCGGCCATCAGGCCTTTTCCAAGCCTCCGGCCGGCTCCTAGCCTGGACAGCCGCGCCCGGGGCAAGCAATACCCCTAGAGTTCGAGTGGTTTATATACCGATTAAATCACTTTATTACTGTTCAGTCACAAAATGATCCGAACATTCAAAACACCATGAAAATTGCCATCATCGGTTCCGGCATCTCCGGACTTGCCGCCGCCCACCGCCTGCGTACTCAGGCCGAGCTGACTCTGTTCGAGGCGGGAGACTACTTTGGTGGCCACACACACACAGTGGATGTGACATTGCCCGGTGCGGCCGGTGCAGTGACGCATGGCGTGGACACCGGCTTTTTGGTGTTCAACGAGCGCACCTATCCCAAGCTGATTGCGCTGTTTGCCGAACTCGGCGTCGCCACGGCCAAGTCCGATATGTCGTTCTCGGTGCAGGTGCCCCAGGCCGGCGCCGCATTGGAATGGAGCGGCTCCTCGCTCAACACCGTGTTTGCCCAGCGCCGCAACCTGTTCAATCCACGCTTTTTGAAGATGCTGGGCGAGGTGCTGCGCTTCAATGCCTTGGCCACGCGCATTGCCGAAAGTGGCAGCGACATCGAACTGCTGCAGCCGCTCTCGGCATTTCTGGAACAGCACGCTTTTTCCAGCGTGTTTCGCGACTGGTATTTCCTGCCCATGCTGGCCTGCATCTGGAGTTGTCCAACCGACCAGATGCTGCAGTTCCCGGTCTCCACCATGATCCGCTTTTGCCACAACCATGGCCTGATCCAGGTGACCAATCGGCCGCAATGGTGGACGGTGTCCGGTGGTGCACGCCATTACGTGGAAAAAATCATCGCCGGCATAGCCGACAAACGCCTGAACTCCGCGGTGACCGGCATACGCCGCGATTCCCACGGAGTCTGGATCGTCTCGCGCGGCCAACTCGAGCGCTTTGACCGGGTAGTGCTGGCCTGCCATTCGGACCAGGCGCTCAAGCTGCTGTCGGACGCCAGTCCGGCCGAGCAGCAGACCCTGGGCGCCATTCGCTACCAACCCAATCGCGCCATACTGCACACCGACACCACGGTTCTGCCCGAAAAACGCCGCGCCTGGGCGGCATGGAACTACGAGCGCGCCACCGACCCCACGCAGCAGCAGTCACAAGTCTGCCTGCACTACCTGCTCAACCTGCTGCAGCCCCTGCCATTTTCGCAAAGCGTGCTGGTGTCGCTGAACCCGGTGCGGGAGATCGCGGCTCAGCATGTGCTTGGCAGCTACTCCTACGACCACCCGGTGTTTGACCTGGCCGCCATCCAGGCACAAAGCCAGGTTCCCGCACTGCAGGGTCAGCGAGGAACCTATTTTTGCGGCGCCTGGACCGGCTACGGTTTCCACGAAGACGGACTGGCCTCCGGACTGGATGTGGCGCGGCGCATTTCCCAAACGCTGGCGCTGCCTGAGCAGCTGAGAGCGTGAGCATGCCCCATGACGGAAAGCCGGAAAGCCGCGCCCTGATCGGCTTTGGCCAGGTGCGGCACCGGCGTCTCAAGCCGGTGCTCCATGCCTTTGTCTATGGCAGCTACTTCCTGTTGCTGCCCTTGCGCAGCCTAGAGAAAAACGGCCCCGGCGCACTGGCGCTCAACCGTCGCGCAGCACTCAGCTTTTTTGATGCCGACCATGGCGACGGCCGCGGTCCGGAGCAGGGCGGTGCGCTGGCCTGGCTGGATGGGCTGCTGCAGGCCCAAGGCATTCTGGACGCTACGGGCGAGGTCTGGCTGCATACCTATCCACGCGTGTTGGGCTTTGCATTCAAGCCGGTCAGTTTTTGGTACTGCCATGGCGCAGATGGCAGCCTACGGGCCATCGTGGTCGAGGTCAACAACACCTTCGGCCAACGCCACTGCTACCTGCTGGACAGCCCCGCCTATGGCCGCGAGCTGCGTGCCGACAAGGTGTTTTCTGTATCCCCTTTTTGCCAGATCGAGGGCAGCTACCGCTTCCGCTTCATGCTCACTGCGGACCTACGCCACACAGTGGTGCGGATTGACTACGACGACGCGACGGGCCCGTTGCTGGAAACTAGCGTCAGCGGCAAGCTAGAGCCGCTGAGCGCCGCCAGCGTGCGGCGTGCCCTGTGGCACTACCCGGCCATGAGCTGGAACGTGCTGGCCCGCATCCATTGGCAGGCGCTCAAGCTGTGGCTTAAGCGCGTGCCGTTTTTCGGCAAGGGCGACATGCCCTCGGCCATTGTCAGCCGCTAGCGCCCCGCTTTTTTACGCCCACTCCATGCGCACAAACCCATGAACACCAACACCTTAGGTTCCCGATCCAGCGACGGATTTTCCCTGCCGCGCGGCACAGCGGCACGCACGGTTTTCAAACTGCTGCAAGGCCTGCGCCACGGCAGCTTGACGGTGCAACTGCCAGACGGCAGCATGCAGCGCTTTGGAGGCGATGCCCTGCCGCATGCCACGCTGACCCTCCACAACTGGAACGTATTTTCCGCCGCACTCAAGTCCGGCGACATCGGCTTTGCAGAAAGTTATATCGCCGGTGACTGGACCACGCCCAACCTGACCGAGCTGTTGCGCGTGCTGGTGAAGAACCGGGCCGAGGTGGAGGCTGTGATCTACGGCAGCTGGATCGGACGGCTTTTCTATCGCATCAAGCACCTGCTACACCGCAACACCCGCTCCAACAGCCAGAAAAACATCCACGCCCATTACGACCTGGGCAATGGCTTTTACCGACTGTGGCTGGATGAAACCATGAACTACTCCAGCGCCCTATTCAATGGGGACATGGCGCAAAGTATGGCGCAGGCGCAAAACGCCAAGGTGCGCCGGGCATTAACCCAAGCAGCCGTCAAACCCGGTGACCGCGTGCTGGAAATCGGCTGCGGCTGGGGCGCGCTGGCCGAGATGGCTAGCACCGAGATGAGCGCCCACATCACCGGCGTGACGCTTTCTACCGAGCAGTTGGCCTATGCACAGGCCCGCATGCAGCGCCTGGGCGTGGACCACATGGCTGAGCTTCGACTGCAGGATTACCGCGACATTGATGACGCACCCTTTGACGCCATCTGCTCCATCGAAATGGTGGAGGCCGTGGGCCGCGAATACTGGCCGACCTACTTTGGCGCGGTGTCCAAACTGCTCAAGCCGGGCGGTCGCGCCTGCATCCAAAGCATCGTGATCGACGACGCTTTTTACGAGCGCTACATCCACTCCACCGACTTTATCCAGCAGTACATCTTCCCCGGTGGCTGCCTGCCCTGCCCGCGCGTCTTCAAAGAGCAGGCCGAGGCCGCGGGCCTGGTGGTGGAAAACAGTCTGGCCTTTGGCCCCGATTACGCCGAAACCCTGAGGCGCTGGCGTGACCGTTTTCTGGCCGAGCGCAGCGCTGTGATGGCGGGCGGCTTTGATGAACGCTTTGTACGCATCTGGGAGTTCTACCTGGCCTACTGCGAAGCGGCGTTCGATGAGCGCAATATCGACGTGGTGCAGTACACGCTACGCAAACCGGCGCCCACGCATTGAACAGCATGCACGCCTCGCTTGGCAGCACAGAGGTCTTTGCTTGGCGTGACGGCTGGCGCTATGGCTTGATGGGCTTGCCGCTGGCCTTTGTCGCCCTGCCCCTGTATGTGATGCTGCCCAACCACTACGCGCTGCACTACGGCGTGCCGCTGGCCACACTGGGCGCGTTGCTTCTGGGTGCGCGCCTGTTTGACGCGCTGATTGATCCGCTGCTGGGGCGCTGGTGTGACCGCCTGTATGCCCGCGCAAGGCAGCAGGTGCTGGGCTGGGCGGCGCTGGCTGCTGGTGCGCTGGGACTCGGTTTTATCCTGCTGTTTTTCCCGCCGGTGCAGTCCGGCCCCTGGCTGCTGGTATGGGCCGTGGCGTGTCTGCTGCTGACCTATGCGGGCTTTAGCGCCGTGTCCATCTTGCACCAGTCCTGGGGCGCCCTGTTGGGCGGCGACGAGTTGCAGCGCGGGCGCGTGGTGGCCTGGCGCGAAGGCTTGGGCCTGCTGGGCGTGCTGCTGGCCTCCGTCGCCCCTGCGCTGCTGGGCCTGCAGGCCACCTGCGCCCTGTTTTTTGCGGCCCTGGCGCTGGGCTGGTGGGCCTGGAGTCATGCCATCCAGCCGCCACCACGCGCAGCCGCCACAGAACTTCACACGACTCCAGCCAAACCCGGCACGGGCCTGTGGCGGCCTTTTGCGAACCCAGCTTTTCGGACGCTGCTGGCGGTGTTTATGGTCAACGGCATTGCCAGCGCCATACCAGCTACTTTGATTCTATTTTTTGTGCAGGACCGGCTGCAGGCCACGGCCGCCCTGCAGCCGCTATTTCTAGGCAGCTACTTTTTGAGTGCGGCACTGTCCATTGCGCTCTGGCTCAAGCTGGTGGCACACATAGGCCTGGCGCGCACCTGGGGCCTGGGCATGCTGCTGGCGATTGCCGTGTTTGTGTTTGCCAGCCAGTTGGGTAGCGGCGACAGCGCCGCCTTTGTGCTGGTGTGTGCGCTCTCGGGAGTGGCCCTGGGTACCGATCTGGCCCTGCCCGCAGCCCTGCTGGCCGGCGCCATTGCAGCCAGCGGTGACCGCGGCCAGGCCGAGGGCGCCTACTTTGGCTGGTGGAACTTTGCCACCAAGCTCAATCTGGCCCTGGCCGCCGGTGTGGCCCTGCCCCTGCTGGACTGGCTGGGCTATGCGCCCGGCGTGCAAGACGCGTCCGCTCTGCAGACACTCACCAACGCCTATTGCCTGCTGCCCTGCGCCCTCAAGCTGCTGGCGGCCACCCTGCTCTACACCCTCATCATCCGGAGAACCCCATGAAAAAACGTCTGCTGATTGCCGTGCTGGCTCTTGCATTGGCCACCGTTCTGGGCGGTTGCGCCTCCCAGAAAATTGATACCTACACCGCCGAAAAACCGGTGCTGGACTTGCAGCAGTATTTCAATGGCACGCTGGACGCCTATGGCGTGTTTACCGACCGCTCGGGCACGGTGGTCAAGCGCTTCACGGTGGTGATGCGTTGCACCTGGGAAGGTGACGAAGGCACGCTGGACGAGCGCTTCAGCTACTCCGATGGCAGCCAGCAAACGCGCATCTGGCACCTGAGCAAGCAGGCCGATGGTCACTTCGTCGGGCGTGCCGATGATGTAGTCGGCCAGGCTCAGGGCGAGAGCCGTGGCAATACCTTGCACTGGAACTACACGCTGAACCTGCCGGTGGACGGCAAGATTTATGAAATGCAGTTTGACGACTGGATGTACCTAATGAACGACAAGGTCATGCTGAACAAGGCCACCATGAGCAAGTTCGGTATCCGCCTGGGGGAGGTCACCCTGTCCTTCTTCAAACGCTAGAGCGACGGAGCATGGGCTTTTTTACACCTCTGAACCCGCCTCAGACCGACTGGCGCGGCAAAACGGTATGGCTGCTGGGCGCCAGCAGCGGCATTGGCCAGGCCACCGCTGCCGCCCTGCATGGCCAGGGCGCTTTGGTCATCGTTTCAGCGCGACAGCAAGAGGCGCTGGAAGACTTTGTGGCCCAGCATCCGGGCGCCCAGGCGCTGCCGCTGGATGTCACCGATCGCGTTGGCGTGCAGACTGCCGCACAACAGGTGCTGGCACAGGGACGACTGGACTGCGTGGTCTATTGCGCAGGTACCTACCAGGCGATGCGCGGCTTTGCGTTGGATGTGGATGTCGCCTTGCGCCACCTGCAGGTGAATTACAAGGGCGCCCTGTATCTGCTGGAGGCCGTGGTACCGCAGTTGCTGGCACAGGGCGGCGGTCACATCAGCCTGGTAGGGAGTGTGGCGGGCTATCGTGGCCTGCCCCATAGCCTGGCCTATGGGCCGAGCAAGGCGGCGCTGATCCATCTGGCCGAGACCCTGTACCTGGACCTGAAGGACCGTGGCGTGGGCGTATCCATCATCAATCCCGGCTTTGTGCAGACACCGCTGACGGCCCAAAACGACTTTGCCATGCCCGCCATCCTGACGCCGCAGCAGGCCGCACTGGCGATCCTCAAGGGCTGGGCTGCCGGGGACTTTGAGATCCATTTCCCCAGGCGCTTCACGCTCTGGCTCAAGCTGTTGCGCCTGCTACCCTATCGCCTCTATTTCGCGCTGGTTGCGCGCGTCACCTTATGAACCCCACACACAGCACCGACAGCAGTGCCGCGGCAGCCGCCCTGGCGCAGTATTTTGAAACCCTCACCGAGCAGTCGGCGCGCGAGGTGGCACGCTACTACGCCCCCGATGCGCGTTTCAAGGATCCGTTCCAGGCAGTGACCGGGGTGGCTGCCATCCAGTACATTTTTGAACACATGTTTGTCCAGTTGGAGCAGCCGCGCTTTGTCGTCACCCAGACCGTGGTGCAGGGAGAACAATGCTTTATGACCTGGGAATTTCACTTTAGCTTCAAGGGTTTCAAGCCTGGTGTGCCGCAGCGGATTCTGGGCGCCTCGCATCTGGTGTTTTCAGATACCGGCCTGGTCGTGCTGCACCGCGATTACTGGGATGCAGCCGAAGAGCTGTATGAAAAGCTGCCGCTAATCGGTTCGCTGATGCGCTGGCTCAAGCGCCAGGTCAACAAATAGAGCCCCCACGCTCACCCGAACTTTTAGGCCGGAACGGTGTCGGCGAAGCTGGCGCGTTGCATCAGCTTGTCGTGCAGCTTGACCAGATTGGGGTAGTCGCCACGCCAGGCCAGTTCGGGGAAGCGGAAATCCAGATAACCCAGCGCGCAGCCGACTGCGATATCGGCCAGACTCAGGTGGATGCCGGCACAGAAGGGCTTGTCACCCAGGCCCAGGCTCATGGCCTTGACGGCGTCGTGGCACTTGTGCAGCTGGCGATCGATCCAGGCCTGGCTGCGCTGGGCCTCGGTACGGCCAGGCCAGGTGGCTTCCAGTCGGGCCAAAATGGAGGCATCGAGCAGACCATCGGCCAAGGCTTCCCAAGTCTTGATTTCGGCGCGCTCACGGCCCACCGTGGGAATCAGCTTGCCCACGGGGGAGAGCGTGTCGAGGTATTCCACAATGACGCGCGAATCAAACAGCGCCTCGCCACCTTCCATGATCAGGCAGGGCACCTTGCCCAGCGGGTTGGAGCCGGAGATGGTGGTGGTGTTGGCCCATACGTCTTCGCTGACGAAGGCGTATTCGAGTTTCTTCTCGGCCATCACGACACGCACCTTGCGTACGTAGGGGCTGGTGGTGGATCCGATAAGTTTCATGGTTACCCTGCAAATATGTCTGGCATTCATTCTATCCATTGCCTGGCATCAAATGGAGCCGTCGGCAGCCGGGTGGCGCACAACCTACAATTCGGTCATGACTTTCAATGCCATCTCCGCACTTTCTCCACTCGACGGGCGCTATGCCGCCAAACTTGCCACCTTGCGCCCCATCACCAGCGAGCTGGGCTATATGCAGCGCCGCGTGCAAGTGGAAGTGGTCTGGTTCATCGCCCTCAGTGATGCCGGCTTTGCCGAATTCAAACCCTTAAGCCCTGGCGCCCGCACCTATTTGTTAGGTCTGGTCAAAAACTTTTCCGAGGTCGATGGCGAGGCCATCAAGACCATAGAGAAGACCACCAACCACGATGTGAAGGCCGTCGAGTACTGGCTCAAGTCCAAGTTCGATGCCAGGCCGGAGCTGGAAAAGGCTGGTGAATTTGTGCACTTTGCCTGCACCAGCGAAGACATCAACAACACCAGCCACGGCTTGCAGATCCGCTCGGCACGCGACACGGTCGTGCTGCCGCTGTTGGACAAACTGGTGCTCAAATTGCGCGACATGGCCCAGGCCCATGCCGAGGTGCCCATGCTCAGCCGCACACACGGCCAGACCGCCAGCCCCACCACCGTCGGCAAAGAAATGGCCAATGTCGTGGTGCGCCTGCAAACCGCCTGCGATCGCATTGCCGCCGTGAAGATTCTGGCCAAAATGAATGGCGCAGTGGGCAACTACAACGCGCATCTTTCGGCCTGGCCCGAGCATGACTGGGAAGCCTTTAGCAAAAAGGTCATCGAGACACCGGAGCCGCTGGGCCTGGGCCTAAACTTCCAACCTTTCAGCACGCAGATCGAGCCGCACGACTACATGGCCGAGCTATTTGACGCCGTGGCCCGCACCAACACCATCCTGATAGACCTGTCGCGCGATATCTGGGGCTATGTGTCGCTGGGTTACTTCAAGCAGAAGCTGCGCGACGGCGAAGTGGGCTCCAGCACCATGCCGCACAAGGTCAACCCGATCGACTTTGAAAATGCCGAGGGCAACCTGGGCCTGTCCAACGCCGTGCTGCGCCATATGGCCGAGAAACTACCGGTGTCGCGCTGGCAGCGGGATCTGACCGACTCCACCGTGCTGCGCAATATCGGCGTCGGCCTGGGCTATGCGGCCTTAGCCTACCAGTCGCTGATGACCGGTTTGAACAAGCTGGAAATCAACAAGGCCGCGATTGCCGAAGATCTGGACGCGTCCTGGGAAGTGCTGGCCGAGCCGATCCAGACGGTGATGCGCCGCTTTGGTCTGCCCCAACCCTATGAGCAGCTCAAGAAGTTCACCCGCGGCGAAGCCATGACGGCCGAACTGATGCGCGGCTTTATTGAGGGCCTGGAGCTGCCGCAGGCCGAAAAAGACCGCCTGCTGGCCATGACGCCGGCGACCTACATCGGCAAGGCCGCTGAACTCGCAAAACGAGTCTGAGCGACCGATCAATGGCGATTAAATCCACCATCTTCAAGGCCAATCTGCAGATTGCCGACATTGACCACAGCTACTACGCCGACCACGCGCTAACTCTGGCGCGTCACCCCAGCGAAACCGACGAACGCATGATGGTGCGGCTGGTGGCGCTGGCGTTTCAGGCGCACAAGCTGCAAAGCGTGTGTGGTGGCGATGGCACCTTAAGCTTTGGCGCCGGTCTGTCCGACGTCAATGAACCCGACGCCTGGCTGCGCGACTTCACCGGCCTCACCCGCCTTTGGATCGAGGTCGGTCAGCCCGAAGACAAGCCCCTGCTCAAGGCCTGCGGCAAGGCCGATGAGGTGGTTCTGTACTGCTTTAACCACGCGGCCGAGGTCTGGTGGAAGGGCATGGAGAGCAAGCTCAGTCGGCCCAAGAATCTGTCGGTGTTTCGGATTCCCACGCTGGCCAGTCAGGCGCTGATTCCGTTGGCGCAACGCAGCATGCAGTTGCAGGCGACGATTCAGGAAGGCACGTTGACCCTGGGCGACAGTTCCAACACGGTCGATATCGAACCTATCCGCTGGAAATAACTCTTTCCGCGTATTTGTTGAAGCGCCAGGCCGTACCTTCCAGGGTGATGCGGCGCCAACTGGCGCGCTTTTGCACAGCGTCCATTTCGGTCCACTTTTGCACCTCTTCAAAGCTGCGACCACAGCCCTTGCATATATCGTCGCCCTGGCTGGTGGAGCAAATGGCAATGCAAGGGGTGTCGGGCGTGCTGTGGTACCACTCCATCCAGGCTGCCAACGCTTCGGAGGGCATGGTGGCCTGGTCGGCCTCACTCTCGCGGTGATAAACCATCAAGGCATAGGCCTCGGCCAAGGCTCTGGTGGCAGAGGGCAAGGCCATCCCGTCGGGCGAGGGCTCGCGCTGCCGCCAGTAGTTGATGGCGGACTCGATATCGGTGATGTGAATGCCTGGCAACGGAATGGACTGGTGGCGCTGAGGGGAGGCGCATCATAGCCTGTGCGCTATCGCACGGTGCTATGCTGAGCACATGAAACTGCTTGTCAAATGGCTTCTCAGTGCGGCCGCCCTGCTGGCGGTTGCGCATTTGTACTCCGGCGTGGTGGTGCAGAGCTTTTCTGCGGCGCTGGCGGCGGCCCTGGTCATCGGCTTCTTCAATGCCGTCCTGCGTCCGATCCTGATCGTGCTGACGCTGCCGGTCACCGTGATCACGCTGGGGCTGTTCCTGTTTGTAATCAACGCCCTGATGTTTTACTGGGCCGCCGCCCTGCTGGACGGTTTTCAGGTGCGTGGCTTTGGCGCGGCACTGATTGGCTCGCTGGTCTACACGCTGCTGGGCATGCTGATCCACTCAGTGCTCGAGCGCCTGTTCCCTCAGCAGTAGCTCCATTTGCCGGGCCCTTGTGTCCACAATCGACGCGTCTATGTGATCCACCTGCAGCGTGCTCTTGCTCGCCAGGTCTTGCGCGGCCTTGAAGCGCGTGAGCGCGCTTGCAAAATCCAGTTGCGCCACGTTGACCTCGCCCTCAGCGCGTACGGCCGCGACAGGGCGTCCTATTGCCGCATCGGCGGCGGCCAGCAGTTGCCAGGCCTGGGCATCGCGCGGATGGTCGGCCAGCCAAGTCTGCAAATCCTGCGCGACACTGTCTGCCCGTCCGGTGAGCGTGTCAGTTTGCGCACGCAGTAGCAGTGCGGCCCGGCTGCGGTCCTTCTGCACCTCGGGGCTTTTTATCAGGAGGGCTGCCGCAACCATATCGCCCTGAACCAGCGCCATCTCCAGCGACATCAAGCGGGTCAGGCGGGCACCCGGCCCATCACCCTGGGTGCGCTGCTGCAGGCGCTGCAAGTCGGCTTGGGCCTGCGAATAATCGCGCAACTTGAGCGCCGCCAGCGTGGCGCCATACAAGACGCCGACCTGGGCCGCTGGCTTGAGTTTGGCCAGATTGGCGGGCTCGGCCTGCTGCGCCCAGATGCGCAGTTCGTCGACCGCAGGATTGGACAACACGCGGGCCCGTGCCGCCACCATGGCGTGCTCCAGTGTGGTGACCGGCGCGGCGTCGCCCTTGTCAGACTGGCGCACTCGCGACTGCATGTCAGCAATGCGCTCGGTGGTCAAGGGGTGGGTGCGCAAATACGGAAAGCCACCGGCGTCGTTCAAACGGCTGGACTGCTGCAGCTTTTCAAACATGCTGACAAAGCCCTGGGGCGCAAAACCGGCCTGGGTCTGCACCGTAAAGCCAATGCGGTCGGCCTCGCGCTCCATGTCGCGCGAGTAATTGAGCTGGCTTTGCACGGCGGCGGCCTGGCCGCCCACAATCGTGGCCTGCGCCGCATTGGGGTCCTTGCTGGCGGCCAGAATGCCCAAAATCATGGCGCCCATCAGCCACGGTGCCTGCGCGGCCTGGCGCGACATACTGCGCGAGATATGGCGCTGGGTGACGTGGCTGAGCTCATGCGCCAGCACCGAGGCCAGCTCGTCCCGGCTGGTGACAATACCCACCAGCCCCAGGTGCAGGCCAAAGTAAGCGCCGGGCAGGGCAAAGGCATTGACCGTGCGGTCACGCCCCATCAGGATTTCCCAGGCAAACAGCTCATCGAGCTGCGGCAGCAACTCGCCACGCTGGCGTGAGGCGGCCAGCAGGGGCTGCCAAATGCCTTGCACGTAATCGGTGATGACAGGATCGTCGATGTAATCCGGGTCGCGATAGAGCTCGCGCGCAATGCGGTCGCCAATGCGCTTCTCTGCGGCCGGCGTCATGTCATTGCCGTCGCCCAGATTGGGCAGGGGCGTGGCCACAGTCGGTGACGGCGCTGCTTGAGACTGCGGCATGACAGGTCCTGCCAGCAGGCTAGCCAGGCACAGCAGGGCCAGCCTGGGCCCCAGCCCGTTGCGGAAATACGGCTTTGAATGGAATAAGTGCATCAGAACGCGTTGAAGTGCGAGGCCACAGAATGCCATCAAGTGGGCGACCTGCGGGTCAAGCTCGGGTAAAGTCCCGATTATGAGCAACCTTACCCACTTTGACGCCCAAGGCCAAGCCCACATGGTGGACGTGGCAGCCAAACAGGCAACCCATCGCATCGCAGTCGCCCAGGGTCGCATCACCATGCTCCCCGCCACGCTGGAGCTGATTGCCTCCGGCAGCGCAAAAAAAGGCGATGTGCTGGGCATTGCCCGCATTGCCGGCATCCAGGGTGCCAAACGCACCAGCGAGCTGATTCCCTTGTGCCATCCGATTGCACTGACGCGCGTGGCAATGGAATTTGAAGTGCTGCCCGAGTCTGGCGAGCAAGCCGCCCAGGTGCTGTGCCACGCCACCGCCGAGACGGTAGGGCCTACCGGGGTCGAAATGGAGGCGCTGACCGCGGTACAGGTGGCGCTGCTGACGATTTATGACATGTGCAAGGCGGTGGACCGCGGCATGACCATCACCGACGTCAAGCTGCTGGAAAAGCACGGCGGCAAGTCAGGGAGCTTTGTGGCGGGAGGGTGATCACTAACTTCCGGAGTGGTAAAGGTCTGAGTTTTTGGCGAGTGTCACATTCCTGTCACAGCAGGAGTTTGCATGGCTTCATTCCGGCAGCGGGGAAACCGCTGGCAAGTACAGGTGCGCCGACAAGGGCAACCTATTGAGTCAAAGAGCTTTATTACCCGCCTAGAGGCAGAACGTTGGGCGAGAAGTATTGAAGCTGAAATGGACAAAGGCAGTTACGTCAACCACGACGAGGCCCATCGGGTTACGTTTGGCGCTTTGGTTGACAGGTACATCGTCGAAGTGCTTCCGGCACTGAAGGGCGCACCAGTTGACCTGATTAGGCTGAAAGCCCTCAAGAGGAACAGGCTTTGCTCACTGAGCATCGCGGCGTTGACTCCCGAACGGATCGCCCAGTTTAGGGACTCACGACTGGCCACCGTATCTAACGGGACCGTCATCAGAGACCTAGCTTACATCTCCAGCATCATCAACCATGCCCGGCGGGAGTGGGGTATTCACCTTCAGAACCCTGTTGCACTTGTTAGGAAACCAGCCGCACCAAACGGGCGTGACCGCGTTTTCACTTTGAAGGAGCAGGCCATGATCTTGAGTGACCTGCTGCCGAAAGGACGCCAAAGCAAGTGGATGCATCCCCTAGTCGTCATTGCCCTGGAGACAGCCATGCGTCGTGGAGAGATTTTGGCTTTGGAGTGGAAGGATGTGGACCTACACAGGCGGGTTGCAACACTGCAGGACACCAAGAACGGTGAGAGACGGTCTGTCCCACTCTCAACCAAGGCAGCAACTACCTTGGCCAACCTTCCTAGAAGCAGTAGTGGCAAAGTTTTCCCGATGACCGGCTGTGCGGTGTCGGCCGCTTTGAAGCGGACCTTGGCCCGACTCAATATCTTTGATTCAAGGTTCCACGATTTGCGGCACACCGCCATTACCCAAATCGCAACCAAGCTACCGAACGTCATAG